>Ga0181572_10002499_pt1 | contig 13034 bp, 24 predicted proteins | sample 101ome_26_FD_133004 | JGI IMG/M metagenome (GOLD analysis project Ga0181572, IMG submission 133004) | Coastal salt marsh microbial communities from the Groves Creek Marsh, Skidaway Island, Georgia - 101408AT metaG (megahit assembly) | ecosystem: Environmental > Aquatic > Marine > Intertidal... | reverse complement strand
TCTTAATCTCAGTGGCATCGTCAAGAGTTTTGCCCTTGACCCATTCTGTAAGGAGACTAGAACTAGCAATAGCACTGCCGCAACCATAGGTTTTAAATTTTGCATCTTCAATAACACCGTCGTTATTTACCTTAATTTGCAATCGCATAACGTCACCACACGCAGGTGCGCCCACCATACCAGTGCCAACACCATCTGTTTCTGGATCCCATTTGCCTACGTTTCTTGGATTTTCGTAGTGATCAATTACTTTATCTGAATAAGCCATATAATAATTCTTTTAAGTTTAAATATACCTCAACCGTAATATTTGTCCATGATAATATAATCTTTTTTGTAGTAATCTTTTACTTTACTTTCATAATTTTTATTTATCCTGTCTAAAATAATATCTCGCACACCAGATTTTTTTAATTTATCTTCTGTTGCGTTATCTTTGTATACTTCTTTGAATACATTATATGCTGTATTAATTTTGTTTACGCCATCGTCTTCTATCATAAAGAAATAACTTATTTTTGGATTTATTTGGTACAAATAATCTGATTGTGCAACCGTGTGTCCATCAAATATAATTTGATCAAAATTTAAAATCTTTGGATCCAAATTAAAACGATAACAATACTCAGTTACGCCACTTATCCATCTTTGGTAGGGATCTCTAAACAAAATCCCAATTTCTTCAAAGTCACTATGACTTGTATGCATCCAATGGCTAATACTCCAATTTTCTCTGTTTTTACGATGACGAAGTGTTGTAGATGCATTTTTTGGTATTAGCGGAATTGCAGTTGCTTTTTCCTTTGACGCAGGTCTTTTCACTACAAACTGTTGAAAAACATAATTGCCTAGTAGGTCATGGAAAAAATCCTTTTTTAGATCTAATCTTTTCATGCTAGTAAAATACTTTAACCATAATACTTGTCCATAATCATGTAATCTTTTTTGTAGTAATCTTTTACTTTACCTTCTTGATCTTTACCTACTATGTCTAAAATAATATCTCTTACCTTAGCTTTACTAATTTCCTTTGCTGTGACGTTATCTCTTTTGTTATCTCTTAACACATTGTAAGCTAGATTAATTTTATTAACGCCATCATCTTCGAGCATAAAAAAAATGCATTTTTTTGGATTTAACATGTAAAGATAATTTGACTGAGCAACCGTATGTTCGTCAAATACAATCTGATCTAAATCAATAGTTGTCGGATCTTCGTTGACACGATGACAGTACTCAGTTACGCCACTTATCCATCTTTGGTATGGATCTCTAAATAAAACTGCAATTTCTTGAAAATCGCTTTGCTTTGTATGCAACCAATGGCTAACACGCCAATTAGCTATTATTCTGTGGCTGCGAAATGTAGTTGATGCATTTTTTGGTATTAAAGTGATTGCAGTTGCTTTTTCATTTGGTGAGATTCTTCTCACCAAATATTGTTGATGAACATAATTGCCTAGTGTACCATGAAAAAAATCTTTTTTCAGCTCTAGTCTTTTCATGCTAGGTATTTGTTTATCATTTCTAAACGGTCATCGGCTGCTGCCATTGCATCTAATTCTTTTTGTAGTGTTTCTACAATATCAGAATGTTCACCGATTCCTACTACTTTTTCCATATATACATTTATATTAGTTTTGTGTAATTCTATTTCCGCTTCAGCATGTAACCGTAGTGCATTTAACATTTGCTCTTTCAAATCCATAATCCTTTCCTATGTAAATGGTGCCGGCACCAAGATTTGAACTCGGGACCTGATGCTTACAAGGCAACTGCTCTACCAACTGAGCTATACCGGCTTAAAGATATTTATATTGTTGTTTTTTAATTTATCCAATTCTTGAGTTCGTTGGAAAGTTCTTGATAGGTTGTATGCTGATTATATCTCAAGTATAGAGTATTAATATTTTTTTTACTTTGTTGATAACATTTTGACATCAAATCTTTGAATTCGTCAAAGGGCATGTTAGTCAATCTACGAAGTTCTTTTTTTATAGCATTTATTCTTTCGTAGTCATCTTCAATCATATCGTAATCTTCATTTATGTAATCAGAAAAGGTATAGTACCCCATTTCTTGCAATTTTTTCAAGGTTCCTTTGGACCCCACAACAATAAATGGTTGACCTATTGAGATTGGTTTGAAAACTTTTTCTGTCAAGAACAGTTTATCTATGCCAAAATAGCTTTCGCTTACAATATTTAGATACGCCTCATCTATTAGTGGAGCAGTGATGTCTAGATCATTTACATCTAGGTGTATGTCTAAGATTTTACCTTCCTCTACATACGACCATAATGTAACATCATCATGATAGTTTGCTATTTCTCTTGTAATGTCTGTCCTATGAGGTCGCATTTTCCTATTCAAATTGATATAGCGATACTTGCACTCGGCATACTTCTTCTCTAACATACCAGCACGTTTCTTATATTTTTTAATTCTACGTAGATCTAGTTTAGAACCTATCATCTCTTCAAAAAACATAACACTAAATTTCTTTATGTCACATGAGTTGTTCCATCTGTCTATTTCAAAATTACTATCACAGAAGGCTATTTCTGTAATAGGTATTTGGTGTTTTTTTGAAAATTGTTTTATTTTTTTTGGATATTTGTTGCTCAGGTCATTTGCTTCCCAGGGCTCAAAAAATAGAATTTTAGCAATTTTCTTTTTGCAATCTTTTACTACTCTTTGTTTTAGATTAAACTTTTCTGTGACTAAGCTAATTTCAGATTTTTCTATATCGATTACATACACATAAGGAGTATTTTCAGGAACTTCTTCAACACTAGAACATATGTCAAAGAGCTGATAAAGACTAGAAAAATACAAAGAAGATCCGTGGTTTTCTACGACAAGTCTTAATTTTTTCATATAGTATTTACTTTTTTGGAGCGGGCAAGGAGAATCGAACTCCTAGCATCAGATTGGAAATCTGAGGTATTACCATTATACGATACCCGCATTATTCTGGCGGAAACGGAGGGATTCGAACCCTCGGAACGCTTGCACGTTCAACTCCTTAGCAGGGAGCCCCGATCGACCACTCTGGCACGTTTCCTATCTTATTATAGAAAGATTTTTCGTATTAGTTTTTCTGCATCTGGATAAGAATCCATATTTTCTACAATACGGTCTATGTGTTCCCAACGCTTCATTTCTTGCTGTATTTTAATTTCTTCTTTTGTGATGTTAGGCTGATATACAGGATTTAAACTTGCATAAGGTTGAGTCCATGTATAGTGAATCTTTCCACGGAACTGGTTATTAGACATTGTTGCCTCTTATCTTGCATTAATTGAAATTGAAATAGGAATACGATCTCCTACGCTATAATTATTATAGGTATAACTACTAGCTTTGACTCCGTTCCACTCATACCAAATAGTATAATTTTTGATTTGAGTTTGTTGCTCACGGATCATAGTTTCTGTACATTGTTGCTGGATACGATACCCTGTAATAACCTGTTGGTTTGACCCACGCTTATTTGCAATGTCTGCTCCAACAATTGCACCTAACACAGTCATTGCATCTTTGCCGCTGCCGCCGCCAACTTGATTGCCGATAGCACCTCCGATTACAGCACCTAATACAGTATCTCCTGTACTAGCTTGTCCTCGTACACTACCATATATTGGAACTTCTACATCACGACACTCAGTGCGAGGAATATTTTGATACACTGTAGTATAGTTTGGTTCTATACGAGTTATTTCTGCATACTCTGTTTGGGCATAGGCTGCACTTATTCCTAGAACACTAAAGACAGATGCTAATAAAATATTCTTCATATTCTTTTTTCCTCATATTGTTTTAATAAAATATAACACTATTTATAGCTAATGTCAACCTTTTTCATACCAATGTTGTTCATATTCGTCTACTATTTCTACTGAATTGATACGAGCATAGCGAAAGCTACGCCAACCTTTGGCATTGACATCCCATACACTTACGACTTCATCATTTAATTCGCGAACTTTCTTTTGACTCATCGTGTCGTTTTTTGTCGCAGGTGGCTTCATATCTTCACGAAGTGTACAAGTCATAACACGCCTGTCGCCATTGAGTTTTGTAAAATCAACTACTAGAACGTTTTGGCTTAGGATGTTCTGTAGATCCATTCTTGTTGGAATTCCCTTGAGACTTGCTACTGTCTCGCTTACCGAAGATTCTGTCCCACCCTTCTGAGTATTTTGCATCGTCTGCACCTTTTCTTCTTCCACTGCCTTTACCTCCGTGCCATTCATTCGTCATCATTTCTTCCTATTTGAGAGAATACGTAAGAATAATATAATGTTATACCTATACATATAGGAGCAATCATCATTACTACCCCTATGCCAATTATACCTGCCACTATCTACTCTCTACTACTTTATCTGCAAAGCCGTTATCAACTGCTTCTTGTGCTGACAAGAACGTGTCAAACTTCATAGTTTCGAACAATTCGTCAAAAGTTTTACCTGCGCTATTGTGTTTAACATATAATTCTGTCAAACGTTCATTAAGACGCTTAGATTCTTGCAAATGACGAATATTATCTTCCATTTCTAATTCTTGTACGTGTACTGATCCACCTGTACCTCGTGTGCCTGAACTCACACGGTGAATCATTGTACGTGACTCTGGTAGTACAATACGCTTACCTGCTGCACCTGCTTGTGCTAAAAACGAGCCCATCGATGCAGCTTGACCGCTCACAATAGTGCGTACATCTGGTTTTATATACTGCATAGTATCGTAAATAGCTAGACCAGATGTCACCGAACCGCCTGGGCTATTAATATATAGATTAATATCTTTGTCAGGATTTTCACTTTCAAGATACAGCATTTGTGCCATAATAACATTAGCCATTGTATCTTCTACTGGACCGTTTAGCATAATGATGCGATCCTTCATCAAACGTGAATAGATATCCCAAGAGCGTTCGCCGCGGGCTTCTTGTTCTACTACCATTGGAATTAGTGGCATATTAATATCTTCCTTTTTTAATTATAATTTCTTTTGGTCCTGGCGTGGTGAATTCCATACCGTGTGCATTACCTACATACACTTTGCCGTTCCACCGCATATGAATTTTATTAGTTGCTATAAAAGCATCAAGTGATTCATTTACACGTATATTATCAACTTCTGCTTCTACTGATTGACTATTGCTAGTGCTAGTAACAAGTGCAGTTTTTTCATATTCAACTCTGCTGTTCATTTGTTATCCCATTTAATATTGTGCCTAAACAAAAATTTTCTACAAGCAATTTTGTCATACTTGCCATTGCAACTGCTGCTCGTTGTTCTTCTGGCAAACTGTCTAATTGCTCAAACACATTCTTAGCCATAGCGGCAAAAATATCATCTTCTTTAATACCATTCGCTGCAAAATCAAAGTCGATTGACATTTTTGATTCTTTTGCCAGTTTTGCTATCTCTCTAATTGCTAGAGTATTTTCTGTATTATCTTCTGTCATTGTTTTATCTCCTAGTGTAAAGTTACATCTTCATTTGGATTTATGCCCCAATGTGTCTTTACAAGATGCACAATCGCTTCAGGAATTTCCTCTTCTTCGTGTGACGAAGGAATCCATATACCTTTCAATAATCCATCTTTAGTAAGTATAATTCCGTAATCGTCTTCTTCTATTGTTTCTTCAAAACCCATATAATCATGACTCATTTGGACGCATTCCTTTTCTTGTAAACTCTTTTGCACGTTTATTAATATCTCGTTCACTTAATCTACTATAAGATAGGTGTTGTTTCCATTCTCTTAAAAGTTTTTTACTCTCGGATTTGGTTAAGATTTTCTTCAACAAACTGTCCATCCTTAACTTTGAATACACCATCTAATCCAGTGCTACGAATATATTGCCTACCACCATCAATCATTTTACCTTCAATAAAGATACAATCATGATGACTGCACGAGTAGTACCAATTGTTGTCACTGTCTTTGATCATGCCAAACTTAAACTCTTCTACACAGTCTGCATTAGTAATCATCATATGATCTCTAACATTGTCGTGGTACAATCCAAAATAACGATTACCAAACTCAGGATGTGGTGTAGCTCTATAGTACACATCAACTGGTACATCGCTTGCTTTTAAATCGGTAGTACAAACGTACTTAACATCTACACCGTCTTTTTCTGAGTAATGTGATTCTACTTTTTCTATGTCAAACTGACTAGGGTGTTTAATATCCATTATTCGTCCCATCCTTTAATCATTAGCCAAAAAAACAATAACCCAGCTACACCTAATCCTGCAATTAACTCAACTAACGTAATCATCTTTTACCTTCTTAGCAATAGTCTTATGAATGCCAGGATTTACTCTTAATACATGCGGCATCATTTCGTGTCTAATATAGTTTCTAGTATAGCATGTATCTGCATTGCTGTCATCCTCTAAATAAGGGACATTGTGCATTGCAGCCCATAATTCAAAATCTCGTTTGCGTGTGAGACGGAACGGACGAATAACGTTATTACGATGATAAGGAATAATCTTTCCTGTACCGTGCATACTTGACCATACCCATGTCTCTACACAGTCGTCTAAGTGATGACAGGTAATTACAGGTAGATGATGTTGCGAGAACATATCAATCCATTTGTAGCGTTCTTCCCTCCACCACTCTTCTTTGCTCATGTCTTTAGGTTTAGTGCCTTTGGCAATACCACGGATTTGAAACGGTAGATTATATTTCATAATATAGCGTCTTACTAGATCTTCTGCTCGTTCACCGTATTCTGTTCCGTGATTAAAATAAAAAACCTCTACTTCATGGTTACGACGAAGAAAATCTAATGTTGCCATTGAGTCTACGCCACCACTTACAGCAAGCATAACTTTTCTAGGAATTTTACCTTGAATCTTAATCATTAAACTACCAATCTTGTTAGTGCTACACTGTCAATGCTAACCAATAGAACATAGTTTGCTACCATACCTGTTGATTTACGTGTCCAAGCCGCCCATGCAAATATTGCACATTGGAATATAAACAAAGGATATAGTATTAAGAAGGGAGGATTAGGAACTGTTAACATCATAGTTACTGCACATGTAATACTCAAAAACCAAGCAAGTATTTCAAGTGCGCATCTATAAGGGTTTTCGTTCCAATCTTCACGTATATATTTTATAACTCCTTTTATAAAAGATTTCATACATCCTCGTCAATAGCATTCCATTTAAGGATTTCAATTTCGCCGTCTGCATTTCTTTTGTGACGTAAAAAGCCGCCTTCTATAAGTGTGTCAATAGTTTTGCTACTCGCATCAATATAGGTTGATTTTAACATTAAGAAATATGTTGCAAATGAACCTGCAAAATATGCTCCAAATAACCACAATACATTTTCTGTAAACATTATGCTACCTCTGCTTTAAAATTATGACGACACCAACCTGAATACTTGCTTGCCGATCCAAATTTTGTATAACATTGATTTTCCGCAGTCTCTTTGCTTATGCATTTGACTGTGTCAATATACTTTGTTCTTTCACCTTTTTCGTTTACAAGGTATACGTGATAATATCGAAACATAATTAGACCTTATACAACTTAACATAGTTTAGACGAGTTTCGTTTGCATCAAACAAACGATTCTTTGTGTGTGCTTTCACCTTAGCTTTAATACGTTTGCGATCACCCACTCCATGATCAAACTTATTCATGAAGCTAACTAAGTTGCCTTCTGTTGTGACAGCAACATAGTTATATGACTCCCACTGTGAGCTATAACGCTTGTCAAGGATTTCAATCACATCGTCAATTTTATCACCTACAGGCTCAATGTGCTTGCTGTCACGATACTCAACACGAATAGTTTTCTTAAGTCCGCTTTCGTGTTGATCACGTTTGATAAACTCTGGAGCAAAAGCAATACGACCCATGCCCATGACCTTAACTTCGTCTTGCGACAGTTCTGTAACCATATCACGTTTGAAATCATCTAGATCAGCAAGTCCAAGCATTACATAACGCTTCATCCACTTGAGTGCTTCTTGCACACTAGCGTAATCTTCTTCTGTAGGTTCAAACATTTCAAAGTCTGTAGGAAGATACTGTGCATCACTCATATTCAGTTTCTTAGTCCAATAGTAACGCACAAGACTCTTGTTGTTAAACTGTGTCTTGTTTTCTTCGCAACTAAAGCGTCGAGTGTCTTTGATATAAGTTTCACCGTTGATGCGATATGCTGCATATGCGACAGCAAGTGCGTCCGCTAGTTTAACAGTTTTCGGAGGAACAAACGAGTGTGTGTTGCCTGCAATTGTAATGCTAGGAGTTTTCTTTGCCCAACCAATTGGATTGTAATTTGTCGTTGATGACATATTGTGTGCCTCTGTATTTGCCTAAGTATTAAAAATAGTATAGCTTCAAGAGACACACTTGTCAACCATTATTCAAATAATTCTTCAAAAATTTCTTCGTTTATTTGAGGTTTTTCCATGCCCGGATGACGCACTTTTGAAGTATCTTTTGGAATCTTTTGATATATTTCTAAGGGTACAAAGAATCGGTCCATAACACCTTTAATTCTTTGCCAATCAGATCCTAGATCATTTCCTTGGAAATCTGTAGTTACATAGTTGCCAACTTGTTTATGAAACAAATCAAACATATCTTGTGGAGTATAACCAAATTTCTTACACTGCGCTTCTACTATTTCTAGTTGTACAACAGGACGACAGCGTTGAATAGTTTGTAGAGCACCTTTGAGAATTGGGTATTCATATCCTTCGCAATCTACTTTGATTGCATCAACATCTTCAAAGTTATAACTGTCTAGTGTGTTAACTGTAACATCATAAACTTCGTATTTTGTTTTTTGCTTGCGTTCTTCTGTAAGAATACAGTTGTGTCCTACATTATTAGGATGGTCTTCCATTTGAAAACTGCCAGCAACATCACCTAGTCCTACATTGTGCAAATGTACATCAGCACCCATTGTCAAACTTGCAAATGTTTTGTCAGGAAATTTATACCAACCATCTGCATGATCAGGATCATGTTCGCTCATTACCTTTTGACTGTTGTAGTAACGTCCTTTAAGTTCTACGTGTTGATTAAGTTCTACATTTGCTTCTGCTAGTGCAAATGTGCTTGGTGTAGGTTCAAAACCGTGAACTGTTTCGGCCCATGTAGCATACTCCATTGTGTTGTTAGCAACGTTCATTCCTACGTCAACAATAGTACGTGCATTAGGAACACACTTGCGTAACCATTTTAAATTTCTGCCTTGGTATGGACCGTTTTCTCTTGCAAAACGTTGTACATACAGTGCGTCATCTTTCCACACCCAATACAAACGACCCATGCGATTGTGTATTAGTTCTTTTGTAGTATCTGCCTGTAATTGAGGATATAATGTTTTAAAATGATTAATATCCCATTCTTGCCATTTATAATTTTTCATGCCTTTTTCCATCTGTCTTTAAACTTGTCAGGATAAAAGTTTGTAGCAATTTCTGCTGCATCATTCCTAACAAGAATATCTAAGTTCGTATCGTTTAGAACTGGGCTTGTACTGCTCTTAGGTTCTTTCATATACGTACTATTATATATTTCTTCTTTAAAAGTGTCAAGTTGAATCCGGCTTAAGTTTTCTAACTTAGCTCTAAATTCTTGGAAATAAGCATTTCGATTCCAGCGGTTACTGTTAACTTCTTGGATTGTGCAGTTTGTAACTTCTTCAAAACCGTCGTCTGTAAACTGTAGGACATTTGCACCTACATTTGCATAACGCCAGAACGGAGCAATATTATTATTTAAATTGTCGCCGCCGTCTTTGCGTTCAGTATTATGCACGGTTACAACAAGACTGTGATCAACAACAAACCGTACCATACTAAGAGGATCAATTTTGTTGTTGCTTAAAATTTTGTTTAGTAATAATATCTTGATGTTATTTACTTGAAAGTTGTGCTCACAATGGAAACCGCCTTCTTTGGTATGAAACTCATTTGTTGTCAGGCCGCCTAAGCCTAGCCTCTGCATTTCTAATAGAGCACGACCTGTAATCAAATCGGCACCACTGTTGCCTGTTTTCTGTGTTGTATTTAAAACATCACTTTGTGTTTCGCGAATACAAAACCCTAGTGCATTGTAGTTTTCATTACTAGCAGTCTTGTATCCTTCTCCAGCACTTGATCCGCCCATAAAGTGATGTTTGAACCAATGGTATTGGTTTAGTTCTTCTATGTCTTTTGTGTTTACAGCATTAGCAAACGAACGTAAATCACTCGCTAAAAAATGTAAACGCAGTCCCCACTTGCAAGCTTTTTCAATTTGCTTATCTACATCTTGGTTTAAGAATTTTACGATATTCATATTGTCTCCTTCAGCATCTTAACAATATTCTCATATCGATGAATATCTTCGTGTGTTGCGTTATTTTTAAGTGTATTACATTTGTTGCAAATTATCCAAAAGTTTTCAATACTATCTACGCCGCCTTTGCTTCGTGGAATCTTGTGATCAGTACTAGGAGTATTTTCATCTAGTTTGCCTTTGTTGTTTTTACCAATACAGTAGTCTAGTTTACTTCCACAACAACTACATGTTTCTTCACACAGTGCAAGATAAGGTTCGTACTCTACACCCCATTTTTGAGAATTAGTCCATGCCCATACTACTCTTAGATCACCAGTTTCGCAAACTTTGCGATATAAATCTCTCGTTAAATAAGTTCCAGGATCGTATTTTTTATACATCGTCTTCGTCCCACTCAACTAATGGCATGTCAATATCAAAGGGTTTGTCTACAAGTGTCGTTTGATAAGTTTTGTTATACACATCAATCAAACCACTTGCTACTTTTTCTTTAACGCCCATACCTTTATAGTTAGTAGGATATGCTTGTACAAATTCTTCCTTAATGTCTAAGTGTAGTCTGTCTGCACTTTCAAAAAACCCTGCGGCACAACTAAACAAGTCGTCAAATGTTTCTTCGTCGTATACGCCAGCCTGCTCCATTAGCTCTTTGACTTTTAAAAAGCCCATCATTGTCGCAGTCTTAATATTCTCATTAGGCCAATATAATCGATATTTGCTTAGAACTTCGTAAACTGCATCATTACCATAATCTTCTACAGAATTATATAAATCTGTCATGTGTGTAATAGATCCAGGACGGCTAATTTTATATCCAGTTTCGCAATTTGCTTTTTGAACTGTTTCCTCAATTGCAATAGCATCTGCGTAACCCATTTTGCAATGTTGTTCGTGTATAAAATATTTTGCCATAGGCTGTTGATCAGTATTCAATGCTAGTAGCATTTCTGATTCTACATTCTCGTCATCGCTCTCAACGTAAAACATAGGAATAGGTGCATCAGGATACATACTTACATAAGCAATTAAATGTTGCTGACCGTCTGCTAGATGATAAAACCCTGCACTATCTTTACGTGCTTGGCCTGGAGTCATCACATAAGTTTTCCACTTACCTGCAAGTTTCTTAATATGTACAGGTTCTGGATAACGTTGACGATCATAATTGATAAGTACATTTTCAGAACTTACCCATGCAAACTTTAATGTAGTTTGCGGATCATCATTTTTTAGTTTAAGTTTACCTGTTCGTTGCGTTACTAAACGTGCAACTTTTTTGATAGGTACATTACGATTTTTACGTCCTTCTGAAGGATCAAAAGGTGCTAAGGTTAGTTTTGTTTTTGACATCATTACACTCCGTGTCTTTGTCGTTGCGTTATATATTTAATATAGCATTAATAATCACATATGTCAACCATTAATGTCATATGTCCATTTGTATTTTCCAAGATCGTTTGCTTCGCAATATTGGATAAACAATCCTGCTTCTCTACCATGTGCTTCGATTTCCCAAGGACTGTCCCAGTAGTTTAGATTATTGCTCATCCACTTACCTTGCCAGCGATGCTTTGCGTTTCTTGCACCTACGTAAAGCTCACCTCTAGCATACTGTTTGACATGCACAAGTTCGTGTGCAAGAACTTCTAAAAGTCTACGTAGTTTCATGCCTTTATGCAATTCGATTTCAAATGTTCGCGGGCGATCGTGCCACTGCTCGTCATTTGACAAACAATAACCATAAGCATCTTCTAATTTTACTAATTTAACGTGGATGTAAAGATCTTTCATTCTAGGCATAAGTTTTTTTATACAAAACTCTGTCATAGCCCGAATGTGTTTCTTTTGACTTGCTGTCCCACCAGTAATCTTGATTTGCATAGCTACCCTCGCAAGTGTTTATTTGTACAACTATTATAGCAAGAATAGCTACGCTTGTCAATGGTTTAAAGATCAATCAAATCAGTGACTTACAAATCTTCTTGCTCTAATGTGTCATCTACTGTAGGAGTTTTATATCCTTTTAATGCTGAATCATCAACAATATTTCCTAATCTAAGCTCTCTAGAAGATTTTGTAAAATTACGTAATTTTTCGACAGAGCCTGGTCCTTCCCAAACACGATTTAGTTCTTGGTTAATTTCATCTAATGAAATATTAGACAAAGTACATCCTTTCCCAATCCATTTACTTTCTATTCTATCATAAAAATACTCAAACAAGTATTCTTGTAAAACTTGTGAAATTAGAGAGTGATCCGATATATTGAAAGTGCCGGAGAAACTGTCCAGCGTTCCTATTTGATTTGACATAAAGTCCTCTTATAGTCTGTAAGTAATCCGGCCCTTATTAAGATCATATGGAGACATTTCTACCTTTACTTTGTCAGCCATTACTAATCTTATTCTATGTTGTCTTAACTTGCCGCCGGTGTAACAAGTTATGACATGCTCGTTTGCAAGTTTTACTTTAAACATTTGATTTGGAAGGACATCTACTATTTCTCCCTCTAATTCTATAATGCCATCATTCTTGCTCATTTTGTTCCTTCTTAGAAATGGTTATAGAACCTTTTTCGCTTTCTACAATTAAGGTATCACCTGGTACCCAATTCATTTGTTCTAAAATTTCAGGAGGTATATTCATTAAAACGTGTTCGTTATCGCCTTCAATAT
>Ga0181572_10002497_pt1 | contig 13035 bp, 11 predicted proteins | sample 101ome_26_FD_133004 | JGI IMG/M metagenome (GOLD analysis project Ga0181572, IMG submission 133004) | Coastal salt marsh microbial communities from the Groves Creek Marsh, Skidaway Island, Georgia - 101408AT metaG (megahit assembly) | ecosystem: Environmental > Aquatic > Marine > Intertidal... | reverse complement strand
TTGTTGAACTTGATGATACATTTGTAGTTGGAGATAGAGAAAACCGAACACCTAATACTATTTTGATCTCAATCAAAGGTGTAGAAGGCGAAGGGATGCTTTGGGACTTGAACAATGGACAAATAGGTGCATCAACTGGTTCAGCATGTGCATCTGAAGATTTAGAAGCAAACACAGTGATGTTAGCGATTGGAGCGGACAATGAACTTGCTCATACGGGGATTCGTTTATCTCTTTCAAGGTTTACAACTGATGCGGAGATAGATTACACTATTTCTCATTTTAAAGGTGCGGTTCAAAGACTTAGAGGTATCTCAAGCTCTTATGCAAAACAAAAACCAACAGCAGGTGGAGAGGTTCAAGAGTGTGAACTTCACCATCATTAAAAACTAAAGAACTAAATAAAAGGAGTACATTATGGCTAAAGCAGATATGTTAGGTGAAAGTTTATGGGATGCGTATTCAAATAAAGTTACTACATTAATGAATAATCCGCAACATCAAGGTGAAATCTTTGAGGATGAAGCTACTGAGAGAGGAAATAAGTTAATCGTTGCTGATTTTGGAGCAGAATCATGTGGAGACGCAGTACGTTTATATTGGGAAGTTGATCCGAAAAATGACACTATTGTTAACTCAAAATTCAAATCATTTGGATGTGGTACTGCTATCGCTTCAAGTGATGTAATGACTGAGCTTTGTATAGGAAAAAAAGTTGAAGAGGCTGTAAAAATCACAAATATTGATGTTGAGATGGCACTTCGTGATGATCCAGACACTCCAGCTGTTCCACCACAAAAAATGCACTGTTCTGTTATGGCGTATGATGTTATCAAAAAAGCTGCAGGACTTTATATGGGTGTTGATGCTGAGAGCTTTGAGACAGAAGTTATTGTATGTGAATGTGCACGTGTTAGTATGAGCACGCTACAAGAAGTGATCAAATTAAATGATCTTAAAACTGTTGAAGAGATTACTGACTATACAAAAGCTGGTGGTTTTTGTAAGTCATGTATTAAACCAGGTGGACATGAAGCTATGGATCACTACTTGGTTGATATTCTTGCAAATACAAGATCTGAAATGGAGCAGGAAAGATTAAAAGCTGCTGCTGAAGCTGGTACAACAGGTGACTTTGAAAATATGACACTTGTACAGCAGATAAAAGCAGTAGATGCTATTGTTGATGAAAATGTTCGTCAATTTCTTGTGATGGATGGTGGAGATATGGAGATCATCGATATCAAAACAGGTGAAGAAAACATCGATATTTATATCCGTTATTTAGGTGCTTGTAGTGGTTGCGCATCATCAAGTACAGGTACACTTTATGCAATTGAGTCAACACTCAAAGAAAAACTTTCACCAAAAATTAGAGTTCTTCCAATATAATAATTTCACAGCTTTGTCTGTGAGATTATTGTCCAACTTCCTACTTTAGAATTAGATATAATTAGATTATGGATCAACTACAAGACTATATAGATTCTCATGAAGAAAATGAGCTATACCCATCTGAAATAGCAAATATATTAAGACAGCTCAATGATAGTGAGTTCTCAGAAGCACTCAAGCTCGTCCCAAAAGGTTTGCTTGGAGATGTTGCTCTAGCACTTCCAGATAGATATTTTGATGATGTTATTGAGAATCTGAGTGTTGATGAGATATCTCATGCAGTTTCTGAACTTGAATCAGATGATCAAGTTGAGTTTATGCAAGGTCTTGAAGAGATTGATGAAGAAAAAGCTTCTGAGGTTTTTGAAGCACTTCATGAAGATGACAAGCAAGAGATTACTCAGCTTCAGAAATATTCTGATGATGAAGCTGGTGCATATATGCAGCTTGAGATCTTTACTGCACATAAAGATGAGATTGTTCAAGATGTTATTAAGAGGTTTGCACGTTTAAGAAAAGAGAATGAACTTGAAAATGTTCAGAATCTTTTTATAGTGAATAAAGATCATAAGCTACGTTTTGTTGTTGGTTTAGATGATCTTCTTATTTTTGATTTTGCAAAAACTGTTATAGAAAATATAGAGCAAAGTTCAGAAAAATTCGACCCTATCTCTGCAGAAGATAGGGATGATATTAAAGATGTTGTTAGAATGTTTGAGGAGTATGACCTCTCTGTTTTGGCAATTATAAATGCATATGGTGTTTTACAAGGCCGTATCACTTCTGATGATGTTTATGATGTGATTCAAGATGATGCAACAGAACAGATGTATAATCTTGCAGGTGTAAATGATGAAGCAGAAGATGATGACGAGATTTTAAATGCTGGTAAAAAACGAGCAACATGGCTCGGGATTAATCTTTTTACAGCGATTGTTGCTTCACTCGTTATAGGAATATTTGCCGATACTTTGGCGAGTGTTGTTGCATTAGCGATTTTGATGCCTATTGTAGCATCTATGGGAGGAAATGCTGGAACACAAACATTGACAGTTGTTGTGCGTCAGCTTGCCCTTGGAGATATCTCTCAAGGTGATGCAATGCGTATCATTAAAAAAGAGTTAACAATTGCTTTAGGTAATGGTCTGATATTTGCTATAATAATGGGAATTATTGCCTTTATATGGTTTGATATGAAACTTCTTGGAGTTGTTATAGCGCTTAGTATGATCATAAACTTGCTGATGGCAGGTTTATTTGGAGCAGCTGTACCACTTTTTTTAAAGAGGTTAGATATTGATCCAGCTATTGGAAGTACCGTAATTTTAACCACTGTTACTGATGTTGTAGGATTTTTTAGTTTTCTAGGGCTTGCAACATGGATTTTAATTTAAAGGATCTGTAAAACTTGGACCTACTGATACTCTATTTCACTCTCGCAGTTGGAATATCATTTTTGTGTTCTATTTTAGAGGCAGTTTTGCTCTCGACAAATATCTCATATGTAGCCGTTTTAGAAAAAGAAAAACCTCGCGTTGGAAGACTTCTTCGAATTCATAAAGAAAATATTCATAAATCAATAGCTTCTATTTTAATTTTAAATACTATTGCACACACTATTGGTGCCGCAGCAGTTGGTGCTCAAGCTTCTATCCTTTTTGGAAATGATGCGGTAGTTATAATCTCTGTAGTTATGACATTCGCAATACTGTTTCTCTCAGAAATAATACCAAAGACCATTGGAGCAGTATATTGGAAATCACTTGCTCCACTCTCAGCACATATCATAAGGCTTTTTATTTGGCTTACATATCCAATTATCTTAACAACACTTTTTGTTACGGATAAGATCTCTAAAGGGAAAGATGATGCGAATTCACTCTCCAAAGAAGAACTACTTGAGAGTATGTGGATGAGTGAAGATGAAGGCGTTATAGATGAGAAAGAATCAGATGTGATTGAAAATATTCTCAATCTTGATAACATAAAAGTTGGTGAAGTTCTTACACCTAGAAGCGTTGTATTTGCTTTAGATGAGACTATGACTATCAAAGAAGTTGTAGAAACACAGCCTGCTATATTTAAATTTTCTCGTATTCCAGTCTACACTGAAACTATAGAAGAGGTAACAGGGATTGTTCTTACTAAAAAGATTTTCAAGCAAGCTTTGAAAGATAATACAGCAACGATTAAAGATATTAAAAAAGATATTTTTTCTATCAATGAAAATATCCCAGTTTCAAAAGCGCTTGATCTGTTTATAGCTAAAAAAGAGCATATGTTCTTAGTGATGGATAATTATGATCAAACAGAAGGGATAATCACTTTAGAGGATTGTGTTGAAACAATTTTAGGTGTTGAGATTGTTGATGAAAGTGATACTACTGCTGACATGAGAGAGCTTGCAAAGCTTCTTATGAAAAACAAAAGAAGAGAGAAACTCAGAGAACAGCAGTTGACTCAATAGTGAAAAGTTTTTCTTTACATTCCTGGAAGTCTTGGAAATTTTCCAAGCTTGGAATAGCGACAATATAGTCCCCATCCTTTTTTAAGCCAATGTCCAATGTATGGCATCGGAAGCATAAAAGCACGTTTTTCATCTCTGTAAACAAATGCAGCACCATTTCCACTATCCATAACACATAAAATGTTTAAATGCTCATGGTAGCCTTTAAAGTCTGTTTTACCAAGCTCTCTTTGGGTTATATTATGGGCAACATTTCTTGCCATTACTTCTGCAACGTGTCCTTGTTTAGCTCTCCAATCATATCCTTCAAGAGAAGCTATATCTCCAATAGCATAGATGTTATTTGGCATACTTTCATCAGGTTTGGAATCTTTTTCAAAGACCACTTGGGAGAAATCATTTGTTTTGATAAATCCTGCATCATTTGTAGGGAGATCAGACTTTTTAACAACGCTATGACCATCTCCAGCTGGGATAAACATAATAAAATCGGATTCTAGTTTACTTTCATCTTCAAATACAATACTTTTTTTATTGAAATGAGATATTTTTTTACCAAAATGTTTTTTAATATCAAGTCGTTTAAAAAAACTATCCATCATTTTTAGTGCTTGTGGACCCATACGTTTTCCAGGTTCAGGCATAGGAGCAAAAAAAGTAAGTTCGAATTTATCTCTTATCCCTAGCTTTTTGAGTTGGTTATGTAGGTTGAACATTAATTCAAATCCAGGACCTCCACGAACAGCTGAAGTGTCTTTTGGATTTCCACCAAAACCAAAAGCAATCTTCCCGCTTCCTTGTTCAATGAGCTCATCTATTTTACCTTTGATCTCAAGTGATTGTTCTGGTGCCCCACAAATTGAGAGAGTATTTCCTATCCCTTTGTGTTTCATTTTATGTGCACCCATAGCAACTATGAGGTAATCATAATCTTTGAGTACTATACCACTCTCTAAGGTAACTTCATTTTTTTTAGCTGATATTGAGCTTACAGGATCTACTCGAACACTAAAACCATGAGCTGCCTGAAGCTCGTGTAAATCTATACATATATCTTTAAATTCACTTTCACCGGTCGGTATCCAGATCGATGTAGGGTATATATAAAAATAATCTCGATCACTTACAAGCGTTACATTGAATTTTTGTTTTTTCAAAAATATTGCTGCTTCTATACCAGCAAATCCACCACCTAGAATGAGTATATTTTTCATTATATATCCTAAAATTATTGATTAGATAACTTATGTTACAAAAAATTGAGTTATAGTGAGTTTAACAGGAAAGAATCAAAGAGGTAAAGTACGTTTATTTATAAAATAGACTGCTACAATACTTATTAGACCACCTATAATAATATGCGTTTCAATTGGTTCGTCTAAAATAATTGATGAAAAAAGAAGTGCAAAAACAGGAACTAAAAACATGTAAGAGCTAGTTTTTTCACTTCCAAGTTTTCCACTTGCCATAAAAAATATAGTAGTTGCAACTGTTTGTGCAAGAACTCCAAGATACAGCATTGCTATCCAAAATTCAATTCCTTGATCAAAAACTATGAATAGGTCTGAGTTGAATGAATAAAAAAATGTAGCAATAGAAGCAACTATAGAGATTATAAAACTGTAATGAATGGGGTGAATATGCTTATGGGAATGTTGAGAGAGTATTGTAACACCTGCCCATGTTAAAGCGCAGAGGAGAAAGTATATATTTGAACCATTGAAAAATTGCTCTAGGCTATTGAGTTGTAACAGGATTATACCTCCTATAATTCCTATAATTAAACCAAAGTACTGGTGAAAAAGTGCTTGTTTTTGAAACAATAATGCAACAAGCAAGAAGGTCAAAATAGGACTAAAAGTTGTGATTATTACACTGCCTGAACCTGCTAAACCATACTTTACTCCTAAAAAAGAAAACACCATAAAAGATATATTTAATACAGAACTTCCGAAAATATATTTTATATTTGATCTATTGAGTTGTAATGGAGTTTTGAAAAAATAAAGGATTGGTACAAAGCTAAGTGTCATGATGAAAAATCTCCAAAAGAGGATAACATCAAGAGGTAAGTCGTATGTGAGTATTTTAAGTGCGGTCCAACCACCACCCCAAAGGATCATGGTTAGAATGAGAAGGTAAGCTATGGCTTACTTTCTTCTAAGACGTAAGTGACAAGAGTAGCACTGTCTTGAGATATTGTGGTAATCATCAATTACATCATCAATTTTACCTGACTCAAGAGAAACTAAAAGATCATCAGCGTACATTTTGATCATTTTAACTCTTTTCTCTGCAAATTTTTCTGCATATTTTTGGTTTTTTTCTAAGTAAGATGAAGCTGGAACAGCTAACATTGAATCTAAACCGCTCATAAGATCTTTAGTAGATTTTTTAAGAACTCTTGAATCATTATAGTACGCAGCTTTTTGCATATCTACAATCGCATTTAACATCATTCTCATATCTGAAGCAAGTTGTTTTTCTGCTTTAGAACCCGCAAAAGCAGATGTACTAAGTAGTGCTACCATTAGTGCTATAAATATTTTTTTCATTCTATCTCCCTAGTATTGAATAATTTCTTTAGAGTATTCACTCATTGCTACTGTTTTTGCAGAACCAGAAACTTTTTTCTTACCTTTTCTTTTTCCACCATAGTATTTTTTCAACTCAGGTTTGAATTGTTTGAAATAGTCGTGGAATTTATCTTGACCAAGAACAGCAGAAGCCCACAGAGTATCATCTGCAGCAACTTCGATAACGATTGCAGCTAAAGGCATCTCAGCAGGTCCACCAAGAACTTTACAACCACTTCCTACATCATAAGAAGCGATGTGAGATGAACAAACCATAATCCCACCTTTTTGACCATCTAAACCAGTAGCCATTGTTTCTTTACCTTTTTTTACATAGCAAAGGAAACTGTCATCTGGAGTAGGGTGAGCCATTTGGTGTGCACAAATAGCAGTATATGCTACGATTGTACCTTTTGAACCAACACCACCTTTCCAGATGTATTTTTCACCATCAGCAGTTGTAAGTTCAACATCTTTGTTTGTTGGTTCAGGAAGATCTAAAAGAATAGCTGGTGTTGAAGCATGAGGATAATTAAATACATAGTTCTCCTCTTTTTTCAAAGCACTAGCTTTTAGCGGGTTTCCTGCACCATCTACCAATTGTACTTTTTCATATGTAGTAAAAGTACTACCATCTGCTGCATACAATTTACCTGTAATTGTTGATGGAGAAACCGCAACCAAAGCTCCAGTAGCACCAACAACTTTAAGAAAATTTCTTCTTTCCATTGAGAATCCTTTTAATAGTTTTTATTGTGTATAACAATTCTAATCCATAATTGTGTAGTTATTGTGTATAAATTAAAATTATTATACATTTTGAACAAAAGAGGGAAAGTTCCCTCTCTTTTAGAGAAAATCTCTCTATTAAGCGAAAAGATCGCTTGTGATACCACGGTACCAGTCACGAAGTGCTTTAGCAGTACCTTTGTCACGGTATTTACCAGTAACAGCATTTTTAGGAACATGACCTTTCCCTTTGATAACTGAACCAGTCCAGCTAAAGTCGTGAGTAACACGGATACCTTCTTCTGGGCCATCACCAACCATTGAGAAACAAACATTTCCAGCTTTAACAGTTGAAGTTTTAACAGGAAGTTCATATGGTTTGCCATGTAGTCTGTGAGCAATTTCATCAGCACATTGTTTACCAGCCCATACTGCAGTTTGACCTGATGGTGGGATAGCGTGACCAACGATATCACCAACTGCGTAAATATCTTTATCAGTTTTAGTTTGGAAAGAACAACCAGCCATTTTAACTTTTTTGAATGCATCTGCAGTCGTAGCAAGTCCAGCCATTTCAACAAGTGGAGAAGATCTGTGGTTAACCATGAAGTTACATACAGAATATTTGTGTGATTTTTTCACAGTTTTCATGATTTCATCACCATCTTCATCTTTCTTACCAGTTCCAACTTTTTGATCGAAGTGGATAGTTTTACCATCTACGTCAATGTCAGTTACTTTTGCATGGTGTACGTAAACGATTCTACCATTATTTAAGTCTTTAGCAGATTCTTTGAATGCACCCATTTTCGCAAACTTAGCACCAGGTACAAGAACAACAACTTTACCTTCAATCTCTTCTTTATCCATAAATGAAGCGATCATTGCAGCTCTTTCATACGGAGCTGGAGGACAACGGAATTTTCCAGATGGAGCAGCGATAATAACATCACCATCATCCATGTTCATAAGTTGACGCTCTAATGCAACGTGCTCAGAACCTGGGATCATTGCTGGTGGACAAGCTCTTTGAACTTGAGCAGCTTTAGCTTTTGACCAAGTTGGGAATTGACCTTCATAGTTGTAAGCGATACCTGGTGAAAGAACTAAGATCTCATAACCAATTGTACCTGCAGCAGTAGTTACAGTTTTAGCAGTTCTATCAATACCGATAACTTCTGATTTTACCATGCTGTAACCATATTTTTCAACTGGTCTTGCATAATCAAATACGAAAGTACCTAAAGTCATACCTTCTAATTTACCTAAGTATGTGTTTGATACAGGACATGCCATAAACGTATCTGATTTTTCAATGATACATACATCAAAGTTTTTATCGATTTTTTTAAGGTTGTTTGCAACAGTCATACCACCGAAACCACCTCCGATAACTACAACTTTGTGTTTACCAAGCATTTTACCAGTAGCTGAAGCAGCAGCAGTACCAGTTTCACCACCATTACAACCTGTTAAAGTTGATGCAGCAGCAATAGCAGCACCAGCTGCACCTACTTTTAATGCGTCACGACGATTCATATTCATATTTTCCCCTTGAATTATGTGTGTTTGCGTTTCAAAAATCAAATGAAAAGATTTTTGTACTGTGAAAATCTTACTAAGTATGATATTAAATGAAACTTAATGGTTAATGTCGTCAAATCGTGAAGAAAAGTAGAAGTTTTATTTATAATAAGCAATACTAATGTTAATCATTGTGAAAAGGGAAAAATTTTGTGATATCGTGTCAAAAAAGACATTTTTAATATGTATTATAACTTTTAGATTTAATTATCATAAAATATATGTATGATAATTAAATTTGAATTTTTTTGAAAGATTTATAGATTTTTGAAAAAAAGTAACATAGAAAAAACTTATAGTAGATTTTTTTTCATCCATAAGGATAAAATATAGAGTCCCCAGATGTGCTGTTTAAATTTTTTACTATTGGAAACGCTTAAAAATTGGTGAAGTTCTTCTTTCTTAAACAGCTGTGTTTTCTGATTAACCTCTTCTATAAGAGATAATCTTTTAGAATTTTGAATATACTCCATATAAGGATTTGAAAAACCTTTCTTTTTTCTTGAAATAATTGCATTTCCAAGACGCTTTTGCATTATCTGCTTGAGTAAAGATTTTGTTGTTTTATCTTCGTAGCGAAGTTTTGGTGAAATGGTGTAGATTGCTTCAATAAGTTTATGGTCTAAAAAAGGTGTTCGAGATTCTATCGAGTGTGCCATACTTACACGGTCAAGTTTTGTAAGAAAATGTTCTGCTTGAAATATATTGAGGTCAATATAGGTGTACCATAAGCTTTCATCATCATACGTAGAGTTTTTGAATGTTTCTCTATAATTTTTTAGATATTGGAGAGATTGATTGTCCTTTACGTTTCTTTTTAAAAGATTATTTTTTTGTAAATCGGTAAAGTTTTCACCGGAGGTTCTAAATAAAAGTGAATCATTCAATACCCTTTTATAGTGTTCCCACTCTCTATTTGGTGAATAATTTGCTTTAAAATAGTTCTTTAGCCAATTTTTATGCTCAAGTTCTCGCACTTTCTCAATATCTAAAAATTCAAAGTATTGTCTGTAGCCAAGAAAGATCTCATCACTCCCTTCACCACTTAGAACAACTTTGTATCCATCTTTTGCTATCTCTTTAAAAAGCAGGTATAACGGAATAGCAGCAGGATCATTAAGGGGCTCATCTAAGGAGTCAAAGACAGAATCACTTGCGTCTAAAAAATCTTTTTCAGAGATAAAAACTTGCTTATTTTGAACTCCTAAGTGTTTTGCTGTATCTGAAGCATTTTGTGTTTCATCATATTTGTCAAAATCTTTATACCCAATTGAGAATGTTTGAATATCTCTACCTGTATCAGATATATAGGCATTGATTGTTGCACTATCTATACCGCCTGAGAGTAAAGCAGCAACTTTTACATCTGTATGAAGACGCTTGTAAATAGAATCGCTAAGTTCTTTTTCTAGTAGTGCAATCGCATGGTCTTTGGAATGGATGATCTTATTTTGTGTATGTAAAAGATCATAGTATCTATGTACCTCAAGTTTTGAACTTTTGTAGATGAGGTATTCACCAGCTGCAAGTTTTTTAATCCCTTTATAAAAAGTGTATGGAGGAGTTGGAGCAAGAAAAGAGAGGTAGCTCATAAGTGCATCTTGATCCATCTCTACATTTTTTAGAAATGGGCGAAGCGCTTTTATCTCTGAGGCAAAGTAAAAACTTTTATCTTCAAGATAAAAAAGAGGTTTTTTCCCAAATCTGTCCCTAAAAAGGAGTAAAGTTTCATTATCATAGATTGCAATTGCAAACATACCTTCTAGATGATGAACAAAATCAACGCCCCATTTGATGTAAGCAAACAAAAGTACTTCAGCTTCTAAAGAACTTTTAAAAACATACTGAGCTGAAAGCTCTTTTCGTAACTCTTTGTAATTGTAAATCGCCCCATTAAATGAGAGTAAAATATTTTCATATATAAACGGTTGTTGTATTGGTGATGAAAGTTCATGTATTGAAAGTCTTTGGTGTGCAAAGAAGAGATTTTTATTTTTTATAACTTCACAATGATCAGGCCCTCTATGTTGAAGTGTATTAAGAGCTTTATGCGCTTCATTTAGGTTATACTCTCCAACAATTCCAAATAAACTACACATCAGACAAAAAAACCAACTGTTATATCATCTTTGAGATATCCTTCTGTAAAAATAGTTTTACGAACTTTTAACTGCGTTGCTATATCTAGGATATCTTCTTTGTTCATGTAGTTATATGTATCACTTTTTTTATTTCCATACAAGACATTAAACACAAATGCTTTTTGAGATTTTTTATAGCAGTTAGCTATGAAAAGATAGGTCTCAAATCGGTGAAGAAGATTAAGTGCACCGCTACATACGTAATACTCTGCATACGGGATTTTATCTTTTGTGATATCAGCAAGAAGAATTTCTTGATGTGTATTTTCGATTGCTTTATCACACATAGTTTGTAAAGAGTCTATCCCTGTATATTTTTCTAACTCGATAGTGTGATTTTGTATGAAGTGATAAAAATCTCCAAAACCACAACCCGCATCAACAAGAGAGTCTACTTTTTCGGGAAGCATTTCACATATCGCTTCAAATCGAAGATCTTGGTTATTTTTACAAAGCCAATGAACCCCTTGAGGAGAGGTTCCATGTTTTTTTATAGAAGAGTGATAGAATTTTTCACTATCTATTCGAGGCATTTAGCGGAATATTTTATCTATATCTTTAGTAATTGCACCAGGAACAGTAGCAATTGTCATAAATTTTGACATCTTTAACAACGGATACATTACAGCTATATAGTATTGTGGTGCTAAGATTTTTGCTTCACCATTTTCAATAAGAACAGGGTATGGAAGTAAGCCTGAATTTTCATAACCAATTTTTTTCACAAACTTTGAAGTTCTTCTTCCAAGTTCAACACCTAAAAGTATGCTTCCATTTGCTAACTTGTAATCATAGACTACTTTTTTAGATTTTTTTGCAATTGCAAGAAGGTCATCATTTTTCCCTTTTTTTATCACTTTCATATCTTGATAATAAGGCATATTTTCCATAAATCTAAAACGCTCTAATGCTTGAAATTTAACGATCTCAACTGATGGTTTTAAGTTAGGAAAAACTGTTCTTAGTTGTTTGAGTGTTTCTTCACCAAGTACGCTATTGTACTGCTCTTGCATAAAAGCTTTCATATGATAAATTGGGTTTGGGATGTTAACAAGTTTGTTTTTTTCATCAACAACTACTCTCAAGCTACTTGCAAACCCTCTTATATTTTGAGCTGCAGCTTTTTTCATTGCATCATTCGTAAAAACAAGAGAGGTAACCTTTCCTTTTTTATCTACTTTAAATTTTGAAATAACTTCAAAACCAGCTTCTTCTAACTTTTGCTTTACAAGGTTTACATCCATCATGGGAGCATGAAGGTATGCTGTCACTCTTGCATTTTGGATATCTCCTGGAAGAAATTCCTTGGATTTAACTTCATTCCCTTTTTTAAATCTCTCTGGAGCTACACGGTTTGTGAAAAAAGGTTTCTTCCTTGGAGGTCTAATCTCCTCAAGTGCTTTGTATAAAATATGCCCCTCATCATCAACAAGAGGTTTAGAAACTTGGATTGGCTCTGGAACTGTTGGAACGGTAGGAACACTAATCCTTCTGTCACGAGGTTCATTTGGTTCATCTTTTGCCTTTTGTATCTTAGCTATGATATCTTCTACACGCTTTTGTGAATTTTCTGATTGTTTCGTCTCCTCTGCATATACAGAGTTTATACCTAGAAAGTAAAGACTAGCTAGTAAGATAAAATATTTTTTTTGCATCTAAATTCCTTAAGTTTATTGAAGTAATTCAACTTCGATTTTACGATTGTCTTGAGAATCATCCTGATTCATTTCATTTTTGTTTCCCATACCTATTGCGGTTAGCCTTGTTAACTTAACGCCATAAGAGATTATTTTTTCCATCACAGCTTTTGCACGCTTTTGAGAAAGGAGCTTCTCATTATTTGGTGTTTCAAAGTTATCTGAATACCCATAAATTATGGCTTGAAAATCTTCATTTTCAATCAAAAAATAGGCAAACTCTTCAAGTTCTGGAAAAAACTCTTCTGAAAGATTTGAACTTTTTTCTTCAAATGTGATGTTAAGACGTTTTGCTTGAGGACATCCAAAATTATCTAGTAAAAAACCCTCTTCAGTATTTGGGCATTTGTCGAGTCTATCTGGGACACCATCTGCATCGTTATCTGGTTCACATCCTTGAAGATTTACAGTTGCTTCTTCAGGAGTTTGAGGGCATTGGTCATCTT
>Ga0181572_10002496_pt1 | contig 13036 bp, 15 predicted proteins | sample 101ome_26_FD_133004 | JGI IMG/M metagenome (GOLD analysis project Ga0181572, IMG submission 133004) | Coastal salt marsh microbial communities from the Groves Creek Marsh, Skidaway Island, Georgia - 101408AT metaG (megahit assembly) | ecosystem: Environmental > Aquatic > Marine > Intertidal... | reverse complement strand
TCCCCGTCGGTGACTGTAGTGGTGGATAGTAGTGATTTATTTCGGTTGGAAACGCAAATAGCACACGATTGTAGCGACATTATAGCGCTATAGCGCTTTACTCATCCGGTGATGAGGAATGTCAGCTTCCAGAAACTCTTCTCCTTCGGCACGAAACCCGAGCTTTTCGTAGAACGGGCCCGCCTGGATCTGAGCGTTGAGTACCGCGGTGCCGTATCCTTCTTCTTTAGCGTCCGCCAGAGCGCGGGCCATAAGCAGGCGTCCAACACCTAAAAGACGGTACTCGGACCTGACAGCGACTCTCTCCAGTTTTACCTCACCGTTACCGAGCGGCCGAATCCGCGCTGTCCCGATTACGCTGTTTTTCCATGTCGCGAGATAGTGGCGGCACTGATCGTCCAGTCCGTCGAATTCGATCTCGCGGCTGACCTTCTGTTCGCCGCAGAAGACGTCGATACGAATGGCGAAACAAGCTTCCAGGTCCTTGTGGGTCATTGCTTCGAAGATAACGGGATCTGCCAATGGTCGTGTCTTCCGTGTTCGGGGGCGGGAACTGCCGATAATAACAACCGAAGAGAAAAATACGGCCGCCAAATGGACCCGCGTGTTGCGGGCCGCTATGTTTCTGCCACCAAAACCCTATGAGGAACTCCGGGATGAAGATTTTCGTATATTCGGCCTCGCTTCGCGAAGAGTCGATAAACCTGAAACTGTCGAAGCTTATCGCGAAGGTAGCCGAATCTCACGGAGCCGAGGTTGATTTCGCGCGCATCAACGACTTTGACATGCCGCTGTACAATTTCGACGATCAGCAGTCCTCCGGCGTACCGGCAGGCGCGCAGGCGCTGGCCGAGCGTATCACCGCCGCCGACGGCATGATCCTGACGTCGCCGGAATACAACTGGCTGCCGCCTGCCACCATCAAGAACGCGGTGGACTGGCTGTCGCGCATGCAGCCGATGCCGCTCGACGGGAAATCGATCCTGTTGTCGTCGGCCACCCCGTCGCTGGTCGGCGGCGTGCGCGGTCTGATGAGCCTGCGCGTGTCGTTTGAGGCACTCGGCACCTGGGTATACCCGAAGATGTTTACGCTCGCGCAGGCTCCGGCGGCGTTCAACGACGACGGTACGCTGGCAAACGAAGATCTGGCCAAGATGCTCGATGCGATGGTCGCGGATTACTGTTCCGCGGCGGTCGCGCTGAATAACCGGTAAGGTGCGCGCCATTTCCGAGGCAACGACAAACGACCGCTGGATCGGCGCGCGGTATCCCCGCAAGGAGGATGCCGCGCTGCTGACCGGCAATGCGCGTTTCATCGACGACATGGAACCGATCGCGGGTATTCGTCATGCGGCGATCCTGCGGTCGGATCACGCGCATGCCCGCATCGTGTCGATCGATACGTCGAAGGCCGAAGCGCTGCCCGGGGTGCATGGCGTCGTTACCGGTGCCGATGTGGCGGACACCATCGCTCCGATCCCGAGCGCCGTCCGCGTCCCGATCAAGTTCTATCCGATCGCCATCGACAAGGTACGTTATGTCGGCGAGCCGGTGGCCGTGGTTGCCGCCGAGGACCGGTATATTGCCGAGGACGCGATCGAACTGATCGAGGTCGAATACGAGGCACTGCCCGCGACCGCCGATCCGGAGGTCGCGATGGCGGAGAACGCACCGCTGCTGCACGATGATGTCGGGTCTAACGTGGTCCATCACCGCACGTTTCGCTATGGCGATCCGGAAGCGGCGTTCGAGCGGGCGCACCGGGTCGTGAAGCTGGACTGGCGATATCCGCGCTATGCGTCGACGCCAATGGAAACTTACGGACTGGTTGCCAATTTCGAACAACAGCCCGACCGCTACACCATCTGGTCGAATTTCCAGGGGCCGTTCATTCTGCATGCGTTGATGACCGGGGCGCTGGGCGTGCCCGGAAACCGGCTGCGGCTGATCACGTCGCCCCATTCGGGCGGCAGCTTCGGCATCAAGCAGGCGATGTTCCCGTATATGGTTCTGCTGGCCGCCTGTTCGCGCGTGCTCGGCTGCCCCGTCAAGTGGATCGAGGACCGGCTGGAACATCTGACCGGTTCCTCTACCGCTGCCGACCGGGCCGACAGCGTCGAAGCCGCATTCGCCGAAGATGGCGAACTCCTCGGTTTGAAGTTCGACAACGTCGTTAATGTCGGCGCCTTCGTGCGCGCGCCTGAACCGGCTTCGGTCTACCGAATGCATTCGGCGTCGAATGGTTGTTACCGCGTGAAAGACATTTCGGTCGAGAACCGGCTCGTCGTGACCAATACCACCCCGATCGGGCTCAACCGCGGCTATGGTGGGCCGCAGTTCTACTTCGCGCTTGAACGCGTGATGGATGCCGGCGCAAAGGAACTCGGGATCGATCCGGCGGAGATTCGCAGGCGCAATTTTATTCAGGCGGACGAATTTCCCTATAAGGCGCCCGCCGGGGCGACCTACGATTCCGGGGATTACGAGCAAGGCCTGAATCAGGCGCTGGATCTCGCCGCCTATGACGAGCTGAAAACGGCGCGAGAACAAGCGCGGGCCGACGGCAAGCTGTTCGGGATCGGCATGGCGGCGGGAATCGAACCGTCTGGCTCTAACATGGCCTATGTCACGCTGGCCCAGACGCCCGAGGAACGCGCCAAGGCGGGGGGGCGGTCCGGCGGTCTCGGCACAGCAACTGTATCGGTCGATCCGTCGGGGGCGGTGACCGTAAAGACCGTCTCCACGCCGGCGGGGCAGGGGCATCAGACGGTCGCGGCGCAGGTCGTGGCCGACGCGCTGGGACTGCGCCCCGATCAGGTCGACGTGGTTACGGAAGTCGATACGCTGACCAGCGCCTGGTCGCTGGCGTCGGGAAACTACGCCAACAGGTTCTCGGCGGTCGTCATCGGCACGGTGGCGGATGCCGCGGACAAGGTCGCGAAAAAAATCAAACTGATCGCAGCTGAGAACCTTGAAGTGGCGCCCGAGGATATCGAGCTTGTCGGTGGAAATGCCCAGGTCGTCGGCGTGCCCGACAAGGCGCTCCCCATCCGCAGGGTCGCGGCGCAGACCCACTGGCATCCGGCGGGCCTTCCCGATCAGATGGAGCCGGGCCTGTTCGAAACCACGATTATGAATCCCGGCATGCTCGACGCGCCGGACGATCAGGACCGGGTCGGTAGCGCCGTCACGTTCGGCTACGTCTTTGATCTCGCCGCCGTGGAAATAGACCGGGACACCGGCGAACTCGAAATCGTGAAATACGTATCGGTGCATGACGTCGGCAACATTCTGAATGAGATTGTTGTTGAGGGTCAGATTTACGGTGGCTTCGCGCACGGCCTGGGCGGCGCCCTGCTGGAGGAATTCGTCTATGACGCCGGCGCCAACCCGCAGGCTGGAACCTTTGCCGACTATCTTTGCATCACCGCGCCGGAAATACCGGAATTGACCATCGGGCATTTCAACACGCCGTCGCCCCACAACACCCTGGGGGCGAAGGGCATGGGCGATGGGTCGTCTATGTTGGCGCCAACGGCGGTCGCAAATGCGGCGGCAGATGCGCTGGGCACGTTCGATATCGAACTGCCCCTGACGCTGAACAAGAACTGGGCGGCGGCGAACGGACTGGATTATCAGCGCGCCGGCGGGACGAAGGCCAAGGTCGGAGACGGTCCGCGCGAAGCCGCCCATGTCGAAGGCGGGCTGACGGGCGATGGTTCGGTGGAACTTTCCGCGCCGCCGGTGGATGTGTGGAAGCTGTTGCTCGATCCCGATACGCTGGCCGCCGTCGTCCCGGGATGCGAGGAACTGAACCAGGTCGGCGAGGACAGCTTCACGGCCGAAGTCGTCATCGGCGTCGCCGGAATCAAGGGCGTCTACAGCGCCGAGATCGATCTGCGCGACAAGATCGAGGGGCGGAGTGTCCGTTTGGTCGGGAAGGCCTCGGGCGCACTCGGGTTCGGCCAGGGGGAGGGAAATGTGACACTGGAGCCTGTCGGAGACAACGGGACGCGGCTGACCTACAGCTACCGGGCCAATGTCGGCGGTAAGGTGGCCGCGGTGGGACAGCGTATGCTCGGCACAATGACCAAGCTGCTGATCGGGCAGTTTTTCCGCGGGTTCGACCGGCGTTTGAAATCCGAAAGCGGCGGGGAAAAGACCGCCGGCGGCGGGTTCTTCGGCAAGTTGTTCGGAGGTCGCGACAAATGAAGCCCGTCGCATTTGAATACTGCCGTCCCGATACAATGGACGAAGCGATGGAGCTACTGGCCGAGTTCGGCGGCGACGCCAGTGTGATCTCGGGCGGCCTGTCGCTCGGTGCAATGCTGAACATGCGGCTGGTACGCCCGGCGGCGCTGATAGATATCAACCGGCTGGACGATCTCGCCGACATCAGGATCGGCGACGCGACCGCGACGACCGGCGCGTTGGTCCGTCAGGCGGCCGCGATGAATTTCCCGGGCGTGATGTCCGGCGTGCCGTTGCTGGCGAAAGCACTGCCCTGGGTCGGTCACTACCAGACCCGGTCGCGCGGGACGCTGGGCGGATCGGTCGCTCATGCCGATCCGAGCGCTGAAATCCCGCTGACGCTGGTGACGCTCGGAGGTGCCGTGAAGCTGCAGTCCCCCGGCGGCACGCGCGAGGTCCCGGCGCGGGAGTTTTTCCTCGGTCTGTTGACCACCGACCGGCGCGCGGATGAACTGGTCACCTCGCTTGTCTGGCCGCTGCGCCGCGAAAAGACCGGTTATGCCTTTGAGGAAATTGCCCAGCGTCACGGTGATTTCGCGATCACCGCAGTCGCGGCGGAAGCGACCGTGGGGAATGACGGCAACATCGCCGATCTGTCGTTCGGGCTGGGCGGGGTGGAAGACAGACCCATCGTCGCCGATACGGCAGGATTTATCGGCAAACCGGCGACGCAGGACACCGCAGACGAAATCGCCAACACGGTCGCCGAAGCGGTCGATCCGATGATCGATATGCAGGCCAATGCCGATTACCGGCGTCAGCTTGTCCGCGTACTCGGTGCGCGTGTGCTGTCGGCGGCCTTCAACGATGCAAAATCCGCGCGGGAGGCTTCCTGATGCTGCGTATCAAACCGGATCAGAAAAAGCGCGTGACGCTGACCGTCAACGGCAAACAGGTGTCCGGCTTTGCCGAGCCGCGCCTGCTGCTGACCGACTTTCTGCGCCACGAACTGAACATGTATGGCACGCATGTCGGCTGCGAGCACGGCGTGTGCGGCGCCTGTACGATCATCATCGACAATGTCGCGACGCGAAGCTGCCTGCGCTACGCAGTACAATGCGACGGCATGGAACTGCGCACCGTCGAAGGCCTCGCCGACGCGGACGGCACGCTGAACGCGCTGCAAAAGGCGTTCAACGAGAACGGCGCGCTGCAGTGTGGCTTCTGCACGGCAGGTATCCTGATGTCGGCGACAAAATTCCTGCAGGAAAACCCTAAACCGACCCGTGAAGAGGTCGTCGACATGCTGTCGGGGCATATCTGCCGCTGTACCGGTTACGAGCAGATCGTGCGCGCGATCCTGCAGGCCGGCGGGCAATGAATCTCGGCAAGGTTTTTTACCGCCAGATGCTGCGCGAAGGCAACGCGGAAGCGATTGTCGACGGTGATACCCGGAGGACCTATGCCGACTGGTACGCGGAGATCTGCGCCGTCGCCGGCGGGCTGCAAACCCGCGGGTTGAGGCCAGGCGATCATTTCGTCGCCGTTCTCTCCAATCGCTACGAAACCGCGACCCTGTATTGGGCTTGTCAGATGCTGGGCGCCGTCTTCACGCCCTTCAACTGGCGCGCCAACGACGAGGAAGTTGCCTATGTGCTGGATGACGCCAACGCGGCCGCCGTCGCTTTCGAGGAACGCTCGCAACTCGCGGTCGGCGCCGCGCTGGGCCAGGTCGCGGGCGCCGGGATCGTCACCTACGACATCGATAAAGGGGACTTCGCCACATTGCTAGAGTCGGACCCGGTCGACGAGCCGTCCGAGGTCGACGAGACCGAAATCTGCCTGATGCTCTATACGTCCGGCACGACCGGCAGGCCCAAGGGCGTGCCCCGGTCGCATCGCGCGGAACGTCTGGCGGCGACACATTGCATCGCCCAGCTCTATTACCGGCACGGCGAATCGTCGCTCGGCGTCATGCCCATGTTCCACACCATGGGCGTAAGGTCGATGCTGATGTGCATGCTGCTCAACAGCAAGCTCGTCTGCCTGGCAGTCTGGGATGTCGAAACCGCCATGCGGCTGATTCAAGACGAGAAGATAGAGACGCTGTTCCTGGTGCCAACCATGTTCCACGACATGCTGCATCACCCGAAAAGGCCGAGCTACGATCTTTCGCCGGCAACGAACATCGGCTATGCGGGCATGGCGATGACGTCGGCGCTTACGGCGAAATGCGCGGAAGAATTCAAGCCGCGCCATTTCCATAACTTCTACGGCTCTAGCGAGATTTTCTGTTTTGCCGTCTGCGACCATGTGGCGGACAAACCCGGCTGTGCGGGGCGCGCCGGGATCGGCCAGATGCTTCGGATTGTTGAACCCGACCCCGAAGGGGGCGGCGGTCCCGACGATATCGTCGCAGATGGCAAATCCGGCGAAATCATCGCGCCGATGGACGGTATGGAAGCGTTCGCCGGATACTGGAAACGCCCGGACGCGGACGCCAAATCCATCCGTGACGGATGGTATTTTACCGGCGATCTCGGCTATTTCGATGAAGACGGCGAGCTCTACGTTGTTGGCCGGGTCGACGACATGGTGATTTCGGGCGGCGAGAACATCTACCCGGAAGAAGTAGAGGACGTACTGGCGAAGTCGCCGCTGGTCGAGCAGGTGGCGGTGATCGGCCTGCCGGACGATCGCATGGGGGCGCGGATCGTCGCCTTCGTGGAACCGGCGTCGGCGGACTGCTCCGCCGAGGCGCTGGATGCCTGGTGCCTCGACAGTGCGCTGGCACGGTTCAAACGGCCGCGCGCCTACGTCTTCGTCAAACGGATACCGCGTTCCGCCGCGGGCAAGCTGCTGCGCCGGTTTCTGCGCGACGGCGACTACGAACTGAACACCGAATTCGAAAGCACGCTCTAACCAGGGAAAGAAAAATGGCAGAGAAAAATTACGCGCAGCAGCGCGCCTCGATCCTCGAAAACCTCGACGGACTTCGCGTCGACGTCGATGCGGACAAGCGTATCGGCTATCTGATCCTCGACCGCGAACCGCTGAACATCGTGTCCTATACGGGCCGCCAGCAGATCCGCGCCATCATCGAGGAGATGGACGAGGACGACGATATCGGCGTGATCGTGATCAAAGGCGCCAACGGCGTGTATACCTCCGGCGGCGACGTGAAGGCGTTCCCTGACATTCCGAAAAACAAGATGTCCGACCTGCACTGGAACATCGGTGCGCCGGAACGGGCCGAGAAACCGGTGATCGTGGCGATGGAAAAATACGCCTTCGGCGTCGGTTTCGAGCTCGCCATGGCGTGCGATTTCCGGTTTGCCACGAAGGATACGCTGGTGGGGCTGCCGGAAAGCTCGCTCGGCCAGATGCCGGGCTCCGGCGGCAGCGTCCGCGTCGCCCGCATCGCGGGGCTGACGCGCGCGAAGGACATGGTAATGCTTGGCACGCGTATTCCGGCCCCGAAAGCGCATGACTGGGGGCTTCTGACGGATGTCGCTGACGACGCCGACGGCCTGCAGGAGATGGTCGAGGAGTACGCCGCCAAGCTGAACGCCCTGTCGCCGATTGCGCTGGCGTCGCTGAAAAAAGTGCTCAATTCCGCTTATGACGCACCGCTCAAGACGTCGCTTGAGGTCGAGGGGCATTCCTACGAGAAGCTGCGCTGGACCCACGACTATTCGGAAGGCATCGCCGCATTTACTCAACGCCGCAAGGCCGAGTTCAAGGGGGAATAGTCGCCCGGCGGTGCGCCTTCATCGGCTCTGGCAAATCACTGCAAAACCAGACAGGAGAGTATTCCATGCCTGCCAAGAGCGAAAACTTCGTTCCCGATACCGTTTATGCCCGCGAGGTCGACGGTAAGGCCATGTTTCCGACCGCCGTGTCGGTGGAAGGCAAGCGCATGATTTTCCTGTCCGGCCAGCTGGCCTGGGACAGGGACGGCAATACCGTCGGCAAGGGCGACATGCGCGCGCAGTTCGAACAGGTGGGACAGAACCTGAAGAACGGACTGGAGGCTGCCGGCGCGTCTCTGGACGACGTCGTGAAGGCGGTTACCTACGTCACCGACATGGACGCGTTTTTCGAATGCGTCGACATCCGCCAGAAGTATTTCGGCCCCGGCTGGCCGACCTCGACCACGTTCGAGGTCAGCCGCCTCGCCCATCCCGACATGATGATCGAAATCGACATGATCGCGGTGGTGGACGACTGAGTCCGGCCGGTTCGTCTCTAATTCGCCGCCTGCTGCCGGTCCGGCATGCGGTCTGCGATCTCCAGGATCAGTTTCTTGACGATGGCGTCGGCGAACGACCGGCGGTCCTTCGCCTGGATCACGAACGACCGCGGGCCGCCGGTAATGCTTCGCTTGTAGTACTCCGGCAGGTCCGGCATAGCCGGGCGTTCGATAACCAGGCCGTTGATCGTAAATCCCTTGGCCAGCGCGTCGGCGCGGGCGTCCTCCACCGCGATCAGGCCTGTGGTATCCGGCCCGTCGCCGGACACGTCGATCACCTTGCGCGTGCCGTCGAAGCTGTTTTCCAGCGTCGATTTGGTGGCGAACGCGACGGCGTCGCCGATGGCGTTGCCGCCGGAGCAGAATTCCCGCGGCGCGGCGACGATTTTCGCGCCCGCCGCTGCGGCCGACGCGCGGTCCGATATCTTCACCCAGTTCAGCCACTGCCAGATGCAGCCATCCGCCGCGAATTCGATGTAGGAAACCGCGATCGAGCGCAGGAAGCCGCTATCGATCGCTTTCAGCACATCCGGGTTGACCAGCGCGCTGGCGTAACCTTGCCGTTGCAGTTGCATCTCCTCCTGATCGATCGAGCCGGAAGCGTCGACGACGAAGGAAAGTTCCAGATCGACGGATGTTTTGCGTTGCGCCTCCGCCGGCGATGTGAGTAAAGCGATGCCGGCGATCAGAGCGAAGAGGGTGTTTTTCATTCGGGGCCAGCCGCGAAGACCTCGACCTCGACCAGCATTTCCGGCTGCGCCAGCGCCGAGATGAACAACAGGGTAGAGGTTGGGTTATGATCGCCGAGATACCTGTCCCGGATGGCGAAATGGGCGTCCCGGTGGCGGGGATCAGTCAGGTATTGCACGACCTTGTAGATGTTCTCGATCCCCATATCGTGGGCTTCCAGACATTTCAGGCAGTTTGCCCAGGCGGCTTCCGACTGCGCCTCGATCCCGTCGGGGATGCTGCCGTCCGGCAGGGTACCCACCTGTCCGGAAACGCTCAGCAGTTTGTAGCCGGACGGCACCGTCATCGTGTGAATGTATTTGCGGACGGGCGGGGCGACGCCCTCCGGGTTCATCGGGTTGAACATGGGCTAATCTCCTAAAGCGAGGCGAAAAAACTGAGCAGGGCGTGATCGTAGGCCGCCGGGTTGGCGATGTTGCAGATATGACCGGCATCGGGCAATTCGACGTGCTGGCCGTCCTGAACCGTTTGCGCCATCTGGCGCATCACGTCCGTTGGCCCGCCGATGAAATCCAGCGCGCCGGACACGAAGAGGGCCGGCATCCGGATCTCCGCCAGATGGTCGCCGAAACCGACCGATAGCAGCGCCTGAATGCAGCCGTGATATCCGTCCAGCGAGGTGCGCAGGATCATCGCCCGAATGTCTTCCATCTTTTCCGGGTTGGCTTCCCGATAGGCATCCGGAAACCAGCGCGTGGCGGTGATATCGGCGATGCTTTCAATACCCCCGGCAGCCGATTTTTCCAGCATCGGCGGCCAGATCGCCTGGTATTCCGGCACCAGTTCGACACGGCAGGCTGTCGGCACGATAGCCGACACGATTCGGGGGAAGCGCAGCGCCAGTGCAACGGTGGTCATCCCGCCCAGTCCGATTCCGACCACATGGGTACGCTCGATGCCGAGTTCCTTCCAGACGCCCGCCACGTCGTCGGTCAGCTGTTCGAAGCTGTACGGCGCAGGCGTTGCGTCCGATCCGCCATGCCCGCGGGAATCCATACGCAGCAGACGATGTTTCTCGCCCAACGCCGCGACATGGTCGTCCCACATGGTGGTGTCGTTGGTGATGCCGGTGATGAAGGTCACCCACGGCGCGCCTTCGGGGCCGTCGATTTCGACGTTGATGTTTATGCCGTTGGACTCGACTAGCGTCACGGGGCGTCCTCTTGTGTCAGGCAGCGATTGTACTGGCGTCGCGACTCGGATAATAGATGGGCCGACGAAGATCCGACGCAGTTATCCACACAACCGGACCGGCAATGGCAACAACGAAAAAGAAGGCGGCGGCGAAATGGCCGGCGCAGATTTTCAAGACCCTGAAAGACGCCGATATCGCCCAGGTTTCATATGTGCCCGACGCAGGGCATGCGGAACTGATCAAGGCCTGCCTGGCGGACAACCGCATCAAGACGACGCGCCTGACGACCGAGGAAGAAGGAATCGCGCTTTCCCTCGGCGCCTGGCTGGGCGGCGACCGCAGCGCGCTGCTGATGCAATCTTCGGGCGTCGGCAACTGCATCAACATGCTGTCGATCATTCAGGAAACGCGTTCGCCGCTGCTGATGCTGGTGACGATGCGCGGCGAATGGGGCGAATTCAATCCGTGGCAGATTCCCATGGGGCAGGGCACGGCCAGGGCGCTGGAAGATGCCGGCATGATCGTCTATCACGTCGATGACGCGGACGATCTGGCGGATACGATCTACGCTGCCTCCCAGATCGCTTTCAATTCCTACAGACCGGTCGCCGTGCTGATCGGCCAGAAGGTAATCGGGTTCAAGGACTGGCGGAAATAATGGCGGCAAAAAAGAAAATCACTCTCAACCGGCGCGACGTCGTTTCCCGCATCGTCCGCGATCGGGGCGATGTGCTGATCGTCACCGGGCTCGGCTCGACCACGTGGGACGCGGCTGCCGCCGGCGATCATTCGAACAACTTCTATTTGTGGGGCGGCATGGGCGGCGCGGCTGTCACCGGTCTCGGCCTGGCGCGTGCGCAACCCGATCGCCGCGTGATCGTGCTGACCGGCGACGGCGAAATGCTGATGGGGATCGGTAGTCTGGCGACGATCGGCGTTGCGGCACCGAAGAACCTTGCGGTCTGTGTGATCGACAATCAGCATTACGGCGAAACCGGCATGCAGGAAACCCACACCGGACACGGCGTGGATCTTGCCGCCATGGCCGCCGCGGCGGGATTTGCACATACCGGGACGGCGTGGACCAAGAAAGACGTCGAGGCCGTCATCCCGCATCTCTACGAAACAGAAGGGCCGGTTTTCATCGATATCAAGGTGAACACGGATTACGTGCCCATGGTTCTGCCCCTGCGCGACGGCACGGCGATCCGAGGCCGCTTCCGCGAAGCCGTTCTCGGCGATCGGGCGCACGATTAAACCCATCGTCCTTCCCGCATGATCGACCGCCGCGCCCTTGTCGGCATGGCCCTGGTCTGTTCCGCCGCCAGCATCGGCGGGCTGACGGTGGTCATGACGCGATTTGTTATTCCGGAAACCGACCCGTTTACGCTTGCCAGCGTGAGGTATCTGCTGGCCTCTTTGTGTCTGATCGTGCTGGTGCTTTACCAGGGGCGACGGTTTCGCGTCGATCCCAGGGACCGCCTCGGGCTGATTTTACTTGCTCTGATTTTTTTTGCCGCGTTTCCGTTTTTGTTCGCACGCGCGCTGGAGGACACCACGTCGGCGCGCGGCGCGCTGATCTATGCCTGCATGCCGCTGGTTACCATGTCGCTGGCGGCGATGTTCCGGATCGAACGTATTACGTCCTGGAAGTTTCTTGGAGTCGTCCTGGCGATCGCCGGTGTCTGGTCCGCCATCGGGCTGGATGTCGATGCGCCGCCCAATGCTTTGCGTGGCGACATTATTATGGCGCTCGGTACAGCCTTCTCGGCCGCCTACACTGCGTTCGCGAAACGATACGTGATGAAATACGACGGGGTCGCCATGACGGCCTGGTCGATGCTGCTCGGTTCCGGGGCGTTGTTCATCCTCGCCATGGTATTCGGAAGTCCGTTCTCCGGATCGCTGGATCTGAGCCTCCGGGGATGGGGCGCGTTCCTGTTTCTGGCCCTGCCCGGTGGCGCGCTGATGATGTGGTGCTTTATCAGCGGCTACCGGCTCGTGACGCCGACGCAGGCGGCGATCGCGGTCGGCTGCAATCCGTTGACGGCCATTGCGTTCGCGGCCTGGGTGCTGAGCGAACCCATCGGTTGGGGCAGTGCGATCGGTTTTGCGCTGGTCATGTCGGCGGTGTTCTGCGCCAACCGGCGACCGGCCGGTAAGGCTGTTTCATAAGCGGTTCGACTGTCCGCTCTTCACCTTTTCTTAATCTTGGGCGGGTATTCCGCACTCATTATTCAACGTGCTCGGGTAGTGAGCGTAATTCCCAGCATCCTGTAACCCATGGAAGGAGCCATGTTATGGCGACCAGAACCGCTGTGAAGAAAAAGCCTGCCGCCAAGAAAACGGCACCGAAGAAAACCGTCGCGCGCAGGAAACCTGCCGCGAAGAAAACCGTCGCCCGCAAGACGGTTGCGAAGAAGAAACCTGTTGCGAAGAAGCCCGCAGCCAAGAAGACGGTTGCCCGCAAAGCGGCGCCGAAGAAAACCGTTGCTCGGAAGAAGCCGGTCGCAAAGAAGGCTGCGCCGAAGAAAACCGTAGCGCGGAAGAAGCCAGCTGCAAAGAAGACGGTTGCCCGCAAGACTCCTGCGCGTAGCAAGACGGCTCGCCGGACAATGCGCCGCGCTGCGTAAATCCGACATACCGGCCGGGCGCCGGAACGAAAAACGGCGGCCTTCGGGTCGCCGTTTTTTATTGTCCGCGACATT
>Ga0181572_10002492_pt1 | contig 13042 bp, 4 predicted proteins | sample 101ome_26_FD_133004 | JGI IMG/M metagenome (GOLD analysis project Ga0181572, IMG submission 133004) | Coastal salt marsh microbial communities from the Groves Creek Marsh, Skidaway Island, Georgia - 101408AT metaG (megahit assembly) | ecosystem: Environmental > Aquatic > Marine > Intertidal zone... | reverse complement strand
TACCTACAAGTGGGCCATACACATGGTTCACCCCAACGAAGCAACACAGTTTGAAGATAACATTCCCAACAGAGTTGTGACACTGGCAGAGAGTGGTGTGGAAAGTGAAATCAACATCACTGATGTTGAACAATCCATGGCACTGACATTCAGTCAACCCAATAGAAACAGTGTAGCAAATCAATTTATTTTCCAACTATCAGAACCCGGCGGAGCCACACTGTTCAATAGAATACTGTTTGGTGCAAGACTGTTGGGTATTGAAAATCACTTGCATGCTTGTTATTTGTTAGAGTTGAGATTTATAGGCATTAACCCGGACGGCACAACCAACAGCAATGTGATTGGACCGTACTATTATTCAACCACCATGTCTTCATTGAATTTTGATTATAGAGATGGCGGCACACAGTATAGAGCCGAAATGGTAGAAACAGACTTGGACGCTTATCGCAGACTGCACTTGCACATTCATGAAGATCTAACAGTGCAAGCATCTACATTTGGCGGCTTTATTGATCAGCTAACTGAAAAAATAAACGAACAAGAAGAACAGAGAATACGCAACAGCCCAGGACAACTTTTCCCCACAGTGTACACCATCAGCACAGATGACGAAACACAAAGTTGGAGAGATTGGGCGTTTGAAGCAGTCACAGGCGAGCAGCTAGAACAAAGCAGCGGTATCAGTGTCACAGGCAGCGGCACACTGAACTTTGAAATAAACCAAGGTACCAGTATCACAGCCATTGTAGCAACTGCACTGTACCAAACCACAAACTTTCAAAGATTTCCTGTGTTTAATGGAGACTTTGGCAAAGACAATCCCAGAGATGGCGAAGTAAAAGCAGAAAGTCTAGCACAGTTAATCACTTGGATGAAATTGGGAACCAGCGTTGAATACAGCAATTATGATCCTATGAGTAGACACTATCAAAAACTGATAACTTATACTGTAGGACAGTACATTACACCTGAAATTGTTCATGATCCTGGCAGCTATTTTGATGCAATCAACAGCACAGAAACACAGCGTGAAAGACTGCGCAACATTGTGCGCAATGGTTTGTTGAGAAAACGTTTTGATTATACCTACACAGGACTCAACACAGAAGTGTTGGATTTGGATGTGGTTCTCAACAACACCTATTATCAATTGCAAGCTATTAACCACGGCAGAGTAGAAACAAGAGATCAAATGTTTGCAGGCGCCGCAGCAGAATCGCAGCGAGCAGCACAACTCAAAAACACTGCTATTGATTTGGAAAGACAAGTACGGGATCTTGAAAGAGAACGAGACAGACTGCAAGAAACATTGGATCGTCTCAGTCCAACTGAAAGAAACAATCAAGGTAGAAACGTGCTACAGAGAATATCTGATATTGATGGCGCACTGCCAGATGTAAGACAAGCAGCCCAAACATCTAGACAACTGTCAGATCAAGCATTGGATGGTATTGCACAAGGAGACAATAGACTAGCACTCAGCCCAGTGGCAAGAAGATATATCACACAAAGTGATGTAGTGAGTACAGCCAATCAAGACCGTGCTAGCGGCAGAGACATGCCATTGACTTTTCAACAAAGTCAAGTCAACAGCAACGCAACAGCAGGTCCAGACAAAGGCGACAATCCAGGTGTTGTTATGTTGGGTGCAGTAGAAGTTAACCTAAACACACTGGGAGACTTGGTAGAACAAACACTAATGATCAGAGGTGATCCTTATTGGTTGGGTAGACCACGTGGTGCAATTACACAAGGTCCTTTTGCAGGCGCAAACTATACCAGAGGCGGATTGAATTACTTTATGTATTTGAACTTCCCTACATATCCAAATCCAGAAAGCGGGTTAATGAATGTGTCAGAACAAGATTTTGGCATCATGGGATTGTATAGAGTTTATGAAGTTAGAGCCAGCTATAGAGATGGACAGTTTACTATGCAACTGCAATCATTCAGAGACATGGCCACTAATGTTGGATTGGTCACAGAAGAATTGATAACTGGTATGTTGGACATAGGTGAAGTAGGACAACTGCCAGGATTTGCAGCAGGCGGTGACGGAGATGGTAGCAGTGAAGGCAGTCAAGGTGATCCAGAAATCGGACCAGAATTAGGCAACTTGGAAACAGGCACAGGCAGCGGTAATGTGACACAGGCACAGGGCGGCACTGTTAGAGATGATCCTGTGCAACCTAGATTGCTGAATATACTTTCACAAGCGGGCAGTGCAGCAGGTGTTGATGTCACTGTTACTAGTGGCGGGCAAGAAAACAACACAACCAGCGGCACAGGAAGTACACGACACAACAACGGCTTTGCAGCAGATGTCACACTACAAAGTGGCGGTAGGACATTGAGTCTCAACAATCCAGCTGATGTTCCAATTATTCAAAACTTTATAAGAGAAGCAAGAAATGCAGGTGCAACGGGTCTTGGTGCTGGCAACGGATACATGGGCAACAATGCTTATCACATTGATATTGCTCGTCCGGGCAGTGTGCAGTATTGGGGAGGTCCATTGGACGGCGGAACTTACCGCAGTAGAAATGCTCCGCGATGGCTTAGAAGTATAGCGGAAGGGAATTAATACATGTCAATGAATAGATACACAGGTTTGAACAGAATCAGCAAGGGTATACCTGACAGATTTGAACGTGACAATGTAGAAGGTGTTAGAAAACTCAACGGAGTATTTCTTGCAAGAGTTGTTGACATTGTGGATGACACTTATCAAGGACATATACAAGTGGAATTGGTAGGACATCAAACAATCAACGACAGAGAAAGCTCCAGTCAAAACCTACACAGAATTAGACGTCCCAGTCCGTTTGGTGGAACACTGCAAGGCGACAATCACACACTAGCATATGGTATGAGCAGTCATCCTCCTGCACCAGGCAGCGAAGTTCTAGTAGCATTTACAGGTAGAGAACAAGAAGGATATTTCTTGGGCGTGTTGCCTGACAGCACAAGAAACGCAACTGTGCCTGGACTAGCAGCCGGTGAAGTATCTGGAGAAAGTCAGACTACTATTGGACCTACCACAGAAACCAGCGTTTACGAACCTCAGCAAGGCAACGAGAGAACAAGACATCCATTAGCAAATGCACTGGCACTGCAAGGATTAGGTTTGGATGCAGTGAGAGGCTTGAGTAGCAGCGGATCAAGACGTGAAAGTCCCAGTAATATGATGGGCTTTAGCAGCCCAGGAGGACACAGTTTTGTATTGGACGACGGCACTGTAAACAATGACAGTAATCTTACCCCTGATGGTGAACGTGCAGAAGGCAACAGCAATCTAGTTAGACTGCGCACAGGCAGTGGCGCACAGATACTGATGAATGACAGTGCAGGTATTGTGTACATTATTAACCAAGCAGGCACCAGTTGGATACAAATGAGCAATGACGGAAACATCGACATCTATAGCGAAAACAACATCAGCATGCATGCAGTCAACGACTTTAATCTCTACGTAGGTGGAGATTTTAATTTGGATGCTGACAGTGTTAATATCAAAGCCAGAGGCAGTGACGGTATTAAAATGGAAGCAGCCACAGGCGAATTAAACCTGCACAGCAACAAAGACTTTAAACTGACCAGTGACCTCAACGGACACATACGTGCAGAAGGCTTTATAAGACAAACTGCTAAATTGATTGACTTGAACGGTCCGGAAGCAACTGCCGCTACTAAGCCAACCAGCAACAACATCACAGTGAATAGAACTGTCAAAGAAAGCATAAATGGCAGAGTACCAGAACACGAGCCTTGGGGAGGACATGTAGAAGGTGACACCACAGTGCCAGCACAAGCACCCAGCAGATTCCAACCCAGTGCCAAAGACTATGATACCAGTAATTTACAAGCCAACCAAGGCGCAGGATCTAACAGCACTGGCTCTTCAGCAGATATCAACAAAGACACTGACACTAGTGGTGTTGGTAGAACACCAGACAGCAACACTGGAAACATAAATCCAAGAACAGGAGAACCTTTCTAATGCTTGTAGAAGTACCTAGATATTTTCAAACTGTTTGGACAGATTTTACAATCAAGAATCAAACTGTGTATGACACTGAAATTGATATTCTCAATATCAGCTACAGTGACAGTGTTAGAGATGTTGCACTGAATTTTCATCGATACAATGCTTACAATCTCAAAGGCTATGGTGAAAACAGTTTTAGCAGAGGCATCACTGAACAAGAAGCATATGATGCTTGGTTGGGAGTTTTCAATCAAGAAAACAAAAAAACATTTCAAAACATTGCAGCAAATGGCGTGACACGTATAACACAAAACGTATATGATGGTCTGGTTCTACTGAATTGGGCTACAGGAAATGTACTTAAAGTAGAAGCAGCAGAAGGATTGTATGATCTTTCCAAGCCCTTGTTGGACAAAGACTATGACACAATGGCAAGCATGATCAATCGCAGTGCTAAAAACAAACAAAAATGCAACACGGCTGCATCTGTGTTGAGATTGGTAGAATATGGCAAGTATAAAACTAGAACTTGGTTGCGCACACAAGGTATATACGAAATGCGCACCAAAAACGAACTGGGATCTTTGAACAGTGAACAGCTAAGAGCAGCTAGATTTGCTTACTATGCAGAAACACTAGACTTTTTGCCATTTACACCAGAAGGCATCAAAAGAGATATTGCTAAAAAGTACGAAGAAACAATTACGAGACAGGTATTCACTTATGATGGAACCACCAGTACATTTGAATTGAACAAAGTACCCAGCATGGAACCTGTAGAAAAACTATCTGTTAAAGTAAATGGCAATATAATACAGCATTTCTACGACTTTACTGTAAGCGGAAGAAACTTAATCATATCCAAAACTTTAAACAACAATGATATTGTCGAAACTGAGATAAAAATATAAACTTAGCATTTAATTTTGCTATAAATACTTGTATGGCAACATATATCGGATATAGCAGTATTGACAGTATCATAGGCAGCAAAATCCTCACTGACGTGGATTTGGCTAAACGTGATCTTATGAATCATTTTTACACTCGCAAAGGCGAACGTGTACAAAACCCAGAGTTTGGAAGTATACTTCCTGAACTGGTGTTTGAACCATTGGATTTTACAACAGAACGTGCTGCTCTAGACGATGTGACACGTATTATTAACAGTGACCCTAGATGGGTTGAATTAGAAACACTATTGTCAAAACCAGATGATCATACATTGACAATAAAAGTTAGACTTAGGTACAACGACACTGGCACAGCAGAAGAATTGTATCTAACGTTTGTAGGTGAGACAGAATAATGGCACAGGGCGCAAGACAAAGCAGTTTATTTGCTGCGGAAGATTTCAGTGTAGTGTATGAAAGTTTTAGTGAAGCTGATTTTCAGGCTTACGACTATGAAACTATTAGAAACACTATGGTTGAATACATCAACAACAACTATCCAGAGAACTTCAATGACTGGATCAGTTCAAGTGAATTTGTTAGTTTAGTAGAACTCATGGCTTTCCTAGGACACAACCTAGCATTTAGATCAGACTTAGCCAGCAGAGAAAACTATTTGAGCACAGCAGAACGCAGAGAAAGCGCCTTGCGTATTGCTGAGTTTTTGGGATACACACCTACACGCAATGTCGTTGCCAGCGGATATTTAAAAGTAGAAAGTGTGCGCACCACAGAGCCTGTGTATGACGTGGACGGCAACAGTCTAGCAAACACCACAGTACAGTTTGAAGATGTGACTGATCCAGACACTTATCAAAACTTTATTACCATAATGAATGCTATCTTTCAAAGCAACAGTAGATTTGGCAGTCCCTATGCCAAGTTTACCAAAGACGGCATCATCAACGAAATTTACAGAACCAACAGTGCAAACAACACCAACAGTCAAACATTTACAGGCAATGTAAATGGCAGAAGTGCTACATTCAGTTTGCACAGTGTGAACTACAATCAAACCACAAACACACTCACTGAGAAAAATCCAGATCCTTATGGTGTTATTGACATGCTGTACCGCAATGACAACAGCGGCTTTAGCAGTCCTAACACAGGATTCTTTTTGGGATTCAAACAGGGTGTGCTGGAATACAAAGACTACAACATCACAAACGGCTTGCCCAACATGGTAATTGATGTTAATGTAAACAACGTAGCCAATGGCAATGTGTGGGTACAAACAATCGACGAAGTTGGTCAAGTACAAAAAACATGGACACGAGTTGACAAACTGTTTGGTATGAACAGTATTTTCAACAGTAGACAAAACAACATCAGAGACATCTACACAGTAGCCAGCAGAGAAAACGATCAGATCAGTATTGTGTTCAGCGACGGTGAGTTTGGAAACATTCCACGTGGCATTATTAGAGTATGGTATCGCACAGGTTTGAATCAAACCTATACACTAAATCCTGACAACTTCAATGGTGCCAGCTACAGTTTCACCTACACTGGTGCAGACGGCAACAACTACACTGCTTCACTGAGTTTGAAACTGAGAAGCAATGTCAGCAACTCCAGTGCTAGAGAAAGCATTGACAGCATCAAAGCCAATGCAGGACGCTTCTTTGCTACACAGGACAGAATGGTCACAGCAGATGACTACAGTTTGTTTCCTGTGACAGTCAGCGAGAACATTAGAAAAATCAAAAGCATCAACAGAGTACACAGTGGGCACAGCAGATTCCGTGATTTGTATGACCCAACTGCTAGCTACAGTGATGCAATAAACTATCTCAATGATGGTTATATGTATGAAGAAAACAACACCACTAGAAACCTAGTGAGTTTGCCAACCAGTTTGGGCAGCGAACAAATCTATCAAAGATACATCAGACCATTGTTGAATAATCCTGAAGTCAAAAACTTTTACTACAATAGACACACCTACGAAGGCACACATGTTGCAGCCAGCAGCTACAGCGACACTGCGCTGGGCATTACATATTGGACAGCAGACGGCAGCGACACAGGCACATTCCGCTGGAACCAAGTCAACAAAAGTGCCAACAGTTGCACAGGCTATATTACCTACAACAGTGTGGTACAGAGACTGGGTACTACTGCAACCAACAGTTTGCACAAAGCAGAAGTAAATGGTTTGGTTGAGTTTGTGACTGCACCCTACAAGCAAGGATACATTCAAACTATCACAGTGAGCAACGGCGGCACTGGTTATACTGTTGCTCCAACAGTTGTAATTGGCGGAGTGGGCAGCGGTGCTGTAGCCACAGCAAACATCAACGCAGGATCTGTTGTTAGTGTCACAATTACCAACAGTGGTGAAAACTACAACAGTGCAACAGACATTACACTGAGTGGCGGAGATGGCACAGGAGCCGCTGCATATGCCACAGTTGCTAGTGCAGACACACAGTGGGTTAGAGTTGTCAATCTCTACAAAGATGGATTGGGTAAAGATGATGCTACAGGCACACCAACTGGTGTTGACCCCACAGGCAAAGGTTCTGTTTCTATCAATGCTGTAATACCCAGCGGAGCAAGAATTAAACGTATAGTACCAAGTTGGAACTATGATTTAAGTGACAGTGTTAAAACAGATGTACTCAGCAAAATTGCAAACAGAAACAGTTTTGGATTGAGATACAATGCCAGCAGCCAACAGTGGGTGATAATTGACAGTGCAAACCTTCCCAACAACACTGTTGCACTCAATGATGTTTCTTCTTGGAGTAGACAGTATGAGGGAGATGCAGGCAACAGCGGAAGAGACCAAAGTTGGATTGTTAGAGTGAACTATAGCAGCACCAATTGGGAGATACTCACTAGAAAGACACGTTATGTGTTTGGCAGTGATCAAACAGTTAGATTCAATAACTTGAACTTTGCAGAAACATTCAGCAGCGAAACACTCAAGCCACACAAAGACAGTGTTGAAATACTGGACATCAATGCTACCAGTTCAACCAACAGTGTGCCATTGGGCAAAAACTACAAGTTCAACACATTTGGTTATTTTATATACACAGACGGATACACAGATCCGCACAAGATTCGTGTCACACTGGCAGATCCAGACAACGATGGCTTCCCAAACAATCCAGAAGCATTTTTGAAAGTTATTGCCAGTGACACTATCAAATTGGGAACTGTGACAGAAAACGGTTATGATTTCCAAGTACAAGACAACAGCAACGGAACAACCATTGTCAACGGCAGAGGCAACTTGAGAACCAAATACGAGAGAGTTGCAGACATCAATCAAGTTATTGATCCTGCTACAACCAATATCATTGACACATATGTGCTGTTGCGCAGTTATGATAACTTGTATAGAACTTGGGCACAGTATGATGGCAGATCACAGACCAAACCTAATCCTCCAACAGTGAGTGAGCTTACTGAAATGTTCGAAAGCCTTGAAAGCAAAAAGAGCATCAGTGATCAAGTGATTTACAGACCAGTAAAGTACAAGATACTGTTTGGTGATCTAGCCAGCAGCGAACTACAGGCTAGATTCAATGTTGTTAAAACAGCCAACAGCACAATGAGTGACACTGAAATCAAACAACAGGTTATTAGATTGATCAATAGATATTTCAACATTGACAATTGGGACTTTGGTGACGAGTTTTACTTTACAGAAATGGCTGCTTACATACACAACAACATGATAGGACAAATCAGTCAAATCACAATACAACCAGTGAGCCAAGACTTAGAAACCACAGACTTGTTTGAAATTATTGCAGACAGTGACGAACTGTTTTTACCAGTATTGGATAGCAGCAATATCACAGTGACATCCAATATAATTTTAAATACAACAAGCATTGCAGCAAACAGCGGAGTTAGTATTCAATGAGCGAACGCACCACAAATCCTATTCAAGCACCTATAATCACCAGACCAGGTGAAAGCAAAGAATATGTGGGTACAAGAAATATCACAGGATTGTTGCCTAATATATTTCAAACATCAGCAAACAAACAGTTTTTGGATGCTACACTAGAACAGTTGTTGAGCTCAGGCAGCTTGACAGCAATCAATCACTATATTGGCAGTCGCTATTTGAAAGCGTCAGTCACTGACAACTATGTAGACGACAACAGAACAGCAGATCTATTTCAGTTTGTTCCTGGTACAGTAAACAGAGACGCAGATCAAAACATCACACAAGCACTCAGCTATGATGACATGATCAACACCATGCAGTACAATGAAGTTGATGTTAACCAGTTGAACAAACTGTTGGATGAGCCTGGCTACACACTGGATCTTCCCATCAACTATGACATGTTCATCAACTATCACAAATACTTTTGGTTGGTCGACATACTACCTCCCAGTAGCTTGAAACCTACCAGCAGCAACTTGGTAGACATTGATGACATTCCTGGTAAAATCTATTACACAACACCAACACTTTCAACCAGCAACACACTGGAGTTGCAAAATGGCATGCGCATACGTTTTATGCCAACACAAGTTGATAGATTTACACAGACAGTTGTGTCCAACACTACGTTTACAGCAAGTCAAGCACTGGACAGTGACAGTGGTGTTGTTAAAGTTTATTTGAACAATCAACTGCAAACGCTGACCACAGACTACACTGTGTCAGGCAGCACTGTGACCTTTACCAGTGCGCCAGCAGTAAATGACGAAGTTGAAATTCACAAATGGTATGCTTATAGTACCAGTGGAGATTATGCAGTTGGAGACATTTATGTGGTAGACGGTGTAGGTTTAGAAACAGGTATTAAACTGACCAAACAGTTTACCAGTGGACAAGTAGAAGGCACCTACAGTACCAGAGATTGGCTCAACCACACAGTTTACAGTAGTCAAGAAGCAACAGGCTTTGACGAAGATACCAGCAGCTTTGATTTTAGACCATATGATCTCAGAGAATGGCGCATGGTGGACAGAGATTATGTTGTTGAACAACGTTGGGGAACAGATCAAAGTGCTTGGGCAAGAAGCAATCTTTGGATACACGAAGATGCTGCATTGGCTGCAATCAATTTTCAAGGCATTGACAGCTCACAGTACCTAGCAGACAAGTTTAGAGCTGTAAGACCTATCATTGAATTTGAAACGGGAATTGAAAAATATAACTTTGGATACAATCACATAGACTATGTGAATCATTTGATTGAGGACACACTGAATCCTGCAACTACTATTGTTGGACAAACTGTTTACAACCATGCTACCAGCGGCATCACTGCTAACTGGGGATTAACAGGCTATGACAAAGGTGCCAAAGTTAAAGTTGTAATGGGAACCAGCACAACTTATTGGGAGTGTATAGAAACACACGGTACTACAAAAAATCCAACACAGATTGAAAACAGAAAGTACTGGAGACAGATCACAGGTGAAAATCTAGAAGATGGTGATCTGGTATTGTTCTTGCGTACTACAAATACAACCTACAAAGACAAAATTTTCCGTGTAGGTGGTGTCACAGCAGGAACAGGCATCACGCTAACTGAAGTATACGGCAGTTCAAGCACTGCTATCAACACCAACGATAAAATTGTTGTGGTGCATGGATACAACACAGAACTGTGGGACGACAGTGAAACAACCAAACCCTACAGTGGTAGTGAGTGGTACTGGAATGGCACTGCTTGGATCTACGGACAGCAAAAAATGCATCGCAGTGCAGGCATGCAAGTACAACTGTACGATACTGCACAGGTAAAATTAAACGATGAAACAAAATATCCCAGTAGCTCTTTTGCAGGAGATTACATTTTCAATTATGGATACAATAATGCCAGCAAGTATGATGATGCACTGGGTTTCAGTCCACGCTATGTTGACTATGGAAACACTCCAGGTTTGAGTTTTGATTTTGGCAGTGGTGCAGTGCGCTACAACTACAATCTATACAACACAGACACTGACAACAGCAAGATACTGGAAATCCCAGGATTTTATTACTGGAAAAATTTAACCAACAACAGATACTACAACGGCTGGAGTTTGATTAGACACGGGCAGCCTGTACAAAGACATATAAGAAAAACTGTAGTAGATGCTAGTGTTCCTATCACAGTTGAACTAGGCACAACAGATTTTGCTCTCAGCCAAGAGTTTGAATTTAGTTTGAGAAACAACAGTCTCAGTGTTGCACAATCAACTACAAACAGAACTGTAGATGTCAACGGTACACTGCCTACATTGTTTATGAGTCAGAATAAAACCTACGAAATCACAACACATTTTCCTCAAGCAGACATTGAGTTTGTGGATGTAGATGGCAGTGCATTGGGTGCAGGTATCACTAGAACAGCAGGCACAGGTGATGTTTTTCAATTGCAAATCATCACACCTGCTTACAGTGTTTTCAAATACAGGTTGGTGAGCGACCCTAGCAATTATGGTGTAGTTTATATTGACAGCAACACAGACACACAGAATATACAAGTGTATCGCAACGGTGAATTGTACACTGCTTGGAGTTTGAACAACAGTTTGTTGACCATTGGCAACAACTTGGTCGAAGATGATGTCTATGACATAACCTATTACAGCGACGGTACACTCACAGATGCAGATGGTGAATTTTTGCCAGCAGATGTACACATATACAATCCACAAAACAAACCATTGGTAGATGCAAGTTTTGGAGATTTAGTTGCACACATTAAACAGCAAATGACAGGTGTACCTGGCTTTACTGGCAGTTATTTTGGAGACAACAACTATAACAAGTTGCCACATGTTCATCAGTTTGGAGGCACTATTAGACAACAGCCTTTCAGCACAGAACTGTTGAGTCAATTGAGCATGGACACTGACACTGATGCATACAATGCTATCAGATACAGTGCGCAAAACTACAGAAGATTTAAAAGTCAGTTTGCACAAAAAGCAGCACAACTGCACAATACCTTGGACATGGATGTTCCTGTTTATGAACTTGTGGATCAAGTGCTCAAAGAAATTAATGTGGGTAAAAACACAGACAGCTTGTTTGCCAACAGCAACATGGCCATGTACAGAGATTATCAAAGTGCAGACTACAGTTGGAACAGTGGCAACACACCAACATTTGATTTGCCGCAAACTGTAAACACCTATGATGATGCCAAAAACCACGTGCAGGTTTGGATCAAAGAGGACAACGGTTCAGGAACATTGGTGTGGAGAAGTTTGATCAAAGACACAGAATATTCTGTGAGCAGTACACAAGTGTCTATTATTACAACTGTTAATTTTGGCAGTGGTGGTGTTGCATATGCACATGTGCGTTGGTATCCACAAGACGCAGTGAGCTATATTCCAAACAGTGCAGTTAAACTGGGACTGTTGCGCCCTTATAAACCAGAACTAGACACAACAGTTTTGACATCAGGCAGTTCAGCTCAGAGTGTTCTACTGGGACACGATGGCAGCATACATGTGCGCAACGGCACAGAACTGTACAACAGAAATGCAGCAGGATTTGATCCTGTAGATGCTGCACTGTGGGATCTAGAACTTAGAATCTACAACAACCTACAAGACGATTTTGATACAATTGAATCTTACATAACTGCTATGCCCAGTGCGCACAAGCGCACACCTGCAACATGGAGTGATCTCAATGCAGCACTGCAAAGCGAATTCAACAAGTGGAAAGTTCGCAACAACATCACCAGTTTGCAGATCAGCAATCATTATAATGTTTCAGATAAGTTTACCTACAACTATAGCAGCGTAAGACCAGGGATTGGTGGTTGGAGAGGTGTATACACTTATTATTTCAACACAGACAGACCACACACTCATCCTTGGGAAATGTTTGGCTACAATGAACGTCCAACATGGTGGGGAACATATTACAACTGGACAGACCCTGTAAAACGTGCTGCACTGCTAACAGCACTGCAATACGGACACTACAACAACCCTGCTGATTCTGTTAAAAAATACAGCAGACATTTTGCATATCCAAATTATGATTGGCAAAATGACACATTGGTCACACTGACTGGAGTACTCAATGATCCAATCACTGCCAACGTGGTAGCTACACCTACAGACCCCGACAAAGATTTTGTGTTTGGTGACTGGG
>Ga0181572_10002484_pt1 | contig 13063 bp, 22 predicted proteins | sample 101ome_26_FD_133004 | JGI IMG/M metagenome (GOLD analysis project Ga0181572, IMG submission 133004) | Coastal salt marsh microbial communities from the Groves Creek Marsh, Skidaway Island, Georgia - 101408AT metaG (megahit assembly) | ecosystem: Environmental > Aquatic > Marine > Intertidal... | reverse complement strand
GTCTGCTAGGATAAATAATAATGTATTTTTAACAACAGACAAGAAGTATAGGAATATTGTTTTTAAAGTACAAAGTTAATAAAAAACCACAGGTAAACTAAATACAACTGTTAAAAGGCACCATAGGCTATTAAGGCATCCATTCATTAGATAACTAATTGCCCAGAGAACGGGTATAATGGAGAGAACAAACAGATGGTTAAAGCCGCTGATATAGAAAAAGAAAATTTAGAAGCACACGTTGAATTGTGCCAACAGAGATACGAAGTACTAGAACGTAGACTTACGGCTGTTGAAAACAAACTAGAAGATGTGCATTCTGATATACAGACTGGAAACAAGTCACTTATTAAGGTACTAATCGGAGCAACAGGCACCATAGTTGCTGGTCTTCTTTCCACGATAGTAGTAATACTAATCAACTTCCAATAATTTCCTTCCATAACAAACTATGCTAAATACACGTATGCAGATACGTGAACTTTTAGAAGAACCTCTAGACGAACTTATGATATGGGGCCGTAAGGGCACCCAGGTTGTTAGAAAATATCGTTGCACATCAGGCAAACGAGCTGGAAGGATTGTGTCCAAAATATCACAATGCTTCAAGCCAATTGATATAAAGAAAAGAGTAAAACTAAAGCAAACCAAAGCCAGACTGGGCAACAGAATGGCTAGGAAGGCTAGACGTACCAAACGTACCAATCCAGCATCTAAGCGTTTGAAGCAGTTAAACAAGTTTAACAGGCGGAAGTAAAATGTTTTTACGTGAAGTAATGGCAGTATTCAGTCGTCAAGGAAACAAGACTGTTAGAAAGTATAGATGTACAACTGGTGCAAGAAAAGGACGTATTGTTGCAGACCCAGAAACTTGCGTGGCTCCGCTTAATATTAAAAAAAGCATGACCATGCAAAAAACTAGAGGAACCAAAGCCAAGAGGGCGGCAGTTAAGTCTAGGATAACTAAACGTAGCAACCAATTCAGTCGCAGACTAAATAGGCTGAATAAAAGAAGAACAGCACCTACTAGACCAGGTGGAAGATTTAGGAAAAGATAATGAGAGCAAAAGAATTTATTGTAAAAGAAGAACAAGAACTTGATGTAATTGGAACAACTGATAAAGAAGTAACGCTCATTGATCCTAAAACAAAAGTTAAAACAGTGGTACCAAAGGATCCAAACAAGCCAGGTATCATTAAAATGAACACATCAACAAACAAACTAGAGTATGACCCAAAGAACGCCGGTGCAGTCGATGATGATCCAGTAAAGCCAGGCGCAAAAGTGGTAATGAAACCAGGTGTATAACGGTGCCACTATGAAGGTCAACGAACTCATAAACGATTTTGATATATTTGTTACTAACGAAGAGCGAATAGTTCTTGACATGCTTCAAGAACCAGTGTATTATAGAACACTTACCGAGAGACAAAGGAATCTGGTAGATTCCCTAGTACGTAAGAGTTTGGTAACAAGAATGGGGTTTGATAATCCAAGGGTCGTTGCAAATGAGTTCGGAAAAGATACTAGAAACAAGTGACTTTATTGATTTTATAGACAGCAGTCTGGAAGAAGTAATTCGCCAGGCAGATCTGCCTATCAAGTTAAAAAATGGTAATTTTCGTTTCCAAAAATATTTGGTAAAGAAAAATCATCAAACAGACCATTTTGACATAATACATCTACCAACAAAAACCATTATTGCAAATGCGTTTTTAAAGACTACAGCGTTCATTGTAGTAAATAAGCATAAGAGAAGGCAAAACTTTGATAGCGTTATATCACACGACAAGGAGTTTTTAAAGAACTATGCTGACTGCCAATTCTTTAAATACACTATAAAGAATAGCAAAGAGGACATTAAACGTGATTCTGCGTTATACAGATTTGAAATATGTGCTGACAGGGCTATATATTACAAAGAAGTCATAGAACGAGAATTAAGAGCCTTTATGAGATAAATAGAAGTACAAGACAATCTAGGAATTAAGGATATGCAAATAACAGAATTTACAAGAAAACCAACTAGCAAGGAACTTAATGAGTCCCTGGCTAAACGTTTCGGACAACGAGTTGATGTTGACAGTTTCACACTAGATCAACTACACGATGCTCGTAATAAACTACGCACAAAACTAAGCCAAGTAGAATCAAAAAGCAAATTTGAATCAGTGCTAAATGACGACACATACCAAAAAGCAAAACTATTCCTAGATGTTATCAATACAGCAATTGACGAGAAAAGCAGTATCCAAGAATCCGAAAACGAAGCGAAGAAAGTTGGATCAAATAAAGAAACCCCAGAACCATACAAGGCCCCTGCAAAAGGTCAATGTAAACCAGGTTATGTATTTGATATTAAAACTGGAATGTGTAATCCAGACACAAAAGCAATAAAAGAATCTATTATACGTGAAGGCGAAGAAGAAAAAGCACAACTAATCATGGCCGCTAAGGACATGGTTGATAGAATTACAGGCTGGCTAGAAGACACAGCAGAAATGCAAACAGAAAGCATGTTAGAACTTGGCGACTCTATAAGAGACGAAATGGGCTCAGACGTGTCACAACAGTTTATTGATACTGTTAAACCTGCGTTAGAGGCAATGTATAATACACTAGCAGACAGCAGAGAAAAACTTTCAGGCGCACTTGGCATACTTACAGGCGAAGGTGCTCCACCAGAACAAATGGGTGCTGACGCAGAAACACCAGCAGAGGAACCAGTAGGCGATGAAACACCTGCTGAGGGTGAAGACGAATTTGCGGCAAGCGAACCAGCCGCTGGAGGCGAAGAGCCAGAAGGCAGAGCGAAACGTGAATCAGTTGATTATAGAAATTTAAGCCTGTTACTAGCAGGTCAAAAAAAAAGACTGAACGATTCCTAGAAGACACTCAACAAGACTTAATTAGATTACTACGCAATGTGATAGGCAGAGCTGACTCTAAAGGTCAATCTGCCTATCTTTCTTTTGAAGCACTCAATCGCTTGATGCAAAACATGGGCGGTGAAGTTTTTGATTACGACAGTTTTAAAGCACAATATGACGATCCTAAGTCAGGACTTAAGGCTATGGTTGACAAGTTTGACGGAAAAGGTATCACATTAAAAACAGATACAAATGCTGGTGGCGCAGAAGGCGATACAGATAAGGGCGACAAAGCAGTCGAAAAAATGGCTAAACGTGCAACAGCCAAGGCACAGGGCGAAAGCATTGAAGAAGATGCAGAAGACGACCAAATGAAATCAGACCTATTAGGATTTATTGGTAGCAAGATGCAAGGCGTAGAGCAACAACTTCAAAATGCTCCTGTAAACTCACAAGAAGAAAAAGAAAATAAAGAGTTTGCCTTAAAAATGTTCAAGTTTCTACAAAGCAAACTAGAACAACAAAAAGCAAAAAATCCTCAATAAACAGTTGACTTTTATCATAAAAGATCATATACTTGTATAATGAGTTTAATAACAGCACGATATTCTTACGAACCAATCAATAGAAAAAGTTTAGATGGAAAACGTTTATACGAGTGCCCAGATGGCAATGCCGTGGCTAGTGTAACAACCATTCTTGATGCAACCAAACCCGAAGAAAGCAAAAAAGCACTACAGGCTTGGCGCAACAGAGTAGGTCATTCAAAAGCACAGGAGATAACCACTGAAGCGGCAGGTGTTGGCACACGTATGCACAAGTATCTGGAAGACTATATAGAATTTGGCGAATGGCCACAGCCGGGAAGTAATCCATTTGCCCAACAAGCACATAAAATGGCAGAGCAGATCAAAGTAAATGCTTTGTCGGACGTTGATGAAATATGGGGGAGCGAAGTTAATCTTTACATGCCTCAGATGTATGCTGGCACAACAGACCTTGTAGGACAATACAAAGGACAGCCTAGCATTATGGACTTTAAACAAACCAACAAACCCAAAAAGGTTGAATGGGTGGTTGATTATTTTTTACAGTTAGTAGCCTACGCAGAAGCACACAACGAAATATACGGCACGAAAATACGTGAAGGTCATGTGTTCATGTGTAGCAGAGATCTACAGTATCAGCAGTTTGATATTTGGCCAGACGAATATGATGAGTGGCGCCACGAGTGGTATAATAGAGTTTATCAGTATTACGAGACTCAAGCAAATGCCAGTTAAATCAGCAGAGTATCAATTACTAGCCGATTCATTTGACATGATCTAGCATAAATATAAGAAAGAAGGAGTTTTCTAAGTGGCTATTGTTCAAATATCAAGGATACAAGTACGTAGGGGTAAAAAACAGGGTGCAAGTGGTGTTCCACAGTTAGCCTCGGGTGAACTTGGTTGGGCAGTTGATACGCAAGAGCTGTTCATTGGTAATGGTTCAGTATCAGAAGGTGCTCCGTATGTTGGTAATACCAAGGTACTTACAGAAGCCGATAGTCTACTAGATTATGCTAGAACTTACTCCTATAGAAGCAATGATGACTTTATCAACACCGGCGGTGTTGTAAGAACAATCCAGGAAAGACTTGATGACATTGTAAGTGTAAGAGCATTCGGTGTCGTAGGAGATGCATCAACAGATGATACTGAAAACCTACAAAGAGCAATAGATCAATTATACCTTAACTCCGTAAACAAGTTTGAAGAAGAAGCAAGAGTAGTATTGCACTTAGAACCTGGAAAATATTTAATTAGTAATTCAATCAAGATACCTGCATACGTTACACTAAAAGGTGCAGGTCCGGATAAAACTATCATTGAACAGTCAGGTGATTTTCCAATGTTTGTATCAACATCATTAGAAAGCAATCCACCAATTTATGCTAATTCAAATTTCACACAGTTTAATCAACCTAGAGAGTTACACATTGAAGGAATGACCTTGAAAACGTTAACTGACTTTGGCGCACTAAGTCTTAACAGCGTCAAGGGAGGAACCATACGTAATGTAAAACTAGAAGGTCCGTTCGAACAAGGTGATGCTATTGCGTCTACATCAGTTGGTATACGAATGTCAGCAACAGCAACTCAAATAACTTGTGAAAACATTTCTTTTGAAAATGTTCAAGTAGTTGGTTTTGGAACAGGAATTAAAAGTGACTACGACATAGTAAACAACAAGTTTGATATGATAGGAATTTCAAGATGTGGGTTTGGTATGGTATTTGGTGAAAACACAAACACAGGTATCAGTGGACAAATAACTGGACCTAAAAACAATACCATTATTAATTCATTCTTTAAGGAAATAGACAGAGAAGGTATTGACATTCAAGAAGGTCAATACAACACCATTCAGAATTGTAGTTTTACAAATGTTGGTAATGATGGCGGCGGCAGTGTAACAGCAACATACTCCGTTATTAACTTTAACTATCCAACTAACACTGTTGAACGTTGTTTCTTTGATCGCACAGACGATCTTGGAACAAATTCAATATACGCAACCGCAGGATACCAGAGTGAGTTCTCTGGTAAGATGTTTGGCGACATCAGCACACCAAAGTCGTTAGAACTTATAGGAACATCAGTTCCTATTAGAGCGTTCCGTTTGCCTGCAACCACAAAGTGTGCATACACCATAGAGTATTGGTTTGTTAGTAACACCAATAACATTAAGAGAAAGGGCACAATTGACATTACTGTAGATCCTCATTACGGAGATGTTGATTGGAGTGAAACATATGACTACCAAGGCGACCCTAATCTTACCAAATCCCTTGCTTTTGACATAGAAGTGGTTGACAACGATGGTGATTCTGTAGTAGACTCTATAAATGTTAACTATACGAATTCACTTGCATCAAACGATGCAGGTCAACTCATCTACAAGTACAAAGTAAGGTATTAATGCATCGACAAAAACTACAAGACCAACTTTTAGCATTTAAAAACTTAAGACAGGACATAGATCAAAGTAAAGATCCTCTTGTCATTGCTACACGATATTGGTTAAGTCAACCCTTTGTTCGCTATACTATGGATCCGTGGGATCCTAATACTTGGCCAAGTACTCCTTGGGAATTAATTCAGGAAAAAGAACTGTGCAAATTTGGTCGAATACTAGGCCTTTGTTACACTCTACAGTTAACTGAAACTTTTTCCCAGGATGAATTTAAGATAATTATAGGTATAGACAGAGAAAGATCTGATTACCAATACATTGTATCTGTGAGAGATTTTTACATCGGTTTTGACGGACAGGAGAACGGAGAACCGGTAACACATTTACCTAGTGATTTTGTTGTCGAAACTATTCACACCATGCCTAGGTTACAATAAATATATTAGAAATAACGTTGAAAGAGAGCACCACATGTCAAACACTATAATGATTACTAAAAGGGACGGAACGCAGGAACCACTAGATCTAGAAAAAATGCACAAGGTAACATATGAGGCAGAAAAAGGACTAGCAGGTGTAAGTGCTTCACAAATAGAAATGAATGCCAATCTACAATTTTATGATGGCATGACCACAGAAGAAATACAAGAAATTTTAATCCGTTCAGCAAGTGATCTTATTAGTTTAGAAAATCCTAACTATCAATATGCGGCGGCACGTTTGTTGCTATACGGAATCTACAAAGAAGTGTTTGGACAGTATCAATCAAAAACTCTTAGAGAGATGATTGACCTAAACATCAAGCGTGGTGTTTATGATGCAGAAATTTTAGAAAAATACAGCGATGATGAAATTGAACGTTTAGAAAGTTATATACATCACAAGCGTGATGAAAACTTTACCTATGCAGGTTTGCGTCAGGTAGTTGACAAGTATCTTTGTCAGGATAGATCAAGCGGACAAATTTTTGAATCACCGCAACACATGTACATGATGATTGCGGCAACACTATTTGCAAACTATCCTAAAGAAGATAGAATGTACTATGTAAGGAGATACTACGATGCGACCTCACTTTTTAAAATCAATATCCCAACGCCCGTTATGGCAGGCGTACGAACTCCTATTCGTCAGTTTGCTTCTTGTGTCTTGGTTGATAGTGATGATACTCTCGATTCCATTTTTGCTAGTGATATGGCTATTGGACGCTATACTGCCCAGAGAGCAGGTATCGGAATCAACAGTGGACGTATCAGAGCGGTCAACTCGAAAATCCGCGGCGGCGAAGTGGCACATACAGGAATAATTCCATTCCTTAAAAAGTTTGAAGCAACAGTAAGATGTTGTACACAAAACGGAGTACGTGGAGGTAGTGCTACTGTCCACTTCCCGTTATGGCACTTTGAGATTGAAGACATCCTTGTACTAAAGAACAACAAGGGAACAGAAGATAATCGTGTGCGTAAGTTAGACTATTCAATACAGTTAAACAAAACCATGTATGAAAGGTTATTGTCTGGTGAAGACATAACTCTTTTCTCGCCACACGATGCACCAGATTTATATGAAGCATTTTATTCAGATCAAGACAAGTTCAAAGAACTGTATGAAAAGTATGAACGTAAAACGTCAATACGTAAAAAGACCATTCCAGCAATGGAATTATTTTCTGCTCTAATTAAGGAACGTGCAGAAACAGGACGTATCTATATCATGAACGTTGATCATGCTAACACACACAGTTCATTCAAAGACACGGTGTACATGAGTAACTTGTGCCAAGAGATTACATTACCTACCAAGCCATTAAATCATATTGATGACCGAGAAGGTGAAATTGCATTGTGTATTCTTAGTGCAATTAACGTAGGACTAATAAAAGACTATGAGGATCTAGAAGACCTTTGTGATCTAGCAGTAAGAGGTTTGGAAGAAATTATCGATTATCAAAAGTATCCAATACAGGCCGCCGAGATTAGCACAAAGGCAAGACGCTCTCTTGGAGTTGGTTATATTGGATTAGCACATTACCTAGCCAAGCACAAGGTAAAGTACGAGGATCCAGATGCATGGAAATATGTACACAGACTTAGCGAAGCATTCCAATATTATCTACTAAAGGCTAGCAATGAACTAGCAAAAGAAAGAGGAGCATGTGAATATTTTAACCGCACTAAATATAGTGACGGTATACTTCCTATTGATACATATAAAAAAGATCTAGACGAAGTAGTAGCACATGAGTTGAATTATGATTGGAAGACTCTTAGAAGTGACATCAAGAAACACGGACTACGGCACTCAACGCTGTCCGCACAGATGCCATCAGAGAGCAGTTCCGTTGTGTCGAACGCAACAAACGGAATCGAACCACCTAGAGGCTACTTGTCCATTAAGAAGTCCAAGAAAGGGCCTCTTAAACAGGTTGTTCCACAGTATCAAACACTAAAGAACCATTATACATTGCTTTGGGATATGCCAAGCAACGAAGGTTACATCAACATCGTAGCCTCAATGCAGAAGTTCTTTGACCAAGCCATAAGTGGTAACTGGTCATATAATCCAACACAATTTGAAAACAACGAAGTGCCAATGAGCGTGATGATGAGAGATCTACTAACAACTTACAAGTTAGGTTGGAAAACATCATACTATCAAAACACTTACGATTACAAAACCGATGACGATATAGTTGAAGCAAAAGAGGAATCATCAAACCCGTTATCAGCACAACCAATGGAAGACGACCAGGCCAATTGCGAGGCTTGTGAGATATAGGAGGGATAAATGTCAGTACAAGATCTTAACGGTGTATGGACCATCATCGATGAGGGCACTAAACAAGAATTAGGAATGTTAGTAGTTGACAATCAAGGTGTCAATTGGAACAATCAACCTGTAGAAGAATTTGATTATGATAGCGATAAGAGATGTTTATCATGGGGTACTAGAAATGCTTCTTTTAGATTTGTAAGAGAACCAAACGTAATAACAGGAAACGCTTTCCTTGACGGAAAAGCATATAACAATGTAGTAGGAAAAAGAGAGATATAAAATGTCAAAAACTGTTTTTAATCGAGAGAAGGTAGACTTCACAAAACAACCTATGTTTTTTGGAGAAGATCAAAATACACAGAGGTATGACGTTTTTCGTTATCCTGTGTTTGATAAACTAAATCAAACTATGTTAGGTTACTTCTGGCGTCCAGAAGAAGTAAGTTTACAAAAAGACAGAGCAGACTATGCTAACTTCCGCCCTGAGCAGAAGCACATCTTTACTGCTAACCTAAAGTATCAAACACTGCTAGATTCAGTACAAGGACGCGGACCATGTTTAAGTTTCTTACCTCACGTGAGCATTCCTGAACTAGAAGGTTGTATTGTTACATGGGACTTTTTTGAAACTATTCACTCACGTTCATATACACATATCATGAAGAACGTGTATCCAGATCCAACTGAAGTGTTTGACACAATCTTAGATGATGACAAGATCATTGAAAGAGCAGTTTCGGTAACAAAGAACTATGATGCTTTTAATGAAGCATCTGATAAGTTCTTTTTCCAGAAGAAAGGAACACTTCGTGATGTTAAGAAAAAGATGTTCTTAGCAATGATGAATGTAAACATTCTTGAAGGACTTCGTTTCTACGTAAGTTTTGCATGTACGTTTGCATTTGGAGAATTAAAAATGATGGAAGGTAGTGCTAAGATTATTTCACTAATTGCACGTGACGAAGCACAACACCTAGCACTAAGCACACACATCATTAAGAATTGGGCAAGTGGCAAGGACGATCCAGAGATGGTATCTATTGCCAAAGAGTGTGAAGAAGAAGTCTACGAAATGTGGAAGAAATCTGTAGACGAAGAAAAGGCGTGGGCAAAGTACTTGTTCAAAGACGGTTCAATCATTGGTTTAAACGAACAACTACTTCATAGATATGTGGAGTACATTGCAAACAGACGTTTGAAAGCACTTGGATATGACACCATCTTTGACGCACCTGTAAATACTAACCCTCTACCTTGGACACAACATTGGTTAAGTTCAAGCGGTGTGCAGGTTGCACCACAGGAAACTGAAGTAGAGTCTTATATCATTGGAGGCATCAAACAAGATGTCGACAAGGATGCACTTAAAGGATTCAAACTATGATAGAAATATACGGCAAACCTCATTGTCCATTCTGTGACAAGGCAAAAAATCTTTGCGAGTCACGAGGATTCAAATACACATACAAGTCATTAGGCACAGATTACACTAGAGAAGAACTAATGGAACAGTTTCCTAATGCTAGAACTGTACCACAAATTGTTATCAGCGGCAAGAAAATCGGCGGATACGATCAATTTACACAGTATCTTGATGACACAGGATACACAGGAACGGGACACACACTATAATGCTAATCGAAACACCATATAAAAACGGAGATATTATTTCCGTAAAACTAAAGACAGGCGAAGAGATTGTTGGAAAACTAGTTGAAGAGACTAATCAAACAATTAAGATCTCAAAGCCAATGACACTTATTATGACCCAACAAGGTATGGGACTACAACAATGGCTAATGACTGTCGATCCTACAACAGCAGTAGAGATTGCTTCAGATTCAGTATTAACTGTAAACAAGACCATACAGGCATTTGCCAAGGCATACAGTGATCAGACATCAAGCATTGTAACAGCACCAGCGGGATTAGCCGAAGCAGTAAAGGCATAACATGGACAAGTTTGTAGTTAAGAATAATGGAGAACTACAAACATATAATAAGTTTGAAGACATTCCTAGCGAGTTTGATTACCTAATTGAGTTCGCTCCGGAAATTCCGGAACCACCGCACACTGACGAACAGCATGAGTGGTTAGAAACTTTAAATGATAAATTAAAACAGTTGATGAGTAGGGAGAGAAAAAATGCCAGCAGTAACTAGAATAGGCGATGCAGATGTAGCACATTGCTCAGGGATGACTAGAGCAGTAGGCTCACCAAATGTATTTGCAAACAACATTCCTGTAAGTCGTCAAAGCGATGTTAATACAGGACATCTATTACCAGGCGCACCTTGTCCTTCACACCAAGCACCAATTGCTGTAGGATCTACAACAGTGTTTACAAACAACCTTGGCACGGGAAGAATCGGCGATGCCATTTCAGGATGCACAAGTGTTGCGGCAGGATCACCAAATGTATTTGCTGGCGGATAAAACGAGCAAATATCTTATTGACTTTCAACAAAATTGGCACTAAAATATAGATAATCTAGAATATATTCTAGAGAATTATGATATATCATAAGGAGATAACATGACGTTACATGAGAAAATCAAATCGGCATTTGAAGCCTATCTTGCAGAGGCACAGACCTTTGACGAGAAGGGTGTAAAAGCCGCGGCAACAAGAGCTAGAGCGGCTCTTAATGACTTGGGTAAACTTACAAAAGAAAGACGTAAGGAAATCCAGGACAAGAAAAACAGTATGTAAAAATACTTTGGAGTGGCGCATTCGTGCGCCGCTTCACCCTTTCCTATTAAATCCCCCACTGATAAATAATATTATAGACAAGAAGAGGACCATGTCTTGGATAACGAATCACGTAAGTATCTAACTAGCATAGCAGATATTGTTAATAATTTACAGTGGGCAAAGCTCAAAGCAGAAATATGGTGCGAGGATATGCACATTGAAGATCCACACACGGTTACCAATTGTATGGTAATGGCAATGCTTTGGGGAGCGGCATTGAGAGATCATCCGATAACACAACGAGAAGTGTTACATCATTTAGGAATAGAAGAATCTGAAGTTGATTTTAGTGAAGGTTATCTTGACGAAGGATTTTTCCTACATCCAGATCTACAGGCTTTAAGTTTTGATGATCTTATGGATAATGTTTCTGCCCAAAGTTAAACTTATCTACCCTGACCTCTATAGAACTTGTGATTACGTTTCTTGTGTTTGTTCATTGAGGAAAACTTACAGCGAGACTTCTTGCTTGCTTGACTTGTTTTCTTTGGTATGGATACATGAGCAACAAAATACTTGTTAATCTTTGCCATATTATCTTTCTAGTTTTTTAGATCTACCTAAAGGTAGTCGTTGTATCATTTCGTATAGTCCGCCTTTTTTGGCTTCCCACTCTACTTTGACTGATCTGCTTTTGGAATTATTTTGGAAAGATTTAACTGCTTTCTTGTAACTTGTTGCCTCTTTCGTTTCGACCTTATCACCATCATAGAAGGTGAATGTTCGCATCTTTGACATAAAGTCCTTTCGGTTAAAGGTTTTTAATGGTATTTATACTTGACATTAAGTTAAAAAGGTGCTATAAATATACTTGTAACGTTGAAGCGAATTGAACAACGGAGAAGACGCGGGTGCGAATCCCGCCACCTCCACCATAAACACATCATGGTCCTAGATGAAGGAAATTGGTGTGTTTATGATGGGGGTGAATAGGATCGATTCACGGCTTATTAGATGAGTGGAGTTACCGGTAGGCGATGACCGTAAATCAAGCAAAACTCGTAAATGGCAAATCATCATTTACACCTGAAGCATTTACTTCATTAGATGTTACATCTGATGAATTATTAGCGGCTTAATAACCCGCTTGCTTCGCGGTATGGGCACCACCGGGCAACAGGACGGGCCCACTCAAAATATTTTGGCAGAATAAGTGTTTGACTTTGTTTGCTTTTTTTAGTATAGTATAACAGTTGTTACGTTGTAACACAATCGTAAATATCATTAACAGGAGAAACTAATGAACACAAGCACTATTCAAGGCAAAGTTCTAGAATCATTAAAGAACGGTAGCGAACTAACTTCAGCACAGATCAAAGCAAGATTTGGTGCGGGAAACCCACAAGCAGTAATCCAAGCATTAAGATTTGCTGGTTTTCCAATTTACCTAAACACTGTGAAAGACAGCAAAGGTAGAGTGTACAAGAAGTACAGACTAGGTACTGCATCAAGAGCAGTTGTAGCCGCTGGTTACAAAGCAATGGCTCAAGGTTTAGTAGAAGCAAACTAATACTTCGCCAAAATTAGTTAAAGAAAGAGCGGCTTTTTACAGTCGCTCTTTTTTTGTGGTTGACATTTACCAAAAAATTTTATAGTATATAGATATCTGCTCGTAGTTCAGTTGGATAGAACGTCGGTTTGCGGAACCGGAGGTCGGAGGTTCGAATCCTCCCGAGCAGGCCAAAAACTAACAAAAGGAAAGG
>Ga0181572_10002471_pt1 | contig 13106 bp, 12 predicted proteins | sample 101ome_26_FD_133004 | JGI IMG/M metagenome (GOLD analysis project Ga0181572, IMG submission 133004) | Coastal salt marsh microbial communities from the Groves Creek Marsh, Skidaway Island, Georgia - 101408AT metaG (megahit assembly) | ecosystem: Environmental > Aquatic > Marine > Intertidal... | reverse complement strand
GAGGTTACTGTCGAAGGCGGCGGGTGTCAATGGACCAAAGGCACAGCAGCCCTCGGCCGTGCACCCCGCCAAGAATTGTCAGATCACGCAGGTCATTCATGGTTTCCCGTTTCAAACACCGATTACTCTACCCGATCCGTGAACGCCTGATCTGCTCGGAGAAGGAAGCCATTGCCATGATCGTAGTACTCCTGGTACTGCTGTCGGGACATGTGATCCGGGTGGTGAAGGCTACTTCCCCACCCGTTTCGGAGCATTCGTACGCTGAGATGGACAGTCTGTTTGAGGTGCTTACCGCGCGTGCCGACTCCGTCGATGGCCTCGCAGTTCAAACGGACACCATCCACACCGGTTACGGGGCATCCTACGACCATCTACCGATACGTCGCACAGGCGTCGAATCATGGGTGCTCGTCGACACTCTCGAAAAGCCCAAGGTACCCTTCCCCATCAGCATCAATCTGTCCGATATCCGGACGCTTCAGGCCCTGCCGCGAATCGGTCCGGCCATGGCTGCCCGGATAGTGGACTATCGCAAGCAGCATGGCCCATTCCGGATACCTGAGGACCTGTTGGCGGTACGGGGTATCGGACCAAAGACGCTCGATAAGATGCGTCCCTTGATCACGTTCGAGGTAGAGGAGGATTCTGTCCGCGTCCCCTGACACCAAGGCCTCAGGACACGGGACCCGCGGATCCACCCTTTTCGCCGTCATCAATCGAAGGGTCCGTCTCAGCTTCCAGGACAAGATCATTGACCCACGCCGGAGACGAGGCCGTTCCCGAGCCCTCGACAGCATCGGTAAACCCGTCAGCACGTTCCTCCTCACGGGCCAGGAAACGCCATACCGGCACCAGCAGCACCGCTGCCAATGCAACAAAACCGACAATCGTGATCAGTATGACGTGCCAGTACCCCCCTGCCATGGTCAGCCCTCCATTTTCATGAGACGCTCAACACGCTGCTCGGTCGAGGGATGGGTCGAGAACAGGCGCCGCATGCCCTGCATACCTCCTGCGAACGGATTGACGATGAACATGTGAGCGGTTGCAGGACTTCCCTCCATGGCAATCCGCTCGCTTCCGGCCTGCAGGCGCTGCAACGCGCTTGCCAACGCCCGGGGCTTTCCACAAATGCGGGCACCATCCCTATCGGCGGCGAATTCCCGCGAACGCGAGATGGCCATCTGGATCAGCATGGCAGCGATGGGTGCCAGAATCATCATCAGAAGGGCAGATGCGGCGCTTCCACGATCCCTGTCTCCACCGCCAAAGAAGAGGGCAAACCGGGCGAGCATGGTGATAGCGGCCCCGATCGTTGCGGCTATCGAACCCGTCAGAATGTCCCTGTTCTGGATGTGGGCCAGCTCATGAGCAATGACGCCTTCAAGTTCGTCCTTCGTCAGCATGCGAACGATTCCGTTGGTCACAGCCACGGCCGAATGGGCTGGATTGCGTCCTGTGGCAAACGCATTCGGCTGATCCGAGGGGATCACATATACCCTGGGCATGGGAAGACCTGCCTGCTGCCGCAAACGGTCCACCATGTCGACCAGCTCAGGGGCTTCATTACGACCCACCTCTTTGGCTCGGTACATTTTCAGCACAATGGAAGCGCTGAACCAGTAGGATCCGAAGTTGAGCATGACGGCAAACAGGAATGCCGTGATCATCCCCTGTTCTCCCCCCAAAGCCTGTCCCAAAAGGGCAAACAACACAATCAGAGCCGCCATGAGGGCAGCTGTCCTCATTCCATTCATGATAACGAGTGGTTTCTACGGGTGAAAAATGCCTGAGCGCTTGATCCATCCGACCGGCAGCGGCCGGAGGCATGGCATGCTCGTGGTTGTACGTCCTCAACCAAGAATTTGTGTCACAACCAACACATCATATAACGCATGCGTCCATGCGGCGACCCCGAATCCGCGCAGCAGAAAAACGGCATTGAGCGCCAAACCGAACAGCAAACGGAACGTGAAGGATGCCAGCGTGAACGGATCGCCGAGAGGACCCATGTAGTGGACGGCAGAGAAGAGGAAAGCACCGATAACAGCAGCCAAGGCGTAGGCCAGCCACGCACGGGCGACCCTCTTTCTGAAGATCCAGAACAATCCCCCTACCAGGAGCACCCTGAAAACCAACTCCTCGTAGAGGCCCGCCCCGATGGATAGGACCAGCATGGCAGGCGCAGACAAGGACTCGACTTCCTGCATCATCAGAGCCGGGTGGAGGACGTGGCCAGCACTACCCAACATCGGATGAAGGGCGAACATCAGTCCGACAACGGTCGAAACAAGAAAGGCTACACCCGTCGCATAGACCAGGCTTTCGCCAATCAACCATCCGAACCAGGCTGGGCGAATGGGCGGGCGTCGTTTTCGGTCGTGCAGAAACACGAAAAGGCCGGCAAGAACAACCGGAACGCCGAGAAGGATGACGTGTGACCCACCCGTAACTCCTTCGAGCAGCGCCATCAGCTGTTTGATCCACAGGTCGGCCCCCACCCTGACATGAGACAGACGATCGGCGTTGACAAGAAGAATCAAACTTTCATAGAGCCCGAAGAGCGGCAGCGCTGCCAAAAACCCGTAGGTGGCAGATCGGGTGGCGGACCAGTACCCAAAACGGACGGGTCGCGACGAAGCGGTCCCGTTTTCATAGGACCCGGGCGTGCCTTCCATGTCCGTATCCCCGTGCACCGGTGTGGCATCAGAGTTTCTGCTCGCATCGTGCATGGCGTAAAGCGGTTTCATTGAACCGCAAAGAGTGACACCTGATCTCCGGGCCTGAGGGACAATGCACTCAGAAGGGCATCCGACCCCTCGATGAATCGGGGGTCGGGCGATACCGTTCGTTCAGCCACCTCGGCAAAGGCATACCGGCCGCCCGCCTTGACCACCACAATTGTCCCGACCGGGAGCGAAGGATGTCCAATCAGGAAGGCATTCGGACGAAGCACTCGTCCCTTTGAAAGCGCTCTGCCATGAAGCAGAGTGGGAAAAGGCCGCATCGGATAGTCGCCTGCAGGGGGCAGGCGAAGCATCTCTGTTTCGTCCACGCGGGCCGAGGGTATCTGCAAACGCTGGCCCACCCGCAGCGTGGTGCCGGTCAGCTTGTTCAGCCGACGCAGGGCCTCGATCGAAACCCCCTCGTCGCGAGCGATGCTGAACAGGGTATCCCCTCGAAATACCGTACGCTGCCGCACGACGCGATCTTCGGGAACGATGATGCGCATGCCTTCTGTAAGGACCGTGTTCAGGTCCGGATTCAAGGCCAAGAGCGTATCGGGAGAAAGCGCATACCGATTGGCAAGGGAATACACGGTCTGGCCTGCATCGACAGGAACCCCTGCCAGACCTCCTCCCAGCGACGATATCTGGGTCCCGGTTACATCGTCATCAGGATACGCGGGTGCCTCCGACGGCGGGTCGTCAAGCGGGATGGCGCCGGGGGTGGGCGTTCGCTCTGCATCCTCATCTCCAGATGACTGTGGGGGAAGCACCCGAAGCTTCATGCCGGCGCGGATACGCGCATCGGCCAGGTTGTTCCAACGCTGAAGCTGCTCGACGCGTACATCAAAGCGTTGCGAAATGGAGAACAACGTATCTCCGGGCCGCACGGTGAACCAGACGATTTCCGGTGCGCTCCGATCCTGAGCAGCCACGCTCGAGCCGTTCCCGATGAATCCTGCGAGGCAGAACAGTACGAGAACACTCTTCAGACGGATTGCCCGCGAAACATCACTGGTCATCTTCCTCGATTTCCATTTCCAGAAGGGCGGATTGTAATTCGGAGCGGGCATGAAAATCAGTCAGGCGAGTGGCTACAGCGATTCCTTCCCGGTACATGGCTGCTGCATCGTCCCGTCGTCCCATCCGGTGGAGCAGTTTCCCGTAGTGATAATACAGCCCTACATAGGAGGGATTTGACTCATGCAGCGTCTGAAAGGTTGAAAGCGCCTTGTCGAACTGCTTCAACTTGACGTACTCCGCGGCCAGGGCAAACAGAACGAACGAATCGTTCGGCTCTTCTGCGTGAAATGCCAACAACTGATCGAGACGACTCATACGTGCTACCAACTACCTCCGGCGCCACCGCCACCGAAACTACCGCCCCCGAAACTACCACCACCGAATCCGCCGCCACCAAAGCCTCCGCCACCAAATCCACCACCACGATGGCCGTATGACCCACCTCCCCAGAAGATGATCGGCAGGCCGGCCCGTGTGTCCTTTCGGTATTCCCGGTGTCCGTTTCCTCTGTTTCGGAAAGCGGAGATAATGAAGTAAAGGAACAGAAATCCCAGATAAATGAAAAGAGGGTTGCCCCTTCCCCGGTCTCCAGATCCGGGAGCTGTTGGCAATCCTTCGAACTCGCCTGCTGCGGCCGCCATGATCAGATCCACTGCGGAACTGATCCCTGCAAAAAACTGCCCCTGTTTGAACGATGGCGTGACCACATCGCGAATGATCCGGGCGGCCAAGGCATCCGGCAGGGCACCCTCAAGACCGTAGCCGACCTCGATCCGGATCTGGCGTTCAGCCCGTGAGACGAGCAATACGACCCCGTTATCGCGCCCTTCCTGACCGACACCCCACTGCCTGCCCAACTCGAGGGCGAATGTCTGCGCATCCATGCCACCCAGATCCTGAACCGTGACGACCACAATCTGTGTGGACGTGGTATCGGCGTAGGTCCTTAGTTTGCGCTCAAGTGCCCGCTCTTCCATGGGCTCGAGAAACTGACCCAGGTCGGTCACCAAGCTGCTTGAAACCGTTGGAACCTGTGCCGCGGCACTCCCGATTCGCAGCGCGCAACAGGACAGCAGCCCTCCCAGTAGCACCAGGACGATCCTGCGAGGCAGATGATGAGGCAGCAAGCGCATGCGCGGTGGAGCAGAAGGATCGGACAGTGAAGACGTCAAGCGGCAGCCGAGTCAGTTGAAGTCTACGACGGGAGCATCCTCTGCGCCTTGGCGCGCCTCGAAGGGCGCTTTCGTCTCGAAACCTGTGATCGAAGCTACAATCGAGCCGGGAAAGCGTCGAACCTTGCCGTTGTAGGCTGCCACGGCGCTGTTATAGTCTCGGCGGGCCACGTTGATGCGGTTCTCCGTGCCCTCCAGCTGGACCTGAAGATCCCTGAAGGCATCGGTAGCGCGGAGGGCCGGATAGTTTTCAGAAACGACCAGCAACCGCCCCAGGGCACCACCCAATGATTCCTGGGCCGCCATGAATTCTTCCATACGTGCAGGGTCTCCCAGATCTGCGCCGGACAAGTTGATGGACGTTGCCCGTGCACGCGCCTCCGTGACCGCTGTCAGCGTTTCCTGCTCGAAATCGGCTGCACCGCTCACCGTATTCACCAGGTTCGGAATCAGGTCAGCCCGGCGTTGGTACTGGGTCTCCACGTCTGCCCAGGATTGCAGGACGGACTCGTCGGCTGTAACCAGTCCGTTGTAAGTGCCGGTACCGGCAAAAAAGGCCAGCCCGATAACGAGCAACAACGTGCCAACAATCAGAAGTGCCGATCGCATATGGTCTCTCCGTGTGGATGGATGCCTCTCAAAAACGATGCCTGCTGCATACGGAATGGGGATGGGGTAGTTTCGATAGATGGCCGTATCCGTCTCCCGCCAGGCGTGCCCCAAAAATGCCCAGCAGCCGCATAAACGGCCTTTCCGGACGGGAAACTGAAACAAAAGCTGTCGTTGACCGAATCAGTACCACGTCTCCATCCTGATGTGCGCCCTTCTTTCCTGATCAACCGAGACCTAGCCAACGGACTCCCACCGAACCCCCATCGTATCTGATGACTCCTGGATTCAAACACCTTTTCCTCCCCTTCTCGCTTGTGCTGGCCATCGGCACGGGACTCGGTTTGACTATTGACTCCTTCTTCGGACCCGAGGATACCTATGAGCAGCTGCAAAAGATGGAGGACACGTTCCTGCTCATAAATCGCCAGTATGTCGAAGACATGGATCCGGCTGTGCTGGCGGAATCCGCCATCCGCGCCATGCTGGACGAGCTCGACCCGCACTCGGCCTACATTGATGCCGAGGCCATCGGACGGGTACAGGACGATTACAGAGGAACGTTCGGGGGGATCGGCATCTGGTTCGAAGCGCCCGCCGAAGACACGGCAAAGGTCACATCCACCATTCCTGATGGCCCGGGAGAAGCCGTTGGACTCATGGCTGGAGACCGCATGTTTGCCGTGGATGACTCCCTGATTGTCGGTATGGGCAGTATCCAGATACAGAACCTGATCAAGGGTCCCGTGGGCACCGATGTCGTCATCTCCATCAAGCGTCCCGGAAGGTCGCAGCCGTTCGACGTAACGATCACCCGGGATACGATCCCACTCTACTCCGTCGACTCCTCTTACATGATGGACGAGGAGACAGGGTATGTACGCATTGGTCGGTTCGCCATGACGACCCACGATGAGTTCGTGGAGCACGTTACCCGGCTGAAAGGCCTCGGAATGCAACAATTGATCATCGATCTGCGCGGAAATCCCGGCGGTATAAAGATGACAGCGGTACAGATTGCAGATGAGCTTCTGACGGGATCGGGCGTCATTGTGACAACCGAGGGTCGGGATCCGCGTGAAAACGAGATTGACCGGATTTCGCCGGGCGGATTGCTGACCGAGGAGCCCATCATCATCCTGGTTGATGAACAGACAGCCTCGGGCAGTGAAATCATTTCCGGTGCCGTCCAGGACCACGACCGTGCCCTCATTGTGGGTCGACGCACCTTCGGAAAGGGCTTGGTGCAGCGACCCTTTCAGCTTCGAGATGGAAGCGTTGTGCAGATGACGGTGGCGCGGTATTTCATGCCGAGCGGTCGCCTCATCCAGACACCATACGAAACAGGGGATCTGGACGACTACTACGTGACCAAATACGACGACTACGAAGAGGCCACCTACCGTCCGGAGGAATATCTGTCCCATTTTCCTGATTCCCTCCGCTACAGCACGCGCAACGGCCGGGTCGTGTTCGGGGGTGGCGGCGTCATGCCCGATGTGGTTATCCCGCCCGATTCAACCTCTGACCTGAATGCCGATATCGTACAGGTCTCTACTCGCAGAGGCTGGGCGTTCCTGTATGCCAGGGAATTCCTCGAAACGCCAGAGGGAATGGCCATGCGGCAGGAATGGGCGCAGCATCCCGACCGTTTCTTCAACGAATTCAGGATTCAGCCGACACATTGGAACGGATTCGTGGCCTACGCCGAGGAGCATGGCCTCAAGGATACCGCTGACGAGGCCGCCGATGGAAAGGCATTTACCGCAGACGATCTGGAGGCCTACCGCGCCACGCTGGAAGTGGTTCTGAAGGCCCGCATGGCACAGCGGCTTTACAGAAGCGAAGCCTGGTATCCGGTTTTCAACAGCATCGATCCCATGATTGAACAGCTGGAGCCGTTGTGGGTGCATGCGCGATCGTTGGCAGAAAACGGTACCATGGGCGCTTCGACAGCAAAATGACCTACACTATCCGGTCGTGACGATGCCTTCTCCCCTGCGAGACCCCATCCCCTCTCTGCGCGGTGGGATGCTCCTGCTGGCCCTACTGATGGTTCTGCCCGCAGGGGCGCAATCCTTGGATCTCACGGTCCGCGATACCGGTATCTCGATCGGCGATTCGGAGGAAGTGACCGGTCTGCGGATCAATTTCAGGGATCGGGCCATGCAGCGCGTGCGCGGGATCAACGCCACGGTCTGGACACCGCGGGAACGGCCGGGCGGGAAGGTGAACGGCGTGGCACTGGGGCTCCCCCTGACGGGTGCAGGCGCCCTCTCGGGCATCGGTTTGGGTTTGCTTGGTATCAGCGTTGATTCGTCGCTGACCGGCATGGTCCTCGCGGGGCTTGGCGCCGGCGCCGGGCAGGATATCAGGGGGGTAGTTGTTGCGGGACTCGGCGCCGGCGCCGGGCAGGATATCAGGGGGATTGTTTTCACGGGGTTAGGCGCCGGCGCCGGACGCGACATCACGGGCATTGCCATCTCCGGTGTCGGTGTTGGCGCTGGTCAGCATATGACAGGCGTCTCGCTCAGTGGCGTGGCTGCAGGCGCAGGGGGTACGCTCAGGGGGATTCACGTGGCGGGTATCGGCATCGGAGCAACGAATGTTCGCGGCATCATCCTCTCCGGGTTTGCCGCTGGCGGACACGATGTCTACGCATTGAGCATGGCTCCGGGGTATTTCAAGATCGATCATGACGGCCGCCAACGAGGGGTTTCCATTGCCGCCTTCAACCGCATCCGGGGCGTACAAGAGGGTCTGACGATCGGCATCGTGAACTGGACGCGCCAACTCGAGGGTATCCAGATCGGCCTGATCAACGGGGCCGGCAACAAGAAGCGGATGCGATGGATGCCTTTCGTGAACTGGAACTGACGCAGCCCGCAGACTGCGCGCCGTCGGCTCCAAAGGCCCTGAATCAGAGCGTCAGCGTCTCGCCCTCGGCCGGCACATGGATTTCGATGTCCGGAAAAAAGAAACGGATGTTGTCGGCCATCCACTCTTTGGCCTTTTTCTCTCCGTGAACCAGAACAATCTTTTTGGGATTCAGCTCTTCAACCAGCGAAAGCAACTCCCGACGGTTGCTGTGACCGGAGAACCGGAAGCGGTCCACATCGCAACACAGGGGCTGTGGACCCTTGGCCTGAGAGAGGATGACATCCGTTCCCTTGCCCTGCGCGTGTGCCGTAAGGAGACGATCTCCGGGTGAATCCTCCCTGGCGAAGCCCACAAGAAAGACTGCGTTCTTGGGATTGCCAATCATCTGCTGGGCCAACTTGTTCGAAATCGTCCGTTCGAACACCATCCCGGATCCGACACAGAAGATGCCGGGCCTCTTGAGTGCTTCCTTGAGCGCATCATTCGAGCGCGGGAGACGACGTTGCTGAACGCCGAAAACCTGGAATTCCTCGTTCAGACGGGGTGTGTTGAAGCGGGTTTTGTCATAGACCTCTGCAATGGCCCGCATCATGCCGGCCGTGTAGACCGGTGTCTCTTCGTCAATGATGCCGCGTCTCTTGTAACGATCAATCAGTGCCAGCATTTCCTGGCCCCTGCCGAGTGAGAAAACAGGCATCAGAACCGTTCCCCCACGCTTGAGAACCGTTGCCAGTGATTCTCCGAGGCGTTTCTCCTCACTGCGTCGTGTCACGGACTCCGCCGTTGGATCCGCACCCAGAGTGCTCTCAAGGAGCAGAATGTCCACATCCTCCTGCGGATAGACTGCGCCGGGAATGATCGTCTGATTCCGACGTCCCGTGTCAGAGGTGTAGAACAAACTGCGGGCATTGCCATCCTCCTCCCACCGAAGCATGACACCCAGCGATCCGAGAATGTGGCCGGCATCAAAGAATTCGCCGGTGACATCAACCTCGGCATTGAGCCCGGAGAGGTCGAATTCATCTTCCAGAGGATGAGCCTCGTAGACATAGGAACTGGCCTCTACCTCATCCTCATCGAAGAGGGGATCGACGGTGGTAGACCCCTCCTTCAGTTTGCGGCGTTGCAACCGCGCAGAGGCCGGCAGCAAGATATCCGCCAGCTGTCGCGTGGCCGCGCTCATGTGAACACGAGCATGCGGGAATGTCTTCGTAACCAACGGCAGGGCGCCCAGGTGGTCATGATGGGCATGGCTCACGATGACATGGTCAACCGGCCAGTCCGGATGATCGGCAATCAACTGGAAATCGGGCATACTGTCCATGCCCTCTTTCTCCGGATCCGCTCCCGCATCCAGAATGATGCCCGTGTGGTCCATCAAGAGGTAGTGGCAGCTGGCCCCAATCTCGTTTGTCTCTCCCAGTGTGGTAAACTTCATGCGCTTGCCGCTGGACGCTTACGCACCCTGCCCGTGGGGTGTATTGGCTGCTTCGTATGCCTTCCAGTCAGCCAGGAATCGTTCCAGGCCACTGTCCGTGAGCGGATGTTTGATGAGTTGACCGATGACACTGAATGGAATGGTAGCCACATCGGCGCCAATCAGTGCGGCCTCGAGCACATGCATGGGATGGCGAATGGAGGCTGCCAGGACCTCGGTCGTAAGGCCATAGTTGGCATAGATGGTGACAATCTGCTCGATCAGCTCCATTCCCGACGTCGCAATGTCATCGAGGCGACCTATGAACGGACTGATGTACGTCGCACCTGCCTTGGCTGCAATGAGGGCCTGTGTTGCCGAAAAACACAATGTGCAGTTGGTCTTGATTCCTTCACCCGAGAAAGTCTTGATGGCCTTGATGCCGTCCGCAATCAAGGGCACTTTGACCACCACGTTGGGGTGGATGGCCGCCAGCTCCCGACCTTCCTTCACGATGCCCTCGTAGTCTGTTGCGATGACCTCAGCCGACACATCTCCATCCACGATGTCACAGATCTTGGCAATATGTTGGTGGAAGTCCGCTCCGCCCGCCTTTTTCATCAACGACGGGTTGGTGGTCACTCCGTCAAGGACGCCCATATCATTGGCTTCCCGTATTTCATTGAGATCGGCAGTATCGATGAAGAACTTCATGGCGTGGACTCGGATGATGGCTGGTTGAGGGACCCGGTGCCGACGACAGGGACGCCGTTGGCGGGAATGGGGGATGATTTGGGACAGACAAGTAGCCGAAAGGTACCACTCGAGGGGTGAAGCCTCCACCATCCGTCATGAGATTGCCAACAAGATGACATCAATATCATGCAACACCGGATCGGGTGGCTCCGCATCAGACGGCACCGTGCAGGTCGGGCGCGACGCATGGAGCTATGGAAGAGGCATGTGGACACGCGGCGGGATTCGGCAGAATCCCGCCGCGTGTTGTACGTTTGGACCAACCCGAACCTGCGACCGCATCCACGCCTCGAAACAGCATCCGATTCCGTCGCCCCACTGACTTCAACATGCGCTGAGAGTATGATCCGGTTCCTCATCCTGGCCTGCCTCGCCGCCCTGACGGCCATTCAAAGCTTTGGCTCCAGTGGTGCCCCCGACCCCGACCCCTTCGACAAGGCCATTCCGCGGGTCGATGCAGCAAACGTGACCATCGACGGATTCCTGAGCGAGGATGTCTGGCAGCAGGCCAGCGTATTCCGGGACTTCTGGGATTATCTACCCGTGGATGGACGCCGCTCCCAGGACTCGACACGGGTGTTGGTCTGGTATTCCCCGACAGCCATTCATTTCGGGATCCAGGCCTGGGAAGAACACACACAGGAGATCCGTGCCACACTGGCTGACAGGGATAAAATCGAGGGTGATGATTATGTCCAGATCGTGCTTGATACCTACAATGACCGTAGACAAGCCATCGTGATCGGCGTCAATCCGCTGGGACAACAGTCCGACGGTATCCTGAGCGATCGCACAAGTGGAGGGGGCGGCAGCAGCGGGACGAGCATTCCCTATGACATCGACGAGAGTCCCGACTTCGTGTACGAATCCAAAGGTCGTCTGACCGATTATGGCTACGAAATCGAGATTCGCCTGCCGTTCAAAAGCATCCGGTATCAGGGGGCATTGACGCAGGATTGGGGCTTCAATGTCATCCGCAGGGTGCAGCACTCAGGCTACACCAGCACATGGACCCCATCCCGGCTCGATAACGCGTCCTTTATGGCACAGAACGGACTTTTGACTGACCTTACCGACTTGCGGCGCGGGCTCGTTCTGGATATCAACCCCGAATTTACCGGTGCGGCAAACCGGCCGGCCGGCGCGGAAGCTGGATTCGATCGGGACGTTACGGACCCCGTGGGCCTGAACGTGCGCTGGGGAATGTCCAGCAACCTGACCTTGAACGGGACACTGAATCCGGACTTCAGCCAGGTCGAAGCCGATGTGGCCCAAATAGAATTCGATCCGCGAAGGCAGGTTTTTTTCCCCGAAAAGCGCCCTTTCTTCCTGGACGGTATCGAACTGTTCTCATCGCCTACGAATCTGGTCTATACCCGGCGGATTGCGAATCCCCTGAGCGCTGCCAAAATCACGGGGAAAACCGGTAACACCAACGTGGCTGTCCTCTCGGCAGTCGACAACAAAGAGCTGCATATCAGCGAGCTTGAAGCGCGCTACTTCAATGCCGTTCGCTTGCGCAGGGATTTGTCGGGGCAGAACACGGTGGGTCTGGTCTACACGGACAAGATCGATGGCAATCACTGGAATCGGGTGGCCGCGGTGGATGGTCGAATGACCTTCTCCAACATCTACTCGGTGACATGGCAAACCGGCATGAGCTTCACGGCGGATGACGGCAGCACGGAAACGGCACCCATGTGGAATGTGAGCGCCTTGGCATCGGGTCGTAAATGGGGTGGCTCCTTCTCCTCCACCGGCTTCTCGAACAATTTCAACTCGGAAGCCGGCTTCATACAGCGCACCGGCATTGTGCATATGAATCTGCGGCCCACCCGGCGCTGGTTCGGGAATGAAGGTGACCTGCTGGAGTCCTACAGCCTCGGCATCACGCTGGATGGTACGTGGGACTATGATCGGTTTACACAGGGCACGGGCCCGAACGACCGCAAGCTGCATTTCAACTCGACCTATGCCTTCCGGGGTGGGTGGTCTGGCTTGACTTCGGTTTTCTACGAGTCCTTCATGATGCCGACGGGGCTCTATGACAATTACTTCATCGAGACGGAAGTCAACGGACAGCTCACGGCCCAGCCGTATGTCGGCGTGGATCGTCTGATCAACCTGGGCTTCTGGTCCCGTTTGGCGACACCCCGCTTCAATGACTTCTCCGGATCCCTGTTTGTCGTGGCCGGCGTGGACGACAACTTTTATGAGTGGGCGCGCGCCGACATCTATTTCTATACCCTGACGCTGAATTACCACCCCACGGACCAGCTTCGCGTCAACGTGCTCTATAATCACCAGCACTACGTCCGCAATTCGGACAAGAGTACCGTCGCTCTGCGCCGCGTTCCGCGCCTGAAGGTGGAGTATCAGTTGACCCCTTCGCTCTTTGTCCGCCTCGTGGGTCAGTACAACTCCATGTTCGTGGACGAACTGCGCGACGATTCCCGAACGAACCTTCCCATCCTGATCAAGGACGCATCAGGGAATCTGAATCGGACTTCCTCTCGCCGG
>Ga0181572_10002466_pt1 | contig 13118 bp, 10 predicted proteins | sample 101ome_26_FD_133004 | JGI IMG/M metagenome (GOLD analysis project Ga0181572, IMG submission 133004) | Coastal salt marsh microbial communities from the Groves Creek Marsh, Skidaway Island, Georgia - 101408AT metaG (megahit assembly) | ecosystem: Environmental > Aquatic > Marine > Intertidal... | reverse complement strand
TCCGCGTGGCCACCATCTACAGTGTGGGCTTGCATGAGCTGCCGCCCTACATGAAACAATTCCTCAAGGCTTATCCCACGGTGAACGTGCACGTGGAATACCGCCGATCCAATCAGGTCTACGAAGATGTGCTGGGTAATGTGGTGGATCTGGGGTTGGTTGCCTACCCGCTCAAGGATCCACGCCTCGAAATCATTCCCATTCGCAATGATCGGTTGGTCTTGATCTGTCATCCCAGTCACCCTGCCGCATCCAGGGAGTCCATTTCCTTGTCAGAGATCCATGGAGAGCGCTTCATCGGATTTGAATCCGATATCCCGACTCGTAAGGGTGTCGACAAGATCCTACGAGATTTTGATGTGCAGGTGACCGTCGCCATGGAGTTTGATAACATTGAGACCGTCAAACGAGCGGTCGAGATTGACGCAGGGCTCTCGATTGTCCCACTGGGAACGGTGACCCAGGAAATTTCCAAGCAAACGCTGGCCCAGGTAGCCATTGCCGATGGGGTGTTTCATCGTCCTCTGGCCGTGGTCTACAAGAAAACCAAGGTGCTTTCACCCGCGATGAAGGAATTTGTTCACATCCTCAAAGTGGGTCTGGATTCATCCAAGGAAAACTGATTGGATGAATTTATGATGAGTGAAGCGCAATCGCCAAAACCGGTCAGGGTAGCCATCGTCGGCGCATCAGGTTATTCAGGGGAGGAGTTGGTCAAATTGCTGATGCTCCATCCGCTGGTGCAATTGACGGTGCTCACATCCAGACAGTATGACGGACGTTCCTTGGGTGAGGTATTCCCGCGTTTTGCTGGATTGCCTGGGGCGTCAAATCTCCGATTTCAGTCCCCCGAAATTCAGGCCATCCTTGATCAGGCCGAGGTAGCTTTTCTGGCACTCCCTCATGGTGTGGCTGCCGAATTTGCCGAGCCGCTGGTGGCCGGCGGGTGCCAGGTCATTGATTTGAGCGCTGATTTTCGCATTCATGACCCTGAAGTTTACCAACAGTTTTATGGGGCAGCCCATCCGGCACCGGAGCTTCTAGCCAAGGCCGTCTATGGCCTGCCAGAGTGGCGGCGCGAGGCCATCGCTTCGGCTAGCTTGATTGCTTCTCCTGGGTGCTACCCTACCAGTATCCTGCTACCCAGCCTCCCACTCATCCGAGATCAACTCATTCAACCGTCCACGCTGGTTGCCAATTCGCTCAGTGGTGTCAGCGGGGCAGGACGTAAGGCTGACTTGCCCTACCTCTTTGTGGAGTGCAATGAGAGTGTGCGACCCTATGGGGTCACCATGCATCGCCATCTGGCTGAAATTGAGCAGGAAATCAGCCTGGCGGCAGGTTCAGACACGGTTGTGCAATTCACACCGCATCTCATCCCAGTCAATCGAGGTATTCTGACGACCATGAGCGTGGCTCCGACGCAGCAGGCAGCAGGGCAGGATGGACTCAAGCTGATTGAGCGAAGCCTGCGAGAGGCCTATCAGTCTGAGCCCTTTGTTCGTTTATTGGGGCAGGAAAGCCTTCCCGATACCAAGCACGTGGTGGGCACCAATCAGATTGAAATAGCCTGGCGATTGGACGCTCGCAGCGGGAGACTGATGTTGATGAGTGCTGAGGATAATCTGCTCAAAGGCGCGGGTGGCCAGGCCGTACAATCCCTGAACATCCTCCGAGGTTTTCCTGAAACCATGGGCCTGCTTTTCTGAATGGTTTCCTTGTTCCATTTGCCACGAAAGCTGCTTGCCTGGTGCTTGATCCTGGTCAGTCCCACGCAGTTGGTTTCGCTTAACGCGGATGGGACACCGTCCTCCTTAGTCGCCACTTTTTCGATCGTGGCCTGGGATCCCGAGACGGGCGACTTGGGTGTGGCTGTCCAGAGCAAATTTTTTGGGGTGGGGTCGGTGGTGCCCTGGGCCAAGGCTGGGGTCGGGGCGATTGCCACCCAGAGCTACGCCAATGTCACCTACGGGCCAAAAGGCCTTGAGCTGCTTGAGCTGGGGCTTCCCGCAAGGGAGGTGCTGGAGCGGCTGACTACAGAGGATGGAGAGCGAGCCACCCGACAGCTCGGACTGGTAGACTCGAGTGGGCGGGCAGCCGCCTTCACGGGTGAAGGCTGTCACGACTGGGCAGGTCAGGTGGTTGGAGAACATTTTGCAGCTCAGGGAAATCTCCTGGCGGGTCAGGCAGTGGTCGAGGCCATGGCCGAGGCCTTCCTCAAGCAACGAGCCAAGCCTGGCACGGAACTAGCGGATGCCTTGATGGCGGCTCTGGAAGCCGGCCAGTCCGCTGGGGGTGATAAGCGTGGCAGGCAATCAGCGGCCTTGCTCGTGGTACGGGATAAGGCAGGGTATGGGTCTTCCAATGATCGTTACATCGATCTTCGGGTGGAGGATCACTCGACCCCCATCAGCGAACTCCAGCGGCTCTTGGCAAAGCACAAGGTTTTTTACCGCGCGGCTCATGCCAACCCGCCCAGCAGGCGGGCCTTGGTGTCACCTCCAGGGTCTTGATTACTATGCCCGAGCCTCCTCCTCTGGCCTGTGTGTCATGGAACAAGGATGGCGTCTTGCTTCGGGTGCGGGTCCAGCCTCGAGCCAGTCAAGATGCCTGGGTCGGGCTCCATGGCGATCGGCTCAAGCTACGGATTGCGGCCCCACCAGTGGACGCTGCTGCCAATGAACGCCTGATTGCTTTTCTCGCCGAATATCTGGGCCTTTCCAAGTCACGGATACGGATCACGCATGGTCATGCTTCCAGAGCCAAAACCCTCCTGCTCGAGGGCTGGACGCTTGCTGACCTGCCAGACTGCCTTCAGCAACTGTCTTGACTGTGGGCTTAGGAGTTAGGGCAGGCAGGGTGCTTGCCTTGAGATCATGCTTCCTCACTCTCGGAAACTTGCCGGGATAGCTTCAGATCGATTCGATGGAAGACCCCTCGCCACATCCTGACTTCCAGATTGGTGGGGTTGGCCTTAGCAAAGAAATTGGCAAAGCGCTGCATGATTTCCACCTCCTGATGGGGTCGAAGGAAACCTGTTAGGGTGATGGATTCCTTCAGGTGATCTAAGAGGCCATGGATGGCCTCGACGGGTGCAGGCGGGTCCGGCTGCAGGTCGGTCCCTGGTCCCTCAGCCTCCATACGATTGATCTCATACAGCATGACCATGACCGCATGTGAAAGATTCAATGAGGCCACTTCCCCGAAGGTTGGGATGCGGACCAGACGGCTGCACAGATCGAGCTCTTGGTTTTTCAAGCCACTGCTTTCTCGGCCGAAAACCAGGCCGCAGCGGCATGGGCTGGCAGGCCAGTCATCCATGATGGATGGCAGGGAGATCACCCGATCGTGACGAGATCGTTCCCTCGCAGTCGTTGCGTAAACCCGCTCCAGATCGGCAATGGCAGCCTCTAGGTTGTCAAACACACGGGCTTGCTGAAGCAAGGGTTCGGCTTTTGGCGTGGCCCGCTCAAGGGATGCTGGTTCCAAATGATTGGCAGGGCGCACCAGCCGCAGATCCGAAGCACCCATGTTACTCATGGTCCTGGCGACGGCGCCAATGTTTCCTGGATGGGAAGGTTCCACCAGGATGATGGCTGTGGAAGCTGCCCGGGATGGATGATTCATGGCTTCAAGATGGGAGATCCGGCTTTTTCATGCCAGCCTTGTTCGCTTTTTTCGCTTGCTTTTTGTGGGAGCCTGGCGCACCTATGCCTCATCGCTCACATCATTAGAGAGCTTACTGCCTCCACCTTATTTCGATTCCTGAGGCAGCCAAGACAAGTCATTGACTTGTCACAAAGGCAGACCTGGGCATCTGCAAAGAGAGTTCTAGCCATGACCTCCCTGCCCGTGCTCCCGCTGGTTCCAAGCTCGTCTTTGATGCGTCTCCCCATCCAGGGGAGTCCGAGCTAGCCAACGTGCACGCTTAAGTCATGTCATTCGAACATCTCAAACTCGACCAACGCCTTCTCAAGGCAGTGGAGGCCTGTGGCTTCCAAGAACCCACTCCCATCCAACAGCAGGCCATACCGGTCATCCTGGATGGGGAAGATCTCATGGGCTCGGCCCAGACCGGAACAGGTAAGACCGCAGCCTTTGTGTTGCCTATCCTGCATCAACTCCTGCAACGCCAGCCGGTTAAAAAAAGCATGGGTCCAAGGTGCCTGGTAGTCGCTCCCACCAGAGAACTCGCCCAGCAGGTCGAAAAGGATGTCACCGCTTTCAGTCAATTCATCAAGTGTCCTCAAGGCTCACTGGTGGGTGGGGTGGCCTACGGGCCTCAGATCCAAATGCTCAAGCGACCAGTCGATGTACTCATTGCTACCCCAGGTCGCCTGCTGGACCACATGGGTCAGGGTCGCCTTGATTTTTCCAGGTTGGAATTCCTGGTTCTGGATGAGGCAGATCGCATGCTGGATATGGGATTTATCGGGGACATTCGCCGGATCGTGGGTGCCGTCCCCGAAGAGCGTCAAACCTTACTCTTCAGCGCGACTCTTGAGGGGCCTGTGCTGCGCATGGCGCAGTCCTTCCTGAAGGATCCTGAGTCGATTCAGCTCACCAGCAATGTCAAGAGGCACGAGCAGATTGAACAACGTATTCACTGGGCTGATGACGCCACTCACAAGCACCACCTGCTGGCCCATTATGTCAAGACCGAGGATGTAACCCAGGCAGTGATTTTCACGGCTACCAAGCGGGGGGCTGATGCGCTGGTGAGCCACCTGCAGCGGCAGGGAAATGATGTGGCCGTGTTGCACGGAGATCTCAAACAGTCTGCGCGCAAACAGACCATGGACAAGATGCACCGGGGTAAGATCAAGCTATTGGTGGCAACCGACATCGCCGCTCGTGGTTTGGACTTCAAAAACCTGAGCCACGTGTTCAACTTCGACTTGCCCACAACGGCCGAGGATTACATCCATCGTATCGGCCGAACCGGTCGTGCGGATGCCAGCGGTACGGCCATATCACTGGTGTGTCGCAAGGACTGGGATGCTCTGGTGAGTATCGAGCGCATGACAGGTCAGAAGCTGCATCGTGATTTAATCGAGGGGCTTGAACCGCGTTCCACCGAGCCCAAGGTTCGGTCCACACTGGGTAACGCAGGCCGCTCTTGGAAGCCCAAGCGACGAGGAGGTAGCCTCCTGAGGCGCAAACGGAGGTGATGCCAAGGTGTCCACAGATCATCTTCCCTGGGACGAAAGCATCAGGCAGGCTGCCCTGAAGCTTTGGCACTACCACCGGCTGGATCAACCGGTGGGCCCAGCCGATCTCATTCTGGTGCTGGGAAGTCATGATCTGCGCGTTGGAGATCGCGCCGCCGAGCTCTACCGTCAGTCTGTTTCCAAGCGTCTTTGTTTTACTGGGGGCTATGGTAACTGGACACGTGGGCATTTTGAACGCCCGGAAGCCGAACTGATTGCCGAACGTGCCATGGCCTGTGGGGTGCCTGAGAGTTGCATCCTCAAGGAACCTAGAGCAAGTAATACAGGAGAAAACATCGCTTTTTCAAAAACCCTCCTCAAGCAGCAGGGTTGGGAGGTCAGCCGGGCTGTCGCCGTTCAAAAGCCCCACATGGAGCGCAGGGCCTGGGCATCTCTCTGCTGCCAGTGGCCGGAAATTACCTGGCAGGTCACTTCACCTCAGTTGGACTTTGATGCCTATTGTCAGGAGGGGATCTCTCCCAAAATGATTACCGAGGTGATGGTTGGGGATCTCCAGCGAATCCTGACCTATCCCGCCCTGGGCTACCAGATCCCGCAAGAGGTGCCCACCGAAGTGAGCCAGGCGTATGAGTTGCTTATGGGCCGAGGTTACGTCGGCCATTTGATGCCCCCCAACTAGATGGGAATCTAGAGGGACTGGCGTAAGGCACGGCCGGTGTGACTTGCCTCACAGTCCATGATGGCGCTGGGCGGTCCACAGGCAACCAAGCTACCCCCTCGCTCGCCGCCTTCTGGTCCCAAATCAATGACCCAGTCGGCACTGCGAATCACATCGACATGATGTTCGATCATGATGACCGAGTGACCGCTATCCACTAGATGTTGAAATAGCTCAAGCAGGACTTTGACATCCTCGAAATGAAGCCCGGTGGTGGGTTCGTCGAACACATACAGGCAATGCTGATCCTGCTGCCTATGGCTGGACAAGGAGGCCAAATGCTTGACTAGCTTCAGGCGCTGGCTCTCCCCGCCGCTCAGGGTATGAATGGGCTGACCGACCTGAAGGTAGCCCAACCCCGCACGGGTCAGCCACTGAAGTGCTTCCTTTGCCTTCTGGGCGGGTCGGGACTCGTTCCAGCCCTCCAGCCATGTAATGGCCTCGTCTATGGTCGCCTCGAGCAGGTCAGCAATGCTCCATTCGCCTTGGGAAGAGACTGATTCTCCTGAGGATAGGGTCACCTCCAGCACGTTAGGACGGTAGCGCTTGCCTTGGCACTCTTCACAACGGATGAAGACATCGCTCAGGAATTGCATTTCGATTTTTTCAAACCCGACTCCCTTGCAGTGCTGGCATTGGCCTGCCTTGGCGTTGAAGCTGAAATGCCCGGCAGCAAATCCCCTCTCCTTGGCAGCTGTGCTTCCGGCATAAAGCTGACGGATGGCATCGAATGCACCGATATAGACGGCCGGATTGGATCGGGGTGTACGGCCAATGGCTGACTGATCCACCATCACTGTCTGGTCGATGCTCTCAGCCCCACGGAGTTTTGCCTGGGTAGGCTCATCAACCTTACCTTGATCCTGCTCCTGAGCGTCGTCCTCGAAACTCTTCTCCTGGGTCAGGTCTGAGTTGAGCGTCTCTTTGAGCAGGGGGATCAATACCTCGCGAATCAAGGTGGTTTTTCCCGAACCACTGACCCCTGTGACGCAAACCAGGCAGTGAAGTGGGATATCCACCGAAACTTCTTTGAGATTGAAGCGCTGGGCTCCCTGCAGACGCAGCCATCCTGCGGTTTTTTTCTTTGCCGGGGATCGGCCCCGAAAGGCTTCGATCTTGCGCCGCCCTCCCAGGTAAAGCCCGGGGAGGGAGGTGGGGTGTTTTCGAAGCCTAGATGGTGGTCCCTGAAAAACGATGTGCCCTCCTTCCTTGCCATGGCCTGGACCTATATCGATGATTTCATCGGCTGCCTCCATCATGTTCGATTCGTGTTCGACTACCACAACGGTATTACCATGATCTCGCAGTGCCTTGAGCAAGTTGATGAGCCGATCGGTATCGCGTGGATGCAGGCCCACGCTGGGTTCATCCAGCACATAGAGTGTGTGAACCAGGCGGCTGCCCAGACAACGGGTGAGGTTGACTCGCTCGGTTTCGCCACCGGAAAGACTGCGAGTGGGGCGATCCAGGCTGAGGTATTCCAGGCCTACCTCGACCATGAACTTCAAACGTGCCTCCATCTCTTCAAGGACCATTCCCAGCGGTTCATTGGGCTTGGGTTTGAAAGCTGCAATCCAGTCACCGACCAATGCCAATGCCTGGTCCAATGACAAGGAGTAGAACGCAGGCAAGCTCAGCCAGGTGTTCGGTTCGCTCACCTGCGGCATACGAAAATTCAATGCCTCGGGTTGCAGTCTTGAACCCTGGCAGGCTGGACACAACTTGTAGGATCGATAACGGGATAGCATGACCCTCACGTGCATCTTGTAGGACTTGGATTCCAGCCAGTCAAAATAGCCTTTGATCCCATACCAGGCTGCGGGCCACTGATGTTCTGGGTCCGAGCCGTAATCTGGATCCCCGTGCAACACCCAGTCCTGATGGGCTGGATTCATCTTCTCAAAGGGTAGCTTGGTAGGAACTTTTCGCTTACGGCAGAAGGCCATGAGGTCTTGCTGGCATGCCAGCCCTTGCCCGGTTTGCCAGGGTTTTACAGCTCCTGCCTCAAGGCTGAGGCGGGTATCGGGGATGGCTGATTGGTAATCGATGGTGATGATCCGGCCGAAGCCACGACACTCTGGGCAAGCCCCGGTAGGGTGATTGAAACTGAACAAGGAGGCGACAGGTTCGCGGTAATCCAGGTTGCAGGCAGCACAGTGTCGAGTTTGTGAGTGCGCCTGTGAGCTGGTGGTCAGGCCACTGTCCTTGTCCAGGACATGGATCATGAGATGCCCCTTGCCGAAGCGATAGGCCGTCTCGCAAGCCTCAAGGAAGCGTGCTCGATTGGGCAGGTGGATTCGGATGCGATCCTGGATGACCCGCAGATAAGGGGGCATCGCTTGGGTTAGCATCTCGAGGCTGTCCTCTACCAATACAGGTTGCTCATCAATCAGGAGTCGGCGGTAGCCTTGCTGCTTCAGAAGCTGGAGTGAATCTTCGATGCCTAATTTCTCACTTGTGGGCAGGTCGAAGGTCATGATGGCGGTCTGGTTCTGATGGGCTTGTGACCAGGTTTGCCAAATGTCAGACGGGTCTTCGCATTCCACGGCGGCGCCGCATTGAAGGCAGAACAACGAGGCCTTGTTGGCCCAGAGGTTTTTCGCATGATCACACAGTTCGGTCATGGTGCCGATTGTGGATCGTGTGGTCTTGACTGAGTTGCGCTGTTCGATGGCGATTGCTGGAGGGATTCCCTCGATACGGTCCACCTTAGGTTTATCCATGCGATCAAAAAATTGACGCGCATACGGGGTAAAGGTTTCGATGTATCGCCTTTGGCCCTCTGCATAGAGGGTGTCGAAGGCAAGCGAGCTCTTGCCAGAACCACTTAGGCCGGTGATGACGATGAGCTTGCCTAAAGGAAGGTCCAAATCGAATTGCTTGAGATTGTTCTCACGCACCCCCCGCAGTTGGATCTTGTTTTCCCTCTTGGTCCTAGCCATCTGTAGGCCACTCTATCCCAGCCCCCCGAGCTGTCAATGAGCTGGTCTGAACCCGCTTCGAATCGCGCAGGCACAATGGGGTCTTGAAGCCTTTGCCCGGAAGAGTAAACTCCCCTGACTCATGTCCTGGAACGTATTAATCACTGCAAGAACCTTTGCTGTCGTTGGCAAGCCAGCCGTGGCTTTCCTGGAATCCAAGGGTTGTCAGGTCACCATCCCTCCCAAGTGGGGACCGCTCAAGGGAAACGAACTGCTCGAGCAGCTCAAGGGCCAGGATGCGGTGCTTTGCAGCCCTGATGCCTACGATGCGGCTGTTTTCGCCTCGCCCGAAGCTAGCCAGCTCAAAATCCTTTCACGCTGGGGGGTAGGCTATGATTCCATCAAGATCGACGATGCGACCCAGGCAGGCATTCCAGTGGCCTACACCCCAGGGCTTCTGGATGAAGCGGTAGCAGATTACGCTTTTGCGCTCTTGCTTACCATGGCCCGCCGAACTTACAGCGTGCATCAGACTATGCGTGAAGGAGGATGGCAGGCAGAATGGGGGGTGGATTTGTGTGGGAAGACTCTAGGCATCATTGGCTGCGGCCGCATTGGCCGAGCGGTAGCCAAACGTGCTGGGGGTTTTGACATGAAGCGCATCGCCTTTGATGTGCAACCGCACCCAGAGGCCGAGGCCATGGGGGTGGAGTTTGTCGACTTGGACACCCTCCTTGCCCAAAGCGATTTTGTGACGATTCATGCTGCCTTGAATGAGGCCAATCAGGGCATGATCGGTGAGGCCGAGCTCAAAAAAATGAAACCAGGAGCCCTGCTGGTCAACACGGCCCGAGGGGGCCATGTGCAAGAGGCGCCCCTGGTTCAGGCCCTTAAGGAGGGATGGATTGCTGGAGCGGCACTGGATGCCTATGTGCAGGAGCCCCTTCCTTCAGACCACCCTTTTCGTTCGACCCCCAACCTTTTGATGTCCCCTCATCAAGCCTCCAGCAGCTTCGAAACCGGGGAGCGCATCAGCATGGCTGCGGCTGAGGCGATTGTGGATCTCATGGAAGGTCGAACACCTCGTCTGCTGGTCAATCCAGAGGTGCTGAATCAACCTCAATTGCGAGCTACCAAACCCTCAGCCTGAATCCCGCCTATGAAAACCAATCACGTCAAAGCCAAACTCAAGCGCGGTGAAGCCAGCATCGGAACCTGGCTATCGCTTCCCGATCCTACCACTGCCACCCTCATGGCCCAGGTCGGGTTTGACTGGCTCAATCTCAATATTGAGCACATGCCCATCGGGGTGGAAACCGCTTCCCTGTGCTACTCGGCCATTGCCTCGGCCAACACGGTACCGCTGGCTCGTCCAGCATGGAATACGGGTGAGAACATCAAGCGGGTTTTGGACAATGGTGGCTGGGGAGTTATCCTTCCAATGGTATGCACCAAGGAGGATGCGGAGCTGGCGGTCGATGCCACTTTCTACGCTCCCATGGGTTCGCGCTCAGTCGGAGGCATGCTTCATGCGGTGAGTTTTCAGACCGACCCGGCAACCTACTATGAACGCGCCAACGAAGAAATCCTGCTTGTTCTCCAATTGGAGCATATCAAGGCGATTGAGAATGCGGAGGCGATCCTGAGTGTCCCCGGCGTGGATGCTTTTTTCATCGGCCCCAATGACCTGCTCAATTCGATGGGCAAGAAACCGGGTTGGGATAGTGATGACAAGGAGTTCGTGGACGCCCTGAACCACCTCCAGGCGGTGGGCAAAAAATATGGGGTAGCCTCCGGTATCCATGTGGCCAGCGTGGAGGCGGCTCTCCAACGACGAGAGGAAGGCTTTCAATTCATTGCCGTAGCCAGCGAGGCAGGCATGATGCTTTCCAAGGCTCAGGAAATGGCCAAGGCGCTGGATTGCGGTCGCGATCGCGAGGTGGGCAAATACTAATCTTCACCAAGGAGATTAAAGGGTCATGAGACTGCAAGCCAACTGTTGCCGCATCGCCTTGCATTGGGCCCTCTGGGGCTGGTGCCTGAGTCTTGTTTTCTCAATCTGCGCGGGGAATCGCCCACCCAACATCATCCTGATTATGACCGATGATCAGGGCTATCAGGATCTTGGTTGCTATGGATCTCCCTCCATCAAGACACCCTTCTTAGATCAACTGGCCAGGGATGGCATGCGATTCACCGATTTCTACGCAGGTAATTCTGTGTGCTCTCCCTCAAGAGCTGCCTTGTTGACCGGGTGCTATCCGACTCGGGTGAATATCCCGGGGGTGCTCTTTCCAAGAGACAGCATTGGCCTCCATCCTGATGAGGTGACCCTGGCCGACCTACTTCAATCAGTGGGTTATGCCACCGCCTGCATTGGCAAGTGGCACCTGGGGCATCACCCCTCATTCCTGCCAACTCGGCAGGGTTTCGATCATTATCTAGGCATTCCTTACAGCAATGACATGACGATTGATCCCAAAGCCCAGCTCGCCCAAACCGTGCGTTGGCGAGAAGGGATGACCCGTGAAAGGATGCTCAGCCAAGCACCAAAGAAAAACTGGGTCCCTCTGATGCGCGACGAGGAAGTGATTGAATACCCTTGTGACCAGACTACCCTGACCCAGCGATACACCCGCGAGGCCATTGCTTTTATGCAGGCCAATCGGCAAAGACCTTTCTTTCTATACCTCCCCCACACCATGCCCCACATCCCCCTGGCCGCCAGCCCTCGCTTTCGAGGCAGGAGTGCAGGAGGTTTTTACGGTGACACCATCGAAGAACTGGATGCAGGGGTCGGCTTGATTCTTTCTGAGCTCAAACGCCTTGATCTCGAAGAGGACACCCTGGTCATTTACACCTCGGATAACGGGCCTTGGAACCTTAAAAATGGCCACGGTGGTTCCGCTCTGCCATTGCGAGGGTTCAAGTTTCAAACCTATGAAGGAGGGATGCGGGTTCCCTGCCTGATGCGTTGGCCAGGAGTCATCCCCGCTGGATCAACCTGTTCTCAGATTGTGGCCTCTTTAGATCTTTTCCCTACCCTTGCAGGGCTTGCAGGGGCGTCTTTGCCCAGGGATCGCACCCTTGATGGTGTGAATGTGCTTGATCTCCTTAAAGGTGGGGTGGTCGCCGGCGATGGCGCACCACGCGATCATTTCTTCTACTATCGCGGTCGCCAGCTTGAGGCCATGCGCCGCGGACCCTGGAAACTTCGTCTCAATCAGGAAGTAGAGCTTTACAATCTGGAAGATGATTTGGCTGAATCAACCAACCTGGCCGAACGTTATCCTGATCGGGTTGAGGCGATGAGGGAGGCCATGATGGCCTTTGATGAGGCACTCAAAGCCTCCTCGCGCCCCGCAGGATCGATTCAGTGATGGGTAGAAAGCCCTTGTGGCTGGCCAATGACCAAATGCCGGTCAAACCACCGGCCAAAGTCTTCGAGATCCAGGAACATGGATGGCCAGCCGTGACCCACTCCTCCAACGACGGTGAGCTTGATATCGCAGCCCTTGGCAAGGGCTTGGTCCACAAACCACTGGGACTGCTCTAGCGGCGTGAGCGTATCGGCGTCTCCATGATGAATCAGGATAGGAGCCATGTCGGCATGGATGTGGTAAATGGGTGAGGTGGCACGCCCGATGATGGCCCATTGATCTGGATCGGTCGACTGGGGTCCAAACGCCTTGACATAGCTTTTGGGTGGCCCGCCGTCCCCGGGGTTTTCCGTGGAGTCTCCCAGATTAAGCAAGTCGGTGACTGGGTAGAAGATGGCAACGGCCTGAACCGCACTGGATGCGCGATCGACGGGATCCTGAGCTCCTGGGTTTCCGGGTCCGCCTGTTGTGGCCAGCATGAGACTCAAGTGTCCTCCTGCGCTGCCGCCTGTGATCCCGATGCGCTGGGGGTCAATGCGATAAGTCTCAGCGTGATGCCTGACATGGCGCACCCCTTTCTGCATGTCTTCAATGATTTCCATGACGGTGGACTCGGGTTGAGACAGGTGACTGATGGCAAAGACGGTGTAGCCTCTTCGCAGTAATGGGGCCATCATCCAGACGGGTGTGGACCCGGGAGGGGCTGATTTCCAGCCGCCACTGACCATGAAGGCTACCGCCAGCCCATTGGCACCTTTTGCAGGTCGAATGATATCCATGGTCAGGTCATGACCATGACGTGTTCCATAGACAATCCCATCGGTGCGTTGCACCGATGGGTGGTAATAACGCCATAGGAAAGCGGCTGCAGTCAGGCTCAGGAGGAGGAGTCCTACGAAAAGTTGCAGTAAATACCTCAAGCTTCTTG
>Ga0181572_10002457_pt1 | contig 13136 bp, 11 predicted proteins | sample 101ome_26_FD_133004 | JGI IMG/M metagenome (GOLD analysis project Ga0181572, IMG submission 133004) | Coastal salt marsh microbial communities from the Groves Creek Marsh, Skidaway Island, Georgia - 101408AT metaG (megahit assembly) | ecosystem: Environmental > Aquatic > Marine > Intertidal... | reverse complement strand
TTTTTAGTATTTCTGTTCACGCTCAAGCATTAAAGCCAGTTGAGTACGTTGATCCTAAAGGTTTCAGTGGTTTATGGTATGAAATGGCTAGAACATACAACTCTTTTCAAGACAAGTGTGTTGCATCAAGTGTTGAATACAAACTCACAGACGATCTGAACTATGCCGTTTATAACCGCTGTTTTGACACTACTATTGGTGGCGAGCTTATAGAATATGAAGGGAGTGCTAAGCCTGCAAATGGCAAAACTATGTCTTCAATTGATATGACCTACTTTTGGATTTTTACAAAAAAATACAATGTGTACTACCTTGAAAAAGATTACTCATATGCAGTAGTAGGCGATAGCGACTTTGATCAAGTTTGGATCATGTCCAGAAAACCAAGCATACCTCAAAATAAAATTCATGAGATTTTACAGACTTTAGAACCTTACATGGACATAAAAAGATTCATATACACACCTCAAGATCCTAACGGGAGATACAAATGAAAATAGCAGTTTTAGGAGCAGGCATAAGTGGACTTGGCGCCGCATATCTCCTTAGCAAAAAACATACAGTTGATCTTTTTGAAAAAGAGAATAGACTTGGTGGACACGCAAGAACAACACAGATAGATGAAAAAAGTAGCTCATTTGGCGTTGACACTGGATTCTTAGTTTTTAACTACCAAACGTATCCACTTCTTACAAAACTTTTTGATGAACTTGATGTTAAAGTTGAAAACTCTGACATGAGCTTCGGATTTTGGGATAAAGCTTCCAATATCGCATACAATGCTCAAACATTGTCTGGGATGTTTTTTCAAAAGAAAAACCTCTTTTCACCAACTCACTATAAAATGATTTTTGACATTTTACGCTTCAACAAAAAAGCAAATTATGATGTTGATAATGACACTAATGAACTTAATAAAAATCTTGGAGACTATTTAAAAAACTATGGTGAAACTTTCAAAGAAAGATACATTCTTCCAATGGGTGCTGCTATATGGTCGACTCCAAGTGAAGAGATGCATAATTTTCCTGCAAGAACTTTTTTACAGTTTTTTAAGAATCATGGTCTTTTAGGTGTTACAACTCAGCATCAATGGCTCACAGTGAGTAACGGTTCTGTAAATTATGTCAATAAAATAAAGCAACGCATATCAGGTGAAATATATCTAAATTCAGACATTGTTTCAATTAGAAGAGAAGAGAATGGTGTTGTCCTAACTCACAATGATTCTAATGAAGTGTTGTATGATAAAGTCATTTTGGCTATGCATGCACCTGACGCTCTAAAACTTTTGGAAGACTCTACAGAAGATGAGCAGATGATTCTTTCGTGTTTCGGATATAAAGAAAATGATGCGCTTCTTCATAATGATACAAATGCTTTGTATCCAGATAAAAATATATATGCCGCTTGGAATTATAAAAACAACGAAGATTCTAATGCCGTAACTCTCTCTTATTGGATCAACAGATTACAAAATATTGACTCAAAAAAAGAATACTTTGTTTCACTCAACGAAATAGACTCTATAGATAATGTTATTGAGCGAATCACTTACGAACATCCTCAATTTAACACTATGGCTATCAATGCGCAATCTCAATATGAACTCATTCACGGTAAAAACAACACCTACTTTGCAGGTGCATATTGGAGATATGGGTTTCACGAGGATGGTTTGTGGAGTGCAAACCGAATTGCAAAAGAGTTTGGGTGCGAACTATGAGTCATCTTCTTTTTGAAGGAACTGTTCATCATAAGCGATTCTTGCCAAAAGTGCACGAGTTTACATACCCATTTTTCTTGCTAGATATAGATCTAACAAACATACAAACGCTTACTAACAACTTTTTTAGTTTTAAAGCTAAAGATCATTTTGGTAATACTACAAATTTTGAAAAAAATGTTAATGACTTGATTGATAAGTTCTCAATTGATACACCCCACTCGATGAGATTTTTGACTCTTCCGAGGATCTTTAATTTTGTGTTTAACCCTATAAGCGTTTTAGTGCTTTTTGATGAAGAAAAACTACCAAAATATATGCTTGCTGAAGTGCATAATTATAATGGTGGAAGGATAGTGTATCCAGTCAAACTAGAACAAAAGTCACAAAACATATTTTATGGATCTATTCAAAAAGATATGTATGTTTCACCATTTTTACATAGAGATGGGAAGTATAAATTTACCTTAGATTATACACAAGAGCACTTAAATATGACAATAACACTGTACGAGGAAAATACTAAAACACTCATCGCTTCACTGCAAACCTCCTCTATGCAATACTCAGATAAAAATATTCGCAAGATTTTCATGCGTCATATGTTTTTAACCTTTGCCGTAGTCACTCGTACACTATGGCAATCATTAAAGCTCTACCTCAAGGGTATAAAGTTTTACAAAGTTACACCTCAAGACCAAATAAGGAGATATTAAAATGGAAACTTTCTGGATAAAAATGGGACACAAATATTTGGATAAAATCGAAATTGGAACTCTACATGTACTCTATCCATCTGGTGAAAAAAGATCGTATGGAAACAATCAAGAACCTGTAGTACACCTTGAAATAAAAAATGCACAGTTTTTTAAACGCCTTGCATTTTTTGGTGACATAGGATTTGCTGAGAGCTACATGGATGGTGACTTTGAAGCTGACAAGCTCAACGATCTTGTAAAACTCGCACTTCTAAATTCTCACACACTTGGTACGAAAAGTGAAGATTACTCTAAAAGCAAATTGAGTAATCTCTTCCCTTTTACCAATAAAATTAAACATATGATGAGAAAGAATTCTAAGACCCGCTCACAAAAGAACATTGCCCAACATTATGACCTCTCAAATGACTTTTTTCAACTTATGTTGGACGATACAATGATGTACTCAAGTGCAATTTTTGAGAATTCTAGTGATGATCTTCATACAGCACAAAAAAGAAAGATCAAGCATCTAGCACAAAAGCTTAGGATTCAACCTGGTACAAAAGTGTTGGAGATTGGTTCTGGATGGGGTGCAATGGCAATATATCTTGCAAAAGAGATGAACTGCGATGTTACAACTGTCACATTAAGTAAAGAACAAAAAGCACTCTGTCATGAAAAATTTAAACTAGAAAATGTTGAAAAGCAGATCGATATTTTACTTAAAGACTATAGAGATTTAGAGGGTAGTTTTGATGCAATCATATCAATTGAGATGTTTGAAGCTGTTGGAGCTGAGTACTTTGATATATTTTTCAAAAAATGTGAGACACTTTTAAAACCAAGTGGGGTACTTGCTATGCAAGTGATCACAATACCCGATCAAAGATACCAATCATATGCAAAAAGTACAGACTTTATTCAAAAGTACATATTCCCAGGTGGTCACCTTCCTAGTGTTCAAAAACTTTTACAAGTGACATCACAACATACACGTTTAAACCTTTTACATATGGAAGAGTTTGCTGAAGATTATGCAAAAACATTACGAATTTGGGATGAAAACTTTACTCAAAAACTTGATCAAGTCAGAGCCTTAGGTTTTGATGATTATTTTATTAGAATGTGGAAAATGTATCTTAACTATTGTGAAGCGGCATTTATTACTAGAAATATCGGTCTTGTTCAACTTGTTTTTTCACGTGATCAAAATACTTACCTCAACAAAGGGCTAGTAGCATGATTTTTAGATCTTTGTTTTTACTATATCTCTTAATCTTTTTAAGCTCATGCTCATCTATGAGTATAGACGACTTTACAAAGAGCACTCCAAAATTCATACCTCAAGAGTACTTTAATGGAAAACTGTTTGCCTATGGAATAGTGAAAGATTTCAATGGAAAAATTATCCGTAGCTTCAAGGGAGAGCTAGTTGGTTCTTGGGATACAAATGGTATTGGAACTCTTGATGAATCTTTTATTTATAGCGATGGCGAAAAACTAAAGAGGGTTTGGACGCTAACTCCAACAAAAGTTCCTAACTCTTTTATTGGTACTGCTGGAGATATGGTTGGTGAAGCTTCTATGAAAGTGAATGGAAACACACTTATGATTGATTATACAATGCGAGTTCCATATGGAGATAGCACTTTAGATATTGATGTAAAAGACTGGCTTCACCTGCAAGAAGATGGAGTTATTCTAAATCATTCTAAAATGAAAAAATTCGGAATTGAAGTTGGTGAACTTGTTATAACAATTATCAAACAACAGTAATATTTCCTAAACTCAAGTCCCTCTTGAGTTTACACCATCACTTACAGCCTTTAAAATACTGCTTGAAAAACTTGGATTGATTCTAGAGAGATCTTTTTCAAAACCGAGTAAAATATCTTTAGTCATATTTGGGTGTCGTGCTACTCTAAAGATTATATCTAAGTAGATTTCAAAATCTTCTATCTCCCCATACTCTGTAACTATTACACCTACAATCTTCTTAATCTCTAAAGCATTGAGATCTTTTTTCTTCAATTGATCCCGTAACTCGAGTAAACTTGGAACATGCACTTGTTTTAGATTTTGCTTATCTTGAGTTTTTTGCTTTTTTTTACGTGAAGATTGAAGCAAGAAAAAAATAAGAACTGCTAAAAGTACAATGAGTACAAATAGCAATTGAATTAATGTACTTTCCATCTATATCCTCTACGAAGAAATAACTCTATTTCTTCCCTGCTCTTTAGCCTGATAAAGTAATTCGTCTGCTCTTTTATACACTTCATCAACACTATGTGTTTCATTTGGATCTTGAACTAAAAGCCCTAATGATGCAGTAATATTTGAACCTGCAGTACTGTACTCGTGTGAAATAGCTAAAGATTCTATTTTTTCTCTAATCTGCTCTGCAAACACCAAAGCTTTTTCTTTTTTATCAACTTTAAACACTACCCCGAACTCTTCACCGCCAAGTCGGAAACAATAATCCTCCCCTCGCTTCAAAGAGCTTTCAATAGATTGAGCAACAGACACAAGCGTTTCATCACCTTTTTGATGTCCATAGTTATCATTGTATTGTTTAAAATGATCAATGTCTAAAATAACAAAACAAAAGAAATCTTTATGACGTTTGGCAGAATTGATCATTTTAGGGAATATAACATCAAAGTGGCGTCTGTTATAAATACCTGTTAGTGCATCTGTTATAGAAATCTCTTCAACATGTTTTCTATCAGTTATATCTTGTCGAACAGCAGTGTAACCAATTTTACGATCATATGCATCATATACTGGTGAAATTGTCACATCAACCCAGTAAAAACCACCACTTTTTGTTCTATTTTTTATTTCACCATTCCATACCTTACCATCGCTGATAGTTTTCCATAACTCTTTAAAAACTTTTGGGTCTGTATCCTCATGCCTAATAACTCTATGATTTTTTCCAAGTAACTCTTGAGGTTCATACTCACTAATTTTGCAAAACTTTTTAGATACTTTTGTGATGTTTCCTTCTAAGTCTGCAGAAGATGTAATAACATTATGATCAATCAGTTTTACAAACTCTTTTAATTTTCTATCTTTTTCAACCTTGAGTGAAATATCTTCAGCTATAATCAAATAGCCTATAGTGTATTTTGATTGAACATCAATCAACTTTGTAACCTTTAATTGAATCATTTTTTCTTTAAACTCTTCAACTCCATAAGTCCAAACTTCTTCATTCTGATACCCTAACTCAGTCTTAGCAATGAAGGTTTCAAAACCAGGTTCAACGGAGACTCCATACTTTTTTGAGTACTCTTTAGATCGAAAGTTGATCTCACTTTGCTGATACAAACTATCAAAAGTTTTTCTCGAAATCAGATCAGTTGCATCATATGCAAAAATCTCTTCAGCTTTTTTGTTAAATGAAGTGATCATACCTTTTGTATCAGTCGTGATAATTGCATGAGAAGAGTTATATAATATAGCATCTGTAAAAGATTTATGTTTATTTAATTCGTCATGTGACTTTTCTAATTCCCTTTGATTTTTATCTTGTTCTCTTAGGTAAAAAAAGATCAAAGTTAAAAAACTCGCAAAAGCAATAAATGAAAACAGCCCTTTATATATGAGTGGTAACACATACTCAAAGTATGGTTGCTTGATAACCAAACCCCAGTCTGTTCCCTTAACATTTGAGTATGCTGCAAAAACTTTTTTTCCTACATAATCAGAATCTACGATAACTCCCATCTCATTGTTTAATGCTTTTCTCATTGGGATTGCCAAATGAACGTCTGAAACTTTAACGTCATTGGGTTTTGCTTTACTGTGAGCTTGAAAAATAATCTTTCCATCGATTACTTTAGCAAGAAGATACTCAAGATTTGAATCCATGTCAAAAAATATCTGTTTTATTTGAAATAATGTTGCTTTTTGGGTGTCAAATTGAAACTCTTTTTCACTTGAATATATAGCATCAAATTTTGCTACTTTTTCTATCATTGTGGAGATAATTGCAATTTTTTCTTGCATATCTCTTTTTTTCCCATTGATTGCATCATTTAGAAAATAGACAGCACCAATTAAAAAAATGGCAAGGATACTTGCAATAATAAGGTAAAATTTATACGAATTAAAAATCTTAATACCCTGCAAACCATCTCTCACTTTATACAAATATTATGAAACGTATGTTTATGATATCACAAAATGTAAAAATTACTACCAAAAGAATTACATTTAATTGATTTTAAAATCAATGGTATTCTGATATACTTCAAAAAAACAAAAAAGGTTATGTATTTACAATGAAAGAAAATAAATTAGGTAAGTTTCAAGTATTTTTCTTCTTGATCATAGTACTTATGGTTGAAGCCCTCGTTGTCTACTATGGATACGCTATACATCATATTCGACTAGAAGACAACATCTATCTTATGTATGGAATCGCAGGGATTATGCTAAGTGTTTTCATCTACTTTGCAACTTTCTTCTCAGAAGGGAAGTGGATGATTTTCTTCCGAAATTTTGTAGTGCTTATTTTGACTATGACTTCACTCATAACGGTTGTGCTACTAAAAATAGAGATCGATACTATTAAAGTTCCTCAAGGACTTTCACAAGAATATATTGAATCAAAATTTAAGGCATATGAAGAAAATTTACAACAACTTCAAGCGCAAAATTCTGAGCTTAAAAGATATGTAGATATACAAAAAAGTGAACTTATCCAAGAGCTTGAAATAAACAGAAGAGCAATTCACGCACAACAAGATATTATCAAGAAAAATGCTGGTGAGATAGAATCAGGAAAGAAATATCAAATAATCAAAAATCCTTTTTAATTTGAAGGATTTTGCTATATCCGTCTAAAGATTTATCTATCAACTAAAAAGTTTCAAAATATTTAAATTTTAATTCCATCTCTTGTTTTGAGAGCTTTTGACGGTATAACTCTCCATCATTATTGATGAAAATAAAATCTCCCTGCTCCATAGATATTGATTTTTGAAAACTGTCAAATTCATATGTAATCTCTTTTTTAAATGAATTAAAATCATCTTTAATAAAATTATCGAAACTATTGAATTCATCTTCAAACTCTTGAGAAAACCCCTTCTTTCCATGGAAAACTTTAAAATCATTTTTTAAACTTTCAAGCTGAAGCTTCCCCGACCTTAAAAGAACCTGCTCATTATCCAAATTATTCACTATAAAATCTGTTCCTCTAATACCTATGACAACTGTTCTTGTTTTTACCTTTAATTTTGGAAGTACGTTTGTGATAGCTTTAGTGATGTCATAAAAGGCATTTCCAGTCGTTTGTTCTACTTCTTTTTGAGCCACTATACGTAGTGTAGAAGATCCACCTATTGTAATAACGCTCCCATCATTTTGTGCTACTTGAACTTTTCCAAACTTCTTTGTTGTTATTAGGTCAGATACAAATACAGAAGCATTTTGCGTAAGCTTTTTTTCATTAATAAAAACATCTCCTTTAAATCTAACAACACTACCAAAGTACTCTTTAGCGAATAAAATAGTAGTAAAACAAAAAAATAAAGCAAATATTTTCAAAAATATTCCTACATGGTGTTATTAATAGTTTAATTTAAACCCTTAATTGTAACAAATTATCAAACTTTTGCTATCAATATGAATCTATTTATTTCATTACAGTTCAGTTAATTTTTATTGTTCGAAATAATAAAAAAATTTGTAGATTATTTAGTGGTGGACAGTGTGGGATTCGAACCCACGGTTCCGTGAAGAACACCCGCGTTCCAGGCGAGCAGATTCGACCACTCTCTCAACTGTCCTTTCAAAGAGTGTGATTCTAACCACTTCATTCTTAAAAAAAGCACTAATTAAAGAATTTATTAACGTATAAGCAAAACTACATAATTATTAATGTAGAATATTTCACTTACGTTAAAAAGGATACCCATGGAAGGAAGTTATTCTATACTAGCAGTAGATGATGAACCCTTTAACCTTGACCTTATTGAGGCAGCTTTCTTAGAATACGATAACATCGAAATTACGAATGCTACAAATGGCCAAGAAGCTCTTGATGCTCTTGATGAAAAAGAATTTGATGTCGTACTCTTAGATATCAGTATGCCTGGTATGAACGGTTTAGAAGTTTTAACAACAGTTCGGGCAAAGGATAAGTACCAGCAACTTCCTATACTAATGGTAACAGCTAATACTGAAAAAGAGCAAGAAGCGATTGTATCTGGAGCTAGTGATTTTATTTCTAAGCCTTACGATATAGAGATTTTATGTGCAAGAACATTAAACTATGCAAAAATGAATTCCTACTATAAGCAAGTAAACAATCAAAAAGAGATTCTTGAGGAGCAAGTAAAAGAAAGAACAGCACAACTTGAGGATACGCTCAGACTTGCAAAACAAACAGAGTATGAGATATCAATTCGCTTAGGACGTGCGAGTGAATTTAGAGACCTTGAAACCGGTGGTCATATCAAAAGAATGAGTCACTACGCCCAACTTTTAGCAAAGCTCTATGGACTCGATGAAAAGGAATGCGAGCTTGTTTTATATGCAGCTCCATTGCACGATATAGGAAAAGTTGGTATACCTGACAAAATCCTCTTAAAACCTGGAAAATTTGAAGGAAATGAGTTTCAAATCATGAAACTACATGCAGAACTTGGTGCAAAAATGCTTGAAGGTGCTGAGCAATTTCCAGTACTAAAAGCCGGGCATATCATTGCTCTTGAACATCATGAAAAATGGGATGGTTCAGGTTATCCAAACGGAAAAAAAGGGGAAGAGATTCACCTCTACGCCAGAATAATAGCAATAGCTGATGTTTTTGATGCACTCAGTTCAAAAAGAGTATATAAAGATTCTATGTCACTTGAAAAAGTTTTAGAGATTATGAAATCAGATGCGGGAACACACTTTGACCCAAATCTTATTGAGCTTTTTTTGAATAACTTAGATCAATTTTTAGAGATAAAAGAAAAATACCAAGATGATGATTCCGCTCATACAATTATGGATATCATCAAGGGTATAAACAACTAAAAATCAAAAGGGAAAATAATGGCTGAGAAAAAAGTACTATTTGTTGACGATAATGAACTCAATCGTATTGTTATGGAAGATATGCTCGAAATTCTTTTTGATGAATACGAGATAGAAACTTACGAAAGTGCCGAGGATGTGTTAGCACTTGACACAAGTGTTTACAAAATTATTTTGAGTGATATAGATATGCCTAAAATAAGTGGGTTTGAACTCTATGACAAACTCCGAAACGAGCACAACTATACAAATCCGATTATTGCAGTTACTGCTCTTGCAGTAAGTGGCGACAAAGAGAAAATGTTAATGCATGGATTTAACGATTATATCTCTAAACCTGTTGATATTAATGAGCTTGAAACATTACTTTCTAAGTATCTTTAAAGAATAAAATATGAAAAGTAGCGAACTAAATTCTTTGCTCAACAGCTTCTTCATTACAGAAGCTGAACTTAACTCTCGCGTAGTTTATAAAGAATTTGTTCATTCTGTCTCTTCTTTAGTTATGGATGAGTTTTTCAAAAACTATCTTCTTAACAATCCATACCTTTCGATATATTTGGCTCATACAGATGGGAGTATGTTGCTAAAAAAAATTAAAAACTTTTTTAGCTTTGTTTTAACTGCACCTATTGATGAAAAATACATTGAAACTATTCACAATATTGGATTTATTCACCATTCTATACGAGTTGAACCAGCTAAAGTAAGTTATGCTTTTTGGGCAGTTGGTGAAGTAATTAACAAAATATCTGCAACTAATCCACTTATAAGTGAACACAAATCATTCATAACAAAACTTCTTAGGTTTGTTGAACATGTTATGAATGATGGTTACTACATCAGAGAAAAGAAAAAACAAGCTGACTCCACATCTGAGTTTCAAGCAATAAATGCACAAAATGAACTTTATATTGGCCTAAATACGCATAAGCAAAATGCAAAAAAAGTAGAACTTGCTATCAAAGAAAATAATATAAATATATTAAATGAAATTGAGCAAGACTCTGAAAAATGTTCTTTTGGAAAAATGCTAGAAGCATTTAAAGAGAACAAAGAGTTTGAATATATTTTAGGTACTTCATCAAAAGATGTTAACGATCTTCATTCTCAATGGCATAATGAGTTTAGCAACTTGAAAAATGCTCTCCAAAATAAAGATGATGAAAAGTTACAAAAGTTTTACGACAATCTTCTGAATCTAACAAACAAACTTTCAAACTTACTAGAAACATCACTTGAAAACTCATTACGTGATGGTGAACTTTCTCTTCGATCTGGAATGAAGTCTATTAAAAAAATAACATCTCTTTTTTACAACAAGGATCACATACAAGCACAAAAATCCTCCCAGGAAGAGGTAATCAAAAATGCTGTAGAAAAAACAATCCAAAATGATTTTTCATGGGCAATTCAAGAGATGTTATTCTCAACAGATTCGTTAGAGAATGAAAATAGTGGCCTGATAAAAACATTTCGCTACAAAGCTAAAAGTATTACAGTATCTATAGTCTTGAAAACTGGATTAGATACAAGCTATCTTGATGAAATGCTATCTCTTCTTTTAGATATTTTAGAGTTACATTTTTATATCCAAGAAAGAGAACTATCACTCATCGCCTTTGCAGATGAAGCTGAAAGTGCTAACAAATCAAAAGATGTATTTTTAGCAAACATGTCTCATGAGTTACGTACACCAATCAATGCTATCACAGGTTTCTCTCAAATTTTGATGATGAAAAAAGATACTCCAGAAGATGTAAAAAAATATGTTGAAAAGATAAATGTGGCTGGAAATAATTTACTTGGGCTAGTCAATACAATTTTAGACTTTGCAAAATTAGAATCTGGAAAAATGCAATTTAATCCCTCCCTTAGTAACATTGCAAATATCTTAAATGAAGTCAAAACACTCATAACACCTCTTGCAAAGAAAAAAGATATTGAACTAACCATTCCAAACATTGTTTCTTTGAACCTTTTCATCGATGGAACTTTGTTTAAACAAGTCCTTATAAACCTCTTTACCAATGCAATAAAATTTACTCATGAAAAAGGGAAAGTTTCTTTGAGTGTAACCTACAATGAAGATACACATACATATAACTTTGCAATAAAAGATAATGGCGTAGGACTCTCTAAAGAAGAGATGGCAAAACTTTTTAAAGCTTTCTCACAAGTAGAAAATACGTATCAAAAAGAGCATAAAGGGACTGGTTTGGGGCTAATGATCTCTAAAAGTATCATAGAAGAGCTTCACAAAGGAAAAATTTGGGTGGAAAGTATCAAAGGATCAGGGAGTACTTTCTTTATTGAGATGCCTACTCCAATTATTGAGTCACATACATTCGAGATAAATAAAGCGCCTCAAGGATCACCAAGAACACTTATAGTTGAGGACAGCTCTGAATATCAAAAAATTCTGACTGAAAACTTAGAAGATACACACCATCTTACTATTACAGATACTGTAAATAAAGCAAAAATACTCATCCAAGAAAACCATTATGATTTTTTAATTTTAGACTTTTTTCTGACAGATGGTATAAGTTCCGAAATTCTCTACTTTATGGAGCAAGAAAACATCTCTATTCCATCAATTGTAGTTTCAGCAGAAGATGAGATACATATCTCGACTTCTTTGTCTGGATCAAGTAACCTTCAATGTATCCTCAACAAAAAAGATGTTGACTTTATTTGCGCTTCACTTAGAGGTGAAAAAATAGAATCAATGTCCCTAAAATAACTAAGCAACCAAGAATAAGACTAGTTTATAGCTTTTTAAAAATTAATTTTTACCCGCTATAATTTCACAAATATTTCATAAGGATTTTTGGCATGCTGAATTTGGTATCATTTATTAAGCTTTTGAAAGAATCTTTTCGGGACTTAATGCCAATCATTTTAGTAATTATGTTTTTTCAGGTTGCTATTATTCAATCGGTTCCAGAAAACTGGTTAAGCACTACTATAGGATTAGCTATTGTTGGTGTTGGTCTTGCTGTTTTTTTGTTAGGTTTAGAGGTTGGAATATTTCCAGTTGGTGAAGGTTTAGCTTCAGATTTTGCCCATAAAGGCTCAGTAGGATGGATTATCCTTTTTGCTTTCATGATAGGCTTTGGTACTACAGTAGCTGAGCCTGCGCTCTTAGTTATCGCAGATAAGGCTGCAGGAATTAGCTCAGGAAGAATTGATGCTTTTGTTTTACGAATGGTTGTTGCATTCTCAGTAGGTTTTGCAATAGTTCTTGGGGTTTGGAGGATTATAAAAGGCCACCCAATCCATTATTATATCATTGCTGGCTATATCCTAGTTGTAGCATCAACAGCTCTTTCACCTAAAGAAATAGTTGGTTTAGCATTTGACCTAGGTGGTGTTACAACGTCTACCGTTACTGTACCTCTTGTAGCTGCACTAGGTATTGGTCTTGCATCCACTATAAAAGGTAGAAATCCTGTTTTAGATGGCTTTGGACTAATCGCTTTTGCTTCGCTTACTCCAATGATATTTGTCCAATTTTATGGTATCTATGTATATCAGTTTGTTGAAGCACAAGATATTGTTTCACCACTTATCAACCATACTGCCGAGACTGCAGCTGCTTTTGATTTTAGTTTGATAAATGTTCTTAAAGGAATACTTAGCGTTTCAACTGATGTATTACCAATCCT
>Ga0181572_10002451_pt1 | contig 13164 bp, 8 predicted proteins | sample 101ome_26_FD_133004 | JGI IMG/M metagenome (GOLD analysis project Ga0181572, IMG submission 133004) | Coastal salt marsh microbial communities from the Groves Creek Marsh, Skidaway Island, Georgia - 101408AT metaG (megahit assembly) | ecosystem: Environmental > Aquatic > Marine > Intertidal zone... | reverse complement strand
CGCGTCACGCGTCGACTCGACTCGAGCGTCATGTCGAGAGCGCGGAAACTCGCGAGCGCTCTCGCGCGACGCGCGCACGCGCTCGCGCTCGCGCTCTACGTGCTCGGTGTCGCCTCGTGTGGGTTGCTCGCGCACCTCGCTCGAGACGTCTACGTGGATGAGAACGCGTTTCTTCTCGGGTACACGTCGACCACGCTCGACGATGTGGACGCTCGACGGGCGCAAACGGATGCAGAGGAGCTGATGCGCGCGGTGGGCGTCGCGGAGGATCGGACGACGACGACGCGGAAGCGGTTGGAGTGGATTAATCGAACGCTGGACGATGCCGGTTTTGAGAGTTATCGCTCCCCGACGAGAGATGGACGCTATAACGCGCACGCGGTGGCGAGAGCGACGCGAGGGAACGGGCAGGAGTCCATGGCGTTGATTACCGTGCTCGGAAGCGGAGACGTCGAGGCGGAGGCGGTGACGATTGGGTTGGCGTTGACGGCGTTCAACAAGATTGGTCGCGCGCCGTGGCTGGCGAAAGATTTGATATGGGTGTGCGTCGACGGTGAGGGTGGAAACGCGATCGATGGAACGATGGATTGGTTAAAAATGTATTATTCCGCGGGCGACGGGCGAGCGGCGGGAGGATTCGAGCGCGCGGGTGTCATACAGCAGGCGTTCGTGTTCTCAGCGCCGGGCGACGAAACCGTCTCCGCGGCGAGAGTGAAATTAGAGGGATGGAACGGCGCGTACCCGAATCAAGACATATTCACGATGTTTCGCAGCGTCGTTCAATCATCGCCCATCAACTTACGAGTGACTCTGGATCAAGAGACGGCGCAAGAGAGCGCCGACGCGTCCTTTGAGAGTCTCACAGAGTCTGGCGCGCGCTTCATGTGGCGCGCCGCGACCGGTGTTCCTTCGGGCGCGCACGCGGCGTTCAAAGCGCATTCGATCGATGCGATGAGCATCGATATGATCAAGCATCGTGATGACAAGCGACCGATCGTCGGATCGCACGCATACTTGGTCATGGGGCAGATGCTCGAGCTCACTTTTCGAGCGTGTAACAATTTGCTCGAACTCTTGCACCACAGTTGCTTTTATTACGTCATGCTCGGTCCGCACAAGTTTCTGGGCATCGCGGAATACATCGCACCGCAGGCGATTCTGTTGGTCAGTCTATTGATGACCGCGGGAAAGTTGACCACCCGTGGCGCCTACGACGAGACGTCTGAAGAGACAGATGAAGAGACGCGAGCTTCTCACGACTGGTTTCTGGTGATATCTCGTCTTCTCTCGGCCCTCTCGAGCGGTGCGCTCGTCGGTAAGAGCTGCATCTCGCTACACACGATGGGATTAAGTCACACCGCGGTTACCGTGACCACGGTGGGTATTTCTGCCATCGCCATCGTCGTATTTCTGTGTTTGACTCGCAACGCAGATGCACCCGCCGCCGTTCGCCGAGTGAATAAAACGAGCGGTATCACGATCGTTCCCCAAGAGCACTGGGTCGGAGTCAAAATTGTCAACATAGGTTGGGTGCTATTCACCATGAGCGGGTGCACGTTTTTCAACTTTGCGCTCGCGCTGTTAGTTACTTTAGCTCTGGCGCCCGTGTGTTTGCTCTGTTTGCCGTCTGAGAGCGGCGGTAAGCGAAACACATCGGCGGTCGTAATTTGCGCCATGCCCGTGTTGTGGGTGCTCATTCTGAGCCGAATCGCGGGATCGAACGTGTTCGAAGCGTTCGGTCTACTCGCGGCGCACCACGTGCGTTGGCAGACGTTTGCATTACCTGTCGCTTTCGGCGTAGCGTTTCCAGTTGTGTTGCTGAGCTTGCACGTCAACTTTGCGCGCATCAACTTTGCGCAGGCGAGCAAAAATAAAAAAGACTAGAGATAGACATTGTACTACATAGTTACTCAATTGATGCTACTTCAACGCGCCGGTACCGGTTCCGTCGCCTCTTTCGCGCTTGACGGTGCTCGCTGCTCTGGCTCCTCCAAGAGAGCTTCAAAAAATCTCATCACGACCTCGTCGGGCCACGGCGCGCCGAAAGGCGCCTCCGGACCGGCTTCCCATCCCAAGTGACCACCCGTTTCCGTCTCGAGTAAGATGACGTTAGGGTTCGCTTTGATGACGTCGCGTGGGATCGAGTCCGCGATAGCGATCGGGTCGTCGAGCGCCTGCACCGTCATGAGTGGAATCGCGACGTCTCCAATCTTATTCTTACTTCCAGAGTACTTGTAGTAAGCGTCGACGGAAGGGAAACCAAAGGTCACCCGCGTGATAGCTTCGTCGAAATCGCGCACAGTCTTTGCGGCTCTCACGAGTTCGGGTTTGTACTTTGGTAAACCAGCGAAGAGGTTCTCGTGAGGGGCGAAGAGCTTGCGCATGTTCTTCGCCATGGCTTGGCTGTAAATCTTTCCGAAAAATCCACTCTCTAGGGCAGCGTCGCACGCGTTCAGATCGAAGGGATTGCACAACGCCGCGGCACCTTTCAACTTGGCTTTGGATCCCTCTTCGCCGAGGAAATTGGTCAAGATGTTGGCGCCTAAAGACCAACCGATGGCGAACAGCGGCGCGTCCGGGTAGCGTTCGCCGAGCGTGTCCACGACGTGTCTAATATCTCCCGTGTAAGACGCGCTGTAGAACTGCGGCGTCGTCAGCGGTGACTCAGACGTTCCTCGACAATTGAACGCGACGCATCTGAACCCTCGAGCCCGCGCGCGCTTTAAAAAGTGCTTCAGATACTTGTCGTGCGAGCCGCCGGCGATGCCAGACATGAGCACCAACACCGGCGCGTCCGCCGCCAAACGCGCGTGATGCGACGCTAAACGTCTCTTGACCAGAACGCTCTGATCGAACACCTCACGCACGAACGGTGGACCACCTCTCTCGATCTTACACGCGTCCGCCGACGACCCTTTCGCCTCCGCCTCGACGACGTCCGCCGCCTCCTCCGCGTCGCCGTCCACGCTCAGAGGCCAGTCCAGACTCGCGTGCCCGCCCCCCGGCATGGCCAATATCTCCCGCTGATACCTCACGTCCGGATTCCTCCTGAACAACGAGCTCAGAATCGTGCTCGCGTGTCTATTCGTCAGCCATCGCACGGCGTCGTATCCTTTATCCAAAATCTCCGCGCACTTCGCCAAGACGCGCGCGTTGGTCCTCGTCTCGCTCGCCGTCACCCGCACCTCGCTCGTCGCTCGCACTCTCGCCATCGCGTACCACCCGGCATACCACGTCGCGCACGCCGCCGCGACGCACACCGCCCCCCCACCCGCGCCCATCGCCGCCCGCGTCGCCATCGCGCGCCGTCCTCCCGCTCGACCCATCGTCGTCATCGCGTCCCTCGTCGCCCCGCCTCGTCGACGAATCGTCGCGCGCGCGTCCACACCGCGCGCGTCCCGCGTCGTCGTCCACCGCGTCGTCGTCGCTCTCGCTCGCGCGCTCGACGTCGTCCGACTCGCGCGCATCCCACGCGCGTCGCCGTCTGTCGCGCGCTAGTACTGTGGTGTATCGCAGTCGAGACGCGTGTGTACAGTTGTACGCGTACAGTCTTGTTGTATTACACGTGCTCGCAAAATGTCATCAGCACACCTGCATGAATAATACTAACTTAGTACTACTAGCTTAGATTCTTTTCGCCCCGTCGGTGTGTACCGGTAAGTGAATAGTGTACACTTGTTTTCGTAAGGGTCCTGGTTCTTGTTTCGTGGTTTGCGACATAGACGAAATAAAATGGGGACTAGCTTCCGCCTTGTTTTATCATCAGCACACCTGCATGACGCCGTAAGACGTATGACGACTTGTAGGCGGGTCCGCGCGGTGGGAAGAAAATTCAACCCACGGTCCTTGGTTGGAAACCGTCGACCCGTAGAGCGTCCAACTCGTCGGATCTCGACCGGGACAGTCCTCGGCGGTGAAAATTTCATAGTGCGTGAAAAGAGTCGGTTCTTGCGCGGCGAAGACAAAGTTTAACCCTCCTGGCTCGCTGATCGTCCTCAGATCGCACATTTTTGTTGCCATGACGCCATCTGTCGCCGCGTTCGGACCTTGGTCACTTCTGCATAAATTTTGGTCGCCGCCGAGCACGGTGGACTGCGACTGATCGAGGGTTATGAGCGTCGAACCGGTGCCCGTGTATAACTTGATTTCGGCAAACTGCGTGATATCGGGCGGCGCACACCCGCCACCGTCGACGTTTACGTATCCGTCCACGTAACGCGTCGTCTTCACGTTGAATCGGTAATACTTGTACTTGGAGACGCACAGGTTACACCCCGTCGTGTCGTGCTTCGTGCACACGCACGTGGGACACTGCACGTAGTGCCATTTCTTCTTCCCGTGTTTATGGTACGGCTCCGTTTGACACGAACGACAGTTGCTCAGACGACCGGAGCCGCATCCGAAGGAGTCGAATTTACACGTCGGGTCCAAGTACGCGTACGTGCCGGCGCTCTTCGACACCAAACCATCGCACTTGGGCGCGCAGGTATCGCTCGTCGGCTGCAACAGTTCAATCTTCCCACTCTTCCTGTGTATCGTCACCCCTCGCCGCGCGTGTCTCGCGCCGAGCGACGTTCCCGGAAACGAGCCGAGAGTTAGTGTTACGCACGCGGTGCCGACGATGGCGACGACGGCGGCGACGAAAATCACCCGCGCGCGTCCGCGTCCGCGCGCGTCTTCACCGGTGAGTAAACTCGTGCTCTCCCGCGCCATATCGCGCGCACACCGTCGGGTCCAACCGTCGATCGATCGCCCACGTCTGGGCGCGGCGGGGACATTCTCGGACATTCTCGGACATTCTCGGATATTCTCGGATATTCTCGGATAGTCGGACCCATTCGGACATTCGGACATTCGGACATTCTCGGACAGTCGGACCCATTCGGACATTCGGACGCCCACGCGGTCAAATTCGCGCGCGCGCGCGTCGCGGCTCGCCGACGACGACGGACGACGGACGGCGACGACGAGCGATCGCGACGTGAGAGGGGACGGAGGGGTAGAGACGCGCGCGTCGACGCCGCGCGTCGATCGGTGTCCGACCGATCGTGAGGGACGACTCGATCGCGATCCGTGCGCGCGAGGACGGCGGGCGATCGCGACGACATCGCGCGGAAGTCGACGCGAGGGAGGACGAGGGTGATATGGCGGAGGCGGAGATGCGCGGCGTGGATGACGACGCGGACGGGGACGATGTCGACGCGCTCGCGCGGGCGATGACGGCGGCGGTGGAGAAGGCGGATCAGGAGCGAGGCGAGGGCGACGCGGGCGACGCGGGCGACGACGACGCCGAGGGCGACGCGAGAGAGGCGGCGGCGGAGGGGGAGGAGGGGGACGAGTTCGAGGACGCCGTGCGCGCGTTGGGAGACACGGAGGATGAAAACGAGGATGTAGACGTCATGGATGTCGAGAGCGGGGAGGTGGACGAGGGTGAAGCGGATGGTGAGCGAGCGAGAAAGCGAGGACGACGATCCACCGAGGGCGAACGCGCGGCGGCGGAGCCGAGCGAGGGCGCGGGTAAGGAATCGGATGAACCGGATGAATTACCGAGACGCACGAAGGTTTTGATCAGTGGGAACGCGCGCACGAAGGAGAAGTTTGTGGGATCGAAGGGTGTGGTGAAGAAATCCGCCGATCTCGGTGGGTGGCACTGGTTGGTGTTGACGAACGGGGAACAGGTGCGCGTGCAGAGAGACGCGTTGACGGTGTTGGCGTTACCCGAAGATGAGAATGAAGACGACGACGAAGAGGACGATGATGACGACGATGACGATGACGATGAAAAGTCCAACATGAAGACGAGACTCCGTCGTCCGATGCGCATTCCTGGTAACGGACCGCCGAGTCAGGCGGCGGCGGCGGCGATGAAGCGTCTGCAAGAGCGTCGCCGCAGCGCTCGCCCCAACTGCCAATCGAACTTTGATCGACTCACGATCAAGACGTTGCAAAAGTATAAAACGGTGTACAACTTACCCCCGAGTGAGGCGGACGATAACAAAAACGCTCTCGTGCACGAGGTTGGTAAACACTTCATGTCGCAAAAGCTCGACGAGCAAAAGGTGTTGCAACAGTTCATGTGCTCCGTCGCCGACACGACGCAAATCTAGCGGCGGCGCACGCGCACATACTTGTTCTCTATAGCGTTCATTGTCGAACATTACACAAATCATCCTAAAAATCTACTACTCTCCCTAAATCTCCAAGTCCTTGGGAACGACACCCGTCTTGAGAGCGTTTTCGAGTCGCGCCACCTCGTCGAGGGTCTCCGCGTTCGCTATTGCCACCTTCAACGCCATCAACTGCTCGGGCGTGGGTCCGCTCGGCGCCGCTTCCTCCTCCTCCTTTTCAGCCTTATCTTCCAGACCGTCTCCAGGCGTGAACGTCTTCGCTCGCGCCGACGCGCCGTCATCCGCGCCGAACGTCTTCTCCGCGAGTTCGCGCTCCGCCGGTTTTACGCGATGAAAATCCAACGTCTTGAGATGCTTGCACTTGTAAATGACGTACAGACGATAGTTTTCCTTGAGCGCCACGGGATTACCCACTAAACTCAACATCGTCAACCTCGGACACGCCCCCAACCCGTCCAAATCCGCCAGATTTCTCAACGAGTTATTCGTCAGCACGAGCGTTCGCAGCGCCGGAAGCTGCGCCGCGAGCTCCTCCCCGTTCCCCCTCGCCACTCGGTTATTCGCCAACAACAGCGTTCGCGCGCGCGTCATCCTCGGAAAATTCTCAACCTTGACGATATCGTTATCCGTCAAATCGTAACAATCGTACTGATCCCTCGCCGCGCCCAAGTTTTCGATCGCCGCGATCCGCAAGCCTCGCAGGTCCAATTCATACTCCGTCGTCGGGTTATACCGCCTCTCCGCCTCGTTGATCGTCTCCGCCGTCAATCGTTCCCTCACCCGCGCGCCGGCATCGCTCGTCTCCATGATCGTCGACCGCCGCGCCGTCGTCGTCCGCCGTCGCGCGCGCGTCGTTCTCCGCCGGCCCGCCGCCGTCCCGCGAGCACCCCTCGGGGATCCGGCTAAACCCTCGCATGTGGGGGTATTTGGCCAATCATGACCCAACAAGAATCACGACCCAACACGAGTCCCTCGTCTCGAACTCCCCGGTCGTTGGTGTCCCGCTCGACAGACGCGCGCGACGACGACGACGACGACGACGACGACGACCCGTCTGTCGATGGCGCACCCGCGCGCGCGTTTGTCTCGCGCGGCTGCGGTGCGCGCGGCGTCCGAGGGCGCGCTCGTCGCGCGAGAGACGGTGGATGATGACGACGAGCCGCGGGGTGGGCGCGAGGCGGAGGAGACGTTCGTGCGCGAACTTCCGGGCGCGAGCGGTGGGCTCGAGGAGGCGACGCTGGCGGTGATGCGAGGAGTGAGTCTGGGAGACGTGTGCGCGCGGACCGGGGTGGAGACGATGGTGAGGACGAGAGGCGACGGGACGGTGGTGATGGACGAGGAGGCGGTGGCGCGGACGACGGAGGCGGCGCTCGACGCGGCGTTGGCGGAGAAGGTGGTCGTGTTGGAAAGGTACGAGGGGAAGATTGGAGGGAAGAGAACGACGACGGAGGGGGATGGGAGCGTGCAGAGCGCGTTTCAAAGGGCGGTGTTCGCGAGAAAGTTGCACGAGAGGGTGGTGGCGACGGTGCGGCGAGAGGTGCGGGCGCGCGCGGAGAGCGATTTGAGAACGGCAAGGCGAGACGCGCAGGAGCGAAGGATGCTCGAGCATCGCGATAGCGTAAAGCTGAAGATGGAAGCGCAGCGTGAGGCTCCCCACAAGCCGTGGTTTCTGTTGGAGACATCCAAGCAAGAGCAGGCGCGTTTGAGAAAGATGGCCATGGTGGAAGCCGCCGCTGCCGAAACCGGCGCGCTCACGACGGCAGCGTTGGACGCGTGGACGACGCCTCAAGACTTGCAGACGGAGGAAATTCCCGATCCCAACGACGATAGCATCGTCGGTGCGGTCAAGACGTGCTTCTACATGGTGCAATCGCATCCGAGACCGATTCAAAAGATTTTAGACTATCTTTTCGGGTACTCGCCCTCGGTGGACGGTGAAGATTTGGAAGAAATCGTCGCGTACGGAAAAGGACTCCCCGTGCCGCGGACGAAACGACCGAAAGAGATAGCGTACGTCTACGCCGCAAATTTGGATAAGATTCTCGGCGAGCGAGACAAGATGGCGCTCAAGATGCTCATCAAGGACGTCAAGGATGAGTGGTCGTCGCACATCAAGGCTGGTTTCGATGCAATAAAGCAGCTCGAGTCCACGCCGCTCGACTCAGCGGAAGACATACGCACGCAAAATCGTGACAGTTGGTTACGGGCAATGTTTCCGACGTACGATTGGCCGACACGAACGGAGAAGAACTACAAGTTTATGGAGACGTGGCGGGACAACCATTCGAGCGCGTCGCGCGGCTTCTCCTCGAAACCGATACCGTTGGCCGTGGCGCGCGCAAATCTCGCCAAGCAATCGGCTTTGATGGGAGAAAACGACGTGAAATCCGTCGATATGGGTCATCGCCAAATCCATTATAGCAAAGACGGCGTGCCAATCGTCGCCCCGGTAGGCTTCTTCCCGAAGACGGAGACTGTTCAGTCGAAGCGAACCGAAGCCGCTCGCATGCGCATGGCTGCCGAGGAAGCGGATAGAAAACTTCGCGAACGACGTCAACTGTAGGACGTCATAGGTCAGATAACATAGCAAATCAATTTTTATAGCATACACTCATAGCGAATGACATCGTGACATTGTTCCATACCGACAAGGAGGAAAAAGTCTTTTTTGTCCTGTGTGAGCTCGCGGATAGCCCGCCGACACACGCGCGCGCGATGTTGTATTTCGAGCGGCAGCAGGATCAGCTGTGCGGCGTGCACGCGTTGAACGCCTTGCTCCAGGGCCCGTTCTTCACGGCTGTCGACTTGAGCGGCATCGCGTGTGAACTCGACGACCTCGAGCGTTCGTTAATCGGCTCCGAACCGAATGCCGCCTCTGAAAACGTCGCCGCGGACGGCAACTTCTCCATACAAGTGCTCACCAAGGCGTTATTAGATGTGTTTAGTCTGCGAGTGAATTCGATGAATCATCCCAGTGAGGTCGAAACGTGGCAAAAGCCGGAACTCGAGACTGGTTTCCTCTTAAATTTGGAGCATCACTGGTTTTGTTTACGACGTTTACGAAGAGACGACGTCGATACGTGGTGGAATTTGAACTCGCTGTTACCGGGACCGCGTAAAATTGGATCATTCTATCTCACTGCATTTTTGGAACAGTTGAAGGCGGAGGGATATTCAATCTTTGTCGTTCGCGATTTGCACGCCGCTCAACTGCCGTCCATGTTTGGACAAGAGTCGCCGACTGGACGCTGGTTCACGGAAGATGAGGCGATGAAGGTCTCTGCAGAGGCCGACGCGGCGCAAAGGTCCGGTCGAACTCGTTTAGCGATGGAGAGCGCCATGAGAACGGTCAACCAAGGGGGCACATTGGTCGCGAGCGGCGGCGCAGACGTTGTCGATCTCACCGGAGAAGACGCTTCTCGTGACCCAGAACTCCGAGCCGCTCTCGAAGCGAGCATGGGGGAATATAGAGAAAAGATGTCGGGCGCCTCGGATGCGGATCTCAATGCGACGATAGCAGCAAGCTTGAGTGATATAGACGGAGCGAGTGGAGGCGCGGCATCTCACGGCGAAGACGACTCCTTGGCAAAAGCTATCGCCGCAAGTTTAGAGGATGGCGATGAATCATCGATGCAAATGGCGATTAACGCGAGTCTGCTTGATCAAAATGGGACTGCGATCGAAGGAAATTTCCAGAAAGAAGTGGAAGCGGAGCCTGAAGCTGGGAACGATACCGTCACACTCGCTTTTCGACTTCCATCGGGCGAACGAGTCACACGACGCTTCACAACGACAGCGACGATTGGCGACGTTGAAAATTTTGTTCAAAGTTCGTGTCAAATCGACATGGTCTCGAATTGTTTAGCGTTGGCATTTCCCGCGCGCGTATTGAGCGACCGCCACGCTCGTATTTGTGACTCCGCTCTCGCCGATCGAGAAGTTCTCACCATTCAGGCGAGGCGGTGATAGAAATCAATCAATCTGCATCTCAACACGACGTAGTTTCCCTCTTACCACTGTAGTTCCACGCCGAGTGCATAGTCCTTTTCAACATCGTAACTGGCAACGGCAGTGGCAACGTCGTCCCGCGCCTCAGAACGAAGCTCATGTCTGCGTCCGCGTTTACCGCGGTGTTCGGTGCCGTCTCCGGCATCGGTTGCGCGGCGTTTGCGAACGGCTTGCGTAAATTGCCCCCGTTTTCACGTGCGTAAACGTCTCGTTCGACGCGTACCGCGACCTCGAACGCGTCGGGACGACGATCTAGGGTTGGTCCCGTGCGCTCGCTCGTGGCGCGCGCCGCCCTGCGTTTCGATTCATTCGCGCGTGCGCTGACCTAAATGCACGTATGCTTTTCGCTTTCACACAGAGCCCTGGAAGCACGCCGTCGCCGCGGGTGTGGGCGCGGCTACGATGCTGTACGTCGCGGACGTGGAGGAGTCGCTGAAGGTTGAGGTGGATGGTTTGCGAGCGGTTCGCGCGGAGAGGAACGCGGAATACATGGCGGAGGTTCGTGCCAAGCGATAGAGCGCGTTAGCATGCGTAGTGGTTGTGATGAGTAAGGTGTACAAATATTAATTGACACAACATTTGATTTGGAGGCGAGAAATTTACATGCCAGCCAAGTCGGTGAGACAAATTTCACTATCGCAGTGACGCATCTGCTTCTTTTTCGTACGATGCAGAGCGCTGACTGTTGAATGTGAGCCAACGCCACGCGCTGTCGACGGTACCCCAGCGTCGCGCAGTTGTTGCAACTTCTTATAGTCGATCGATTCGCCCTGAGACGCGTCCGAGTTGGACGTTCTGTCGTCAGAGATTCGTCTCTTCGAAGAGTTCGCGTAAACTACAGAATCATCAGAACTGGGGATGTACTCAGCTTTCGTTCCGTCACTTCCCGCAATCAAAGCTGATAGATCGGGGCAGCTTTGAATAGATTTCATCGCCATCTCTTGCTCTTCGCTCGCCTTGACGAAGCGACCCTTTACTCTCACGCGAGCATTGGCTAAAGTTTTTCGACACTCATATCTCGCAACCTTGTGCAGACCAAGCAGGCGGCGCTCACGCTTCGCTCGATACCTATCGAGTTGGGCCTGACGCTCCTTGCTCACGAGCCGTTTCGGCGCGTTGTAGAAGAAATCTCCCGGTATCATCACCTTTGGAAGCTGCGTCGACCAAAGGATCGCGTCGTATTGCATCGCCGGCATCCCCAAGCCTAGCGGTGAAGGTTTCGGTTCAAATTTTTCCCGCGCGCACGCTTTCACGTACGCCTTCGCCTCCACATCGTTCGGAGACACAGCCTGCATTTCATTCGCCACCGCGTTTAAAGCGGCCGAGATGGACGCCCCGGCTCCGTTGAGCAACAGCGCCGACTCATCCGCCGTTAAATTTAATATCGATTCGAGCGGATCGTCGCCGTACTCCGCGTCCATCTCGATCGTTTCGCTCGTCCCAGAAAATCGCGGCTCACGCTCGAGTCGCACGGAACGATCAATGTCATCAAAGTTAAAAAACATCCCCGCGCCCGCGGTTGCCGCGTCTCGCCGCGTCCCGCTCGCGCCGACGCTCCCATCCAAACACCGTCGCGCGTCGTCCCTCATCGACATCTCCGACGTCCGAGGACGGTGGTCATCACGCTGATTTTGCACAACCTCTTGATGTCCACTCAGACTCCTCACCATCGTTTGCGTGTACCAATCCTCGACGCTCACGCGTTCGTGTTTCGCCGCCACCTATTCGCGCATTCGCGCATTCATTCGCCCGTCCGGTCAGTCGCGTCTCTCTCGCGTTCCGCGTTCGCACCGCGCGCGATCGATCGACACCTCTCGTCTCGTCCTCCCACACCCTCCCATCACCCACGCGCGTCCCCTCCAATCCCCGCGCGTTGCCTCCGATCGATTCCCCGCGTTCGACACGGCGCGAGTTAGTTTACGACGTCGTACCGCGTTCGCGCCGTGTACCTCGACGTCACACGCGTCGCATAAAAACACCTCTACACCGAACGACACGACGCACGACACACGCTCGCATCGTCAGTCCACGCTCGGGTCACCATCGCGTACGCGTCGACGCGTTCCCACCGCGATTCCGTTCCCCATCGCGGCATCCGAGTCAGCCTCTTCGCGCACACGTCGCATTCGGCTTTTCCCGTGCGACTCGTCCCGTTCGGCGTTTCACACGCGCATTCACGTTCACATGCACATTCACATTCACACGCACACGCACCGTCCGCCTTACAAAACACCACCGCCTCGCGCGCGCGACACGCCGCGCACGTCGGCATCGAATCCACGGCCACCGAACCGTCGATCGATCGCGTCGCGCGCATCCACGTCACCCCGACGGACGGGGGCGTCAAAAGGTCTTTTATGACGCACGCGCACGAAAGAGAGGTGTGCACGAGGGATCGGTCTCTGTTCTCCCTGTTGTTGGATTCGGACGGATGGTATGTGCTACCGTCGTTTACGTACTGTATACGTACGCCCGCAAATTCATCGATGACTCGCGAGTTCGGACGATCGGACGACCTCCGCGCGACATCCATCGGGAGTGATTGATGGAGGTGTGTGCGAGAGACGTGCGACGGGGCGTGTCGTGTCGTGTCGTCGATCGATCGATTACATGATCGATCGATCGATTAAATGAATCGACGAGACGCGCGATGCGTCGTCGTCGTCGCGACGCCGGGCGTGGACGATGAGTGATTAAATGATTACATGAATGAATGATTACACGAATGAAAGATTACACGATGCGCGCGAAACGTGCGTGATGACGATGACGATGACGCACACGGTGACGCGACACGTCTCGGCGGTGATGTGGACGAGGGCGAATGTGGAGACGGGACGGATGATGACGACGGTGGTGGTGAGTGGGACGCGGGTTCGCGCGATGGCGCGCGCGTCGTCGTCGTCGTCGTCGTCGTCGTCGTCGATGGGGTGGAGGAGGAGGAGGACGGCGAGAAGGGCGACGACGCGCGCGACGACGACGAGAAGGGGTGGACGCGGCGCGCGATCGGGAGGGGAGACGCGCGCGG
>Ga0181572_10002448_pt1 | contig 13169 bp, 15 predicted proteins | sample 101ome_26_FD_133004 | JGI IMG/M metagenome (GOLD analysis project Ga0181572, IMG submission 133004) | Coastal salt marsh microbial communities from the Groves Creek Marsh, Skidaway Island, Georgia - 101408AT metaG (megahit assembly) | ecosystem: Environmental > Aquatic > Marine > Intertidal... | reverse complement strand
TCCGACGGCTTTTCGTATTGGCCGCGAAGTCCGTATTCGTCTCTCGTGTACCGTACCGTCGGTTTGCCGGGAACGTGATCTAGAACGTGTTCGATTTCAACGTTGCGGGGAACCATGAGAAGCCCGAGATGCTGTTCGGAGAGCCAATTCCCGAAGATCAATTCGACTACCAACAGCACTACGATCAAAAGTCCGGCGTTCCAGCCCAAGACCCGAACGATTGATGCACAGTCTTTTCGGGGCTCAGTCAAGTTCGAAGGCATCCTTGTAATTCTGCTTTAGCGCCGGGTCCTGGTCTTCTTTCCTTAAAAAGCAGTCGCCAACCACCAGAATTTCGATGTCGGATCCCATGAAGCAACGGAACGCGTCCTCCGGCGTACATACAATCGGTTCGCCGCGCACGTTGAAACTGGTGTTTACAAGCACCGGACACCCTGTCTCCGCCTTGAAGCGGGTCAGCAGGTCGTGATAGCGCGGATTGGTATCGCGGTGAACGGTCTGTATTCGCGCCGAGTAATCGACATGTGTGACTGCCGGAATATCGGAGCGCGGAACGTTGAGCTTGTCGATCCCCCACAGGGCGGATTCTTCCACAGTCATTTCGCGCCGGTGGTGGGCGGCTATGTCTGCGACCAGCATCATGTAGGGGCTGTCGTCGTCCAGTTCGAACCATTCCGACACGTCTTCACGCAGGACGGAGGGGGCGAAGGGACGGAAGGACTCCCGATATTTTACCCGAAGGTTCAGCGTTTTCTGCATCGTCGGAGAGCGGGGGTCGCCCAGGATGGATCGACCGCCAAGAGATCTGGGGCCAAACTCCATGCGATCCTGAAACCAGCCGACAGCCTTGCCGTTTGCAAGTTCTTCGGCCGTCCGGCAGATGGTGTCGTCGGGTTCCATCGTCGTGAAGCTTGCCCCGATATCCGTTAGCCTGCGCTCGACCTCGGCCCGGTCGAAGCGTGGACCGAGAAACGAGCCCTTCATCCCGTCCATGGCGCCGTTTGATTGGCGCGGCTGCTCGAGAAAGCCGTAATAAGCGGTCAATGCGGCCCCCAGGGAACCGCCCGCATCTCCCGACGCCGGTTGTATCCAGATATTATCGAACGCGCCGTCCCTTAAAAGCTTGCCGTTCGCGACGCAGTTCAACGCGACCCCACCGGCCAGACACAGATTGCGTTCGCCCGTTTCTGCCGCGATCGATCGACCGAGCCGGAGGACAATCTCCTCGACCACTGACTGGACGGATGCTGCCAGGTCCATTTCCCTCTGAGTGAGACGCGTCTCGGGATCCCGGGGTTGCGCGCCGAAAAGCGACGAAAACCGGTCGTTGGTCATGGTCAGGCCGGTGCAATAGTCGAAATAGTCCAGGTTCAGGCGGTAGGTACCGTCCTCCTTGATATCTACCAGGTTGTCGAGAATGAGATCGCGAAACTTTGGTTCGCCGTAAGGTGCCAGGCCCATGACCTTGTATTCGCCGGAATTGACGCGAAAGCCGGTATAGTAAGTGAAGGCCGAATAAAGGAGCCCGATCGAGTGCGGGAAGTGTATTTCCCGCGTGATTTCCATATTGCTTCCCTCACCGAGTGCCAGCGATGTCGTTGCCCATTCGCCGACGCCGTCCATTGTTAGGATGGCTGCCCGCTCGAACGGTGACGGGTAAAACGCGCTTGCCGCATGGCTTTGATGGTGCTCGGAGAATATTATCCGGTCGTCCCATTTCGTCTCCGGAGCGAACGCCTTTAGCTTCGACTTGAGAAGACTTTTCTGAAACAGTTTTTCCCTGAGCCACACCGGGATCGCCATAGAGAAGGATTTGAAGCCCCGCGGGGCAAACGAGACATAGGTCTCTAGCAGCCGTTCGAATTTCAGGAAGGGCTTGTCGTAGAACGCGACGTAGTCGATCTGATCCAGTGTAGTGCCCGCTTCCGCCAGACAGTATTCGATGGATCTGGACGGAAAATCGGCATCGAATTTTTTTCGCGTGAAGCGTTCTTCCTGCGCTGCGGCGACGATATCGCCGTCACGGACCAGAGCCGCTGCACTATCGTGGTAGAAAGCGGAGATACCGAGAACCTGCATTCTCTGGCGTCCCCTAGAAAATGGTGTAGATGAAAGGTGCCACTGCTGAACCCTGGGTGAGCACCACCAGTCCGCCAATCAGCACCATCATGACCAGAATAGGCAGCAGCCAGAACTTCTTGCGGACGGCCAGAAAGCGGAACAGTTCTGCGAAAAAGGCCATAGCTGCGCTTAGAACTGATCCGCCATGGATTTCGGTTGCGGACCGGGCGGGTCGCGCAGAATCCAGTAGCTTTCCGCTTCAGGGTCGACTTCCAGTGTCAGGGGGGTCTTGCCCAGCGCTCGCATGATCAGCCCCGTAGGCGTTACCGTCAGAAAGAAGATCAGGCCCATGACGATCGGATTGACGACTTTGTGCAACAGCAATCCGAAACGTCCCCATAGTCGGTTCGCCGGTGCGAGGATGCGGGGAATAACAATCGCAACGAGAAGGATTGCAGCCGCCGCTATCATGGCCCAGAGGCGAATATCGCCCTGCCCGAACAGCGATGGCCACAGGCCGACCACGAAAAAAACGACGGTGAATACAATGCCGAATGCGCGGTCTGACGAACCTTCGATCTCGTCACGGAGCGCAAAGGACTCGTGAAGCTTTGTTGTCATCCAGTGTCCATCCATTCCTGCGTTTTGTTTAACGATGCATCTTGAATAGTCAAGAAACAGTCGTGTGCGGTTGTCTGAAATCCTTACCCAAACCCGCCTCCGGGAGATGGGATTGGCGACATCGTGGAAACAGCGGGAACCCTGCCCGCGGTTGCTTAGGTGGCCGCGGGGATCAGGCTCAATACACGCCCTTGCAGAAAACAAGGAACCGTTCGCGCTCAGGCGCTCAACGCCTGTCCTGAAATCGTATAGCGCCGCAGCATCCGGGTCTGGTCGCGGGGGAAGTCGGTCCGGGCGTGAATGGTGCACCAGTTGTCCCACATCATCAGGTCGCCGCGCCGCCATTTATGGTCGTAGACGATATCCGACGATTTCACGTGCTCGTTCAGCGCTTCGATGATGTCGCGGCTTTCGTCCTCGTCGTAGCCGTCGATCAGTGCCGACATCAGTTCGTTGACGTACAGCGCGCGGCGGCCGGTTTTCGGATGGGTGATGACGATGGGCTGCCACTGGTGGTCGTATTTGTCGATCCCGTCGGTCAGGTCGACCCCTTCGGTGGGCAGGTATTTGTAGATCTGCAGCACCTTGTTGCCGTCGATTTTCGCTTTCAGGTCGTCGGGCAGGGTCTCCCATGCGTCGTACATGTTGGCGAACAGCGTGTGCCCGCCGACCCGGGTGACTTCCATCGCATAAAGCATCGTTCCCCAGTCGGGTTCCGCCGCATAGCACTTGTCATGATGGAAGAACATCTCGCCGTCGGGCAGCGATCCGATCGGCACGCCGTTCTTGCGGACGTTGGTCACCAGCATGATGTTGTCGGCATCATGGCCTTCGGGCCGTTCTTCCGCCTTCCGCAGCCGCCCGCCAAGCTCGCCGAATTGCAGGCAGAACGCGCGCTGGGCCTCCGGCGTCAGTTCCTGGTCGCGGAACAACAGGATTAGAAGGTCGAGCCAGGCCCGGATCAGGGCTTCCCGGGTATCGTCCGGCAACGGCTGTGACAGGTCCAGCCCGCGCACCTCGGCGCCGAGGGAATCGTGCAGCTTGTGAAGCGTGAAATCAGCCATCCGGTATCTTATGGCGGTGTGAAAGCCACGGTCAATCGGAACGCCGTTCCTTTACTGCAGTTCTTCTTCCGCCGGCACGTCGGCCTGAACCGGATTGACGCCGATGATCACCTGGTTGAGGTAGTCCTCCAGCTGCTCGGTCATTTCGTCGACCTTGGTGTTGAAAAAGTGATCGGCCCCTTCGACGATCCGGCAGTCGATGGTGATTTCCCGCTGATGCGCCAGCTTTTCGGCCAGCGCGCCGACGGATTCCACGGGCACCACCTTGTCGTCCCCGCCATGCAGGAACAGCCCGGAGGAGGGGCAGGGGGCAAGGAACGAGAAATCGTACATGCTGGCGGGCGGGGCGACGGAGATGAAGCCGGTGATTTCCGGCCGGCGCATCAGCAGCTGCATGCCGATCCAGGCGCCGAACGAGAACCCGCCGATCCAGCATTGCGGCGCGTCGGGATTTGCCGATTGCAGCCAGTCGAGCGCCGCGGCGGCATCCGACAGTTCGCCGATGCCTTCGTCGTAACCGCCCTGCGAGCGCCCGACTCCGCGGAAATTGAACCGCAGCACCGAAAACCCGCGCCGCACGAAACAGTGATACATCTGATAGATGACCCGGTTGTTCATCGACCCGCCATATTGCGGATGTGGGTGCAGCATCAGGGCAATCGACGGATTTTCCTCTTTGCTGTGATGATAACGGCCTTCCAGCCGGCCTTCGGGTCCGTTGAAAATTATTTCCGGCATAGGGTGTTCCCTGTCGATTCCGCATCGCGTCCGGATTTCGCGGTTCGTCGCGGTTCCGGCGCTGGTTGACTAACCCGTTCCGGGACGTAAATTCCCACGCGAAACGGGCAGTGAGGCCGCCGCTGCGGGACGAATCAGACCGGTCGGATTTTGAGCGGGCGGAATATAGCACAATCGCGGGTGGCGATTTCAAGCATTGCGGACACGAAGGGTGCGTTTTTCTGCTCCCCGGCCCTTGAAACCCGCAGAACCGAGGCGTTTATGAACCAGCGTATTTATCTAGACTACAACGCAACGGCGAAGATCCGCCCCGAGGTAATCGACGCCCTTGCCGGTGCAATGGCCGTTGTCGGAAATGCCTCGTCGGTGCATGGCGCCGGGCGTGAGGCCCGGAAATCGGTAGAAGACGCCCGCAGAAAGGTCGCAGAGCTGGTGGGCGCCGCGCCCGATCAGGTGGTGTTCACCAGCGGTGGTACCGAAGCGGATAATCAGGTCATGCGGCCCTGCGATCCCGCCCGTACCTTCGTCAGCGCGGTCGAGCATCCGGCGGTGCTGGATGCGTGTCCCGGCGCGCACCGCATCCCCGTGGACGGGAACGGCGTGATCGACCTGACCGCGCTGGAAAGAGCGTTGGCGGCAACCGACGGCCCGCAGATGGTGGCGTTGATGCTGGCCAACAACGAAACAGGCGTGCTGCAGCCGGTGGCGGCGGCGGCGGAGATCGCGCATCGTTACGGCGCTTCCCTGCACTGCGACGCCGTACAGGCGGTCGGAAAAATTCCGGTCGATTTCGCCGAACTCGGCGCAGACACCATGGCCCTGACCGGACACAAGTTCGGCGGGCCGCAGGGCGTCGGCGCGCTGATCGTGCGATCGCCCGACAGTGCCGACTGCCTGATGCGCGGCGGCGGGCAGGAACGGGGCCTTCGCGGCGGCACCGAAAGCGTCGCCCATATCGCGGCGCTGGGCCGTGCGGCTGAAATCGCGGCCGAGCGGATGGACGGATACGCCGCGCTTGCCGGTTTGCGGGACCGGATGGAAGCGCGCCTGCTGCAATCGACCCCGGGCATGCGCGTGTTCGGGGGTGATGCGCCGCGCCTGCCCAATACGTCGAAGCTGATGATGCCGGGCGTCAGCTCCGAAACACAGGTGATGTCGTTCGATCTTGCCGGGATCGAAGTCAGCGCCGGGTCGGCCTGTTCCGCGGGCCGGATCGAACCGCCTTACGTGCTGACCGCGATGGGCGTCGGCGATGACGAGGCACTGTGCGCGCTGCGCGTGAGTCTCGGCTGGGATACGACGGAGGACGATATCGACCGGTTCGTCGCCGAGTGGGGCAGAATTTACGAACGCGCCGGCAACGCACGGGCGGCGGAGTAGAGCGGTGCCCAGGATCGTGTTCAAGACGGCAGAGGGCGTCGAGACACCTGTCGAGGTTGCGGCCGGCATCACAGTGCTGCAGGCGGCGTGGGACAATAACATCGACATCGAAGGCGCCTGCGAGGGCGTGATGGCGTGTTCCACCTGCCATGTGATCGTCGATGGCGCGTATTTCGACAGGCTCGACGATCCGTCGAACGAGGAAGAAGACCTGCTCGATCTGGCCTGGGGTGTGCGGCCGACGTCGCGGCTCGGCTGCCAGATCGTCGTGACCGACGAACTGGACGGGATGGTGCTGCTGCTGCCGGCGTCCACCAACAATCAGATGTGATGCGGGATTTTTCTGAATGACTGACGGAACGCCGCCGATTTTCGAGCGCCTGAAAACATCCTGCGCCGCCGACTGGGAACGCTATACCCGGCACGATTTCGTTCGCCAGCTCGCCGCCGGGACACTGCCGGAAAAGAGTTTTCGCCATTACCTGATCCAGGATTACCTTTTCCTGATCCATTTCGCCCGCGCCTGGGCGCTCGCGGCATTCAAGGCCGACGACCTGGCCGAAATCCGCGGAGCGGCGGCCGCCCTGTCCGGCATCGTCGACGTGGAGATGGATCTGCATGTGAAATTCTGCGCCGACTGGGGGCTGGCCGAGGCCGACATGGCGTCCGCCCCGGAAGCGATGGAGACGACGGCCTATACCCGCTACGTATTCGAACGCGGCATGGCTGGCGACCTGCTGGATCTGCACGTCGCGCTGGCGCCGTGCATCGTCGGCTACGGCGAGATCGGCGCGGCGCTGGCGGCCGATCCCGACACCGTCATGGACGGCAATCCGTACCGCGCCTGGATCGAGATGTATGCCGGCGACGAGTACCGGGACATAGCGGACGGCGCCGTCGCCCAGCTTGACCGGTTGGCGGCCGCAAAAGGCGGCGATGCAAGGTTCGAGGAGATTGCCGCGACGTTTGCGCAGGCAACCCGGCTGGAAGAAGCTTTCTGGCAGATGGGGCTGAATGCCTGAAACCGCCTCAGGCGGTATCCGTCCGTTTCCGGGTCACAAACGGAATAATCCCGACCGCGAGAGCAAAAACGGTGAAGACCGTCACCACGATCGCCATGGGATAAGGCGTTCCGTCGGCGACGAACCCGAACAGCTGTGTCGAAACAGCCGCCGAGAGCAGCTGAATGAACACGCCGATTCCTGCCGCGGTGCCGGCCAGCGGACCGGCGACGTTGATGGCACCGGACTGCGCGCTCGGCAGCGAAATTCCCTGGGACAGAATCGCGAGAAAACCGGGCAGGAAGATCGTCAGCGGTGTGACGATACCGGCGAATATGAACCCGACCTGCGTAAATACCCCGGTGGCCAGCAGCAGGCTGCCGACCAGGACCATGACTTCGATCCGCAGCCGACCCGCCAGCCGGCTTGAAATCAGGGAGCCGGTGAGGAACCCGGCGGGAAAGCACATGAAATACAATCCGTATTCCGATGCCGGACGGTCCAGGTAATCGATCATCAGGAACGAACTGGCCGTTGCCATGGTGAAAAAAACCGCGGTGGCGAATCCGGACTGCAACACGTAGGCATTGAAGCGCAGATTGCGCAGCAGCGTCCCGTAGCCGCGGAACAGGCTGAACCCGCGGTCGCTTGCGGCGCGATCGGTGTGGGTTTCGATCATGACGAACCAGCAGACTATTCCGATAAATGCGCCGAATGTCCCGGCTGCGATCAGGATGCTGCGCCAGCCGCCCATATCCACCAGCGAGCCGCCGACGGGGCCCGCGATCATCGGGCCGAGCGCATAGGCCATCGTCAGATAGGACAGTACCTTCATGAGACGGTCGGCGCCGAACACGTCGCGGGCGATGCTGCGGGCAAGTCCCAGGCCGCCGCCGCCGCCGGCCGACTGAATTATACGCCCGGCGACAAGCAGCCAGATATTGTCGGCCATCGCGGACAGGACCGATCCGGCGACGAAAAGGGTTATGGAGCCCAGCAGGACCGGGCGGCGCCCGAAACGGTCCGACAGAGATCCGTACACCAGCGACGAAAACGCCATGACGAACAGAGGCAGGCTGACCGTCAGGTTGGCGATCGTTTCCGTCGTTGTGAAATAGGCTTTTACGGACGGCAGCGCCGGAAAGAAGAGATGCAGCGACAGCGGAAGGAACATCGATATCGTTGCGAGAACGATCAGAAAGACCGGGCCTGTAGGATGTTCCCGGTTGCCGTCCATGGAGGCGGGCCGGGCCTTACTGCATTACCGAGGGGCCGTCCATGTCGCCGGCGGTGCCGCTTTCGGGCAGAATTCCAAGACGCCGCGCGACTTCCTGATAGGCTTCCTCGACGCTGCCGAGATCGCGGCGGAAGCGGTCCTTGTCCATGATTTCGTTGGTGGACACATCCCACAGGCGGCAGTTGTCCGGGCTGATCTCGTCGGCAAGGACGACCCGCACCTCGTCGTTGTTCCACCAGCGCCCGTATTCGAGTTTGAAATCCACCAGCCGGATACCGATCGCCAGAAACAGCCCAGTCAGGAAATCGTTGATCCGCAGCGACATGTGCATGATTTCGTCCATTTCCTGGGGCGAGGCCCAGCCGAACGCGGTGATGTGTTCCTCCGAGATCATCGGGTCGTCCAGCTCGTCGGATTTATAGTAATACTCGACGATCGAGCGGGGCAGGGGCGTTCCCTCTTCCATGCCGAACCGCTTGGTCAACGAACCCGCCGCGACATTGCGGATGACGACTTCGACGGGAATGATCTCGACCTCCCGAACCAGCTGTTCTCGCATGTTAAGCCGGCGCACGAAATGGGTCGGAATGCCGATCTCGCTCAGCTTGATCATCAGGTATTCCGATATCCGGTTGTTCAGCACGCCCTTGCCGGTGATCACGCCCTGTTTCTTGTTGTTGAAAGCGGTCGCGTCGTCCTTGAAATACTGGACCAGGGTGCCCGGCTCCGGTCCTTCGAAAAGGATCTTCGCCTTGCCCTCGTAGATGCGTCTGCGGCGGGCCATTCTGTGCCTCGGTTTCTGCGGAAAAATGCGCACGGTCCTTCGCGCGCTTGCCGTCCAGATATAGCGAATCCGCGGGGCCGGTCAATGGCGGGCGCGCGGCCATTATCCGAGGCGGAACAAACCGCCGATTGCCGCGTTATACTGCCCGTCTTCTGCAGCTGCGACGTTTGATGGAGCAGGCCTTAAAAACGGAGAAGAGCATGCTGAGTGGAATTTTTCGGCCTAATCGTCCTGATTCTGGATATCTGGGCGATCGTGAAAACCTTTCAGAGCGGGGCGGAAACCCTGTCGAAGGTGATCTGGATCCTGATCATTCTGGTGCTGCCGATCCTCGGCTTTGTCATCTGGTATTTTGCCGGCCCTCGGGATAAAGCGCCCGCCGCCTAATCCAGTGCGACGGGCTCGTACAACGCATCGCCGGGCGCGCCATTCGCAAACAGCCAGACCGGTTTGCGGTCGTTGAAATCGACCGACGGCAACGCCACGAGCGTACTTGAAAGGGTCCCGAAGCCGATATCGGTTTCGATGCGCATCGCATCGCGAGAATCCGAATCCGCGCCGTGTTCGGTCGATGCCAGCAGATTTTGCCAGGCGGACCAGTCCCCGCCGTCGACATCGGGCACCGGCGCGGCGTCGAACTTGGGTTTGAAATGGGCGACCCTACCGGATGCGTTGTCATTCAGATCGAACGCGGTCAGCATCGACAGGCCGGCGGGAATTTCGGTGACATCGACCCGGCCGTCCGCCTCGGGTCCGAGACTGCGCAGCCAGTAGGCATCGCGGTTGTCCGCGATGACGAGATTGAAAGACCGGTAGCTGCGCCCGTCGAGGCCGGCGAGCGCTTCGGCGGCCTCGACAGCGTCGGCGTGGTCCAGCGCTTCGAGGACGATTTCGCCGCGCGATCTCAGCGCAGGGTCGGGCCCCAGGGAATCCCGCCGGTTCAGGATGCAGGCCGCGACGCCTTCGTCGTTCAGCCCCATCCAGGTTCCGCCGGCCAGCCGGTCGATACCGGCGACCACGTTCTCGCGGTCCGGCCAGTGACGGGCGGGCGGATCCCAGGGGCGCCCGGCCATTTCGTCGCGGTTTGCGGCGATGAGAAGAGGCCAGTCGTGTCCCGGCCGCCGCAGAATGACTACAGTGCACATCGAACCTCGATAGCAGGTTCGGCGTCGGTCGGCCATGTTCATCATCCTGCAACTTGACATGACGCCGTTGTGCGCCGATCTATTACGTACTGGTTTGATTATTCACTTGGAAGGCATCGATGTCTGGATTCGACGACCGCGAAAAAAGCTTTGAAGCGAAGTACAAACGCGATCAGGAAACCCTTTTCCGCATCACCTCGCGTCGCAACCGGCTGCTCGGCTTGTGGGCGGCGGAGCGGTTCGGCATGCCCGACAATCAGGCCCTGGACTACGCGAAAGAGGTCGTGCTTTCGGATTTCGAGGAGCCTGGCGACGAAGACGTCGTGCGCAAGGTGCTCGGCGATTTTGAAAGCCACGGTATCGAAATGGACGAACAGACGCTGCGCAAGGAAATGATCCGTCTGATGGACGAAGCCGGCCGTCAGATCGAAGCCGAGAACAGCTAGGCGTTGCGATTACTGCCGGCGCCGTCGGATCGAAACTTAACCGAAGACCCGCTTGAAAATCGTGTCCACGTTCTTGGTGTGATAGCCGAGATCGAACATTTCTTCGAGCGTCGCACCGTCGACCAAAGCAGACACGTCCCCATCTGCCTTTAACAGGTTGAGGAAAGATTTTCCCTGAGACCAGGATTCCATGGCATTGCGCTGTACTGCCGCGTAGGCGTCCTCGCGGCTCATCCCCGCCTGGGTGAGCGCCAGCAGCACCCGCTGCGAAAACACCAGCCCGCCCAGCGCGTCCAGGTTGCCCTGCATCTGATCCGGATAGACCACCAGCTTCTCGATCACGCCGGTCAGCCGCGCGAGCAGGAAGTCCAGCGTGATGGTCGCGTCCGGGCCGATCATCCGTTCGACGGAGGAATGCGAAATATCGCGCTCGTGCCACAACGCCACGTTTTCCATCGCCGGAATGCAGTGCGACCGAACCATCCGTGCAAGACCCGTGATGTTTTCCGTCAGAACCGGATTGCGCTTGTGCGGCATTGCCGACGAGCCTTTCTGGCCGGGAGAGAAATATTCCTCCGCCTCGCGCAGTTCGGTGCGTTGCAGGTGACGAATTTCGACCGCCAGACGTTCGGCTGACGATGCGATCACCGCCAGCACGGAAAAATACATCGCGTGACGGTCGCGCGGGATCACCTGCGTCGAGACCGTTTCGGGCGCAAGACCCATGGCGGATGCAACGTGTTCCTCGACCGCCGGATCGATATTCGCGAAGGTCCCCACCGCGCCGGAGATCGCGCAGGTTGCGATTTCGGCGCGCGCCGCTTCCAGACGCTCGCGGTTGCGGGCGAACTCGGCATAATGCCCGGCCAGCTTGACCCCGAAAGTCGTCGGCTCCGCGTGGATGCCGTGGCTGCGGCCGATGGTCGGCGTGAACTTGTGTTCCTCGGCGCGGGTCTTGAGCGCCGCCAGCAGTTTGTCGATGTCTTCCAGCAGAATGTCGGTCGCCTGCGCCAACTGCACGGCGAGGCAGGTATCCAGCACGTCCGACGACGTCATGCCCTGATGGACGAAACGCGCCTCGTCGCCGACATGTTCCGCCAGATTGGTCAGAAACGCGATGACGTCGTGTTTGGTTTCTCGCTCGATCTCGTCGATGCGGTCGATCTCGAACGCGCCACGGTCCCAGACGGCTTTCGCCGCCTCTTTCGGGATCACGCCCAGTTCGGCCTGTGCATCGCAGGCATGCGCCTCTATTTCGAACCAGATACGGAACTTGTTTTCGGGCTCCCAGATGGCGGTCATCGGGGCGCGTGAATATCTCGGTATAGACATGATGCCGGTTTATCAGAATCGCCGGAATTCAGGAAGGGATGGGAAGGGGGGCGGGCAGGTAAAAAAACAGTCCCGCTATATCGTCCGGTGTTTGCGCACCGCGGCGAAATACGCAATCAGTCCGAACAGCGCCCAGAACAGTACGCCGCTGGCCATTGCGGTTTGCGAACCGTCCGACAGCGCGGCGACAGCGATCCCGGTCAGCGCGCCGACGAGTTGCTGGATGAATCCGACCAGCGAGGACGCCGCGCCCGCGACATGGGGAAAAGGTTGCAGCACGCCGGCGATCGATTGCGGGAAAATCAGCGCGAAGGCCACCATGCAGAACACCATCGGACCCATGACGGCGACCCAGTGATCCACCCTCGTCCAGGCCAGCGCCGCCAGCACGATTCCGAATACCGCGGCGGTGAAGATGCCACAGCGCAGCAGACAGTCGCCGCCGAAACGGTTGACGAGGCGCGCACCCGCCAGCATGCCGGATACGGATCCCACCATGACGCCCGAGAACATGAAGCTGTACTGCAGTTCCGATTGACCGAGGTGGACGATGATCACGTCGGCAGACGCGCTGAGGAACGCGAACAGAATGCCATAGGCGGCTGTGGCGCACGCGGTATACGCCCAGAATGACGGCGCCCGGGCGATCGCTGCGAAATTGCGCAGGATCGGACCCGGGTTGAGGGCGTCGCGGGCTTTGACGGCGATGGTCTCGCGAAACACCATGGCAAAGAAAACTGCCACGCACAGTGAATAGATCGACAGGAAGACGAACATGGCCTGCCACCCGTGGGATACCGTTAGCGCTGCGCCGATGACGGGCGCAAACAGAGGCGCCGCGCTGTGAAACACCATCATCAGCGACAGCACGCGGGCGGCATCGTCCCGTTCGTGGCGGTCCCGGATAACCGCCCGTGCCAGCAACCAGCCGCTGGAGGCTGCAAGACCGTGCAGGAAGCGCAACGCGGACAGCATCTCGATCGAGGTCGACAGCGCACACCCTGCCGTGGCGACGGAGGTAACAACCAGCCCGCCGACGATCGCCGGCTTGCGCCCGAAGCGGTCGGAAACCGGTCCGTGGATTAGCTGCCCGACGGCGATCCCCAGCATGAACATGGTGAGCGTGAGCTGCACGGCTTCCCGGTCGCTGCCGAATGCCTGGCCGAGCGCGGGCATTAGCGGCAGGACGCCGTCGATCCCGGCCGCGCTCATCACCGTCGTCAGCGCGAGGAGAGCGGCGAAACCTGAATTGTCGAAGGTCTTCATGACACCCCTGTCACGTTCCTTCTTCCTCCGCCCGCTCAAGCGGGCGCACGAGGACCAGGTACAGCACCAGCGTGGACAGCGTACAGACGCTGAT
>Ga0181572_10002445_pt1 | contig 13174 bp, 3 predicted proteins | sample 101ome_26_FD_133004 | JGI IMG/M metagenome (GOLD analysis project Ga0181572, IMG submission 133004) | Coastal salt marsh microbial communities from the Groves Creek Marsh, Skidaway Island, Georgia - 101408AT metaG (megahit assembly) | ecosystem: Environmental > Aquatic > Marine > Intertidal zone... | reverse complement strand
TGGTATGTTGATGAACTGTTTGGCGCAACAATAGTGGTTCCAGGAACTACGTGATCCCACCCTGCTGTACCGTCTGAGTCTTTAAGTACTGTTACTTCCTTTGTACCTGCATTATATGTATCTACAATAGCGTATTGTCCTATACCTGCACCACCAATAATTTGAATTCTCATTCCTGGGTACGCTGATGATAAATTACCATCTGTTGCAGCAAGGAATATTCCTGTAAGACTTCCGCTTTGTGCAACATTACTTACAATAACGTATCCGCTACCGCCTTGTGGCACGTCTGGATTAGGATCTTGATCTACAAATAGATAGTTAACAGCATCATCTCTAAATTCGTCTGCAACTACAATTTCCCCTGTACCAGGACCAAATATATTAATTAACGCATCTGAATAGTCATTACCTGCGTGTGAGTATTCTAGGTTATACAATCCGCTGTTGTCAATATTAACATTGCCTATAGTTGCATTGTATTGTGTTCTATTATCTACAATAGCCGTAACTGGTGTTTCATCTGGGTCAACACCTTCTGCAACTGAACCCCAGTCACCATAAGAGTTGTTACCGTTTGTAGCACGTATTATTCCGCCTGTTTCTGCTAGATAACCTATGTGTGAGTAATATGTAAACACTGACACAAGTTCTGCTCTACCATTGTTTAGAATGTGTGCGCCAATACCGTCTGATATAACTTGTGTAAAGTCGTTTGACACCATTGAGTCATTACCGCCGTTGTGCAATGCTCCGTCAATTTTTTGTCCTGTTGCTGCATTACCAAAAGTTGTTACACCTTGAATATAAGGTGAACGTGTTATAATCCAAGTTTTAAAATCTTCTGGTCCAAATCCTGGATCTAGAGAACAATATGCTCCTGCTGTACAACGACTTGTACCATAAGAGTTTTCTGGAGTAAGTTGACCGTTTAATCCATTAAGTGTACAGTTTCTAACTCCAGTAGCATCTCTTAGATAGAACATATCTTCTTCTTGCGAGCCTGTAACACTATTGTTATAATAACGTGCAACATATCTTGATTGATAATTACCTGGATACATTATATCGTATTTTAGTGCATCTATATAAAGTCCTACATCACGCAAGCACAATGATTCGTTGTATGTGTAAGAACTAAATTCATTAGTAATATGACCAGTTGCTGCTGATATAATAGTAGGTGTAGAATCTGTTAAGTCAGTAAATGATGTTTGTGTTGTAGCGCCTTCGCCTGTTTCGCTTGGATACGTAGTTGTTACAGTTCCTGCACCATTATCAATTATACTAATAATATCATCTAGTAGTGCTTGTGTACCAGCTACAGATGCAGCTTCTGCATCAGCTGCCATTAGTGATTTAAGTTCGCCGTATGCTCCTAGTGTAGCAGGTTTTTCTCCTGCACCTAGTTGTAGCACACTATATGAATAGTAACTATCACCAGCAATTACAGATTGATAATTTCCACCGTACTTAATATCAAAAGTAACAGCATCTACAATATATCTAACATCTCTTTCACACTTATCACTATCATAAACTAACGCAGGATAGTTTGCACTAATCCAATTAGTAACTCCAGTAACATATGTTTCTTTATTTGCTTGGAAAGTTGCTGCGGTTGTACTATCGTCTGCAACAGTAGTTCCATTGTCTGGGAATGTTAGTCCTGGCCACGATGCTCGTGATGTAATATTTAACAATGAAGCATTCTCGCCCCATTCTTTAATAATATCATAGATAAGTGTAAATGAATTCCAAATACTAGCATAATTAGTAGAGTCTACAAAGTCTCTTGAAAGATCTCTAATAAATTCTAAAGTAGATAAAGTTTGCATTAATTGCTTGCCTGTGACAGTTTCTGCTGAAGTAACTGCTCTAGCATAAGCATTTCCTGCTGTGAACGAAGCAAAATTACTACCTGTAATTAAATCATATTTTGCAGCGTCTATCCAATACCCCATATCTCTTTCGCAGGTTGTTGAATTGTAAAAATTATCAAAGTTAACAAAGTTATAGTTTACATAGTTCTTAACTTCTTCAACAATGTAATCTCTGTTACGTTCTAATTGTAACATTGCATAATATGCATTTTGATCTTCTGTTTGACACACACTGCCTTCATTAGTTGCACCAAAAATTATTGCATCAATTGTATCTCTACTAGTTGCTAATCTAAGTACGCTCCTTGGATCGTTTACAGTTCCTCCAGTTATGGCTGCTCTTGCTTCGTCGATTGCATACCTAATAGCTTCACGTGTAACTGTTTTCTGATTTAGTGTGTAAACCTCAGAAGCAGTTTTACGTAGATAGGAATGAGCAACTTTAAGTGTTTGCCAGTTACTGTTCAATGCCATATCATAATTAATTGCCTTAAGTATTATACCAACGTCTCTTGAACACTTTGCACTGTCATACACTAATGTAGGATAGTTTGTATTAATGTAATTGATTGTATTAGTTTGTATCGTTGAAATTTGTCCATCAACTGTATTAAAATCAGCAATCAAATCTGTTGTTGAATTTACATCATTTGTTAATGTTGGATCAACTAGTGTTGTTGAACTACCTACTGCTGTAGGACCATTATCTATAATATCAACAATATCTTCAATATTATTTGCTATTTCTGCAATGTCTCCCACTACACCAGTAAGAGTTTGCGTAATTACTGATTGCTTAGGATTAATTACACTTGTATTACCTGCAACACTCTGTGCTGTAGTTTTTAAGTAGTTTATTGCAGCAATCGTCTCTGTTTTAATTGATGCAGGAAGTTGTGGAATAGTATCATCGTCGCCGTCAAAATATGCTAAACCTGTTCTAACTGCTTGAGAATTGCCGCCATAAGTTAAATCATATATTAATGAATCAATAATATATCGTGCATCTCTTTTTGTATCTGTTTTACCATATTTTAAAGTTGGATATTCGTCGTCTAGATAAGCAATTACTTCTTCTAGTAAAAACTCAATATTTGCTTTTATATTATCAATTGCATTCTTTTTACCATCAGTTAATCCAATATGATTAGCAACATAACCAGACTCCATTGTATTTAAACCATAATCGATTTGATACTTCATTACATCTACTAGACGTTGTGCTTGTAAGTCGTATCTGTTAAAATCATTTGCATCGTCTGCTGGCGCTAGTGGCCAATCTCTACTCTGTGCTACAGTATTTCCTTCTGTAGATGTTACCGCAGTACCTTGAATAACACCACGGACAACTTCTTTTACTCTGTCAAATGTTTTTACAGTAAACTTAGTATCATTCGCAGGTGTTGTTTTGCCTGCTGCTATAATTTGTGTTGAACGTAGTTCGTCACCTAAAATAGCACAATATGCAGGAACAATAATTGGCAAGTACTCATAATGCTTACCTGTAGAAACTTTAATTAATGTTTGCGGCACTATTCTTTCAGGAATATCATCAGTGTCTCCGCTTCCTAAAACTGTAATAATTATATTTGCAAGTTCTGTAATTCTAGCTAATGCATCATTTTCAATTTCAAGGTTTGCATTGAAATATTGATCAACTATAGCAATAGAATCATCAGTAACATTTTGATAGATTGTACTAGGAGCTTCGTTTGCTAATACATTACCTATAACAGTTAACATATAATTATATGCTGCAACACTTTGTTCGCCTTCTGCTACAAGATTTGCATATGGACCTGTTCCGTTATTTTCTTCCGCTGTAGAATAAGGACCGTCGTCTAGAGCATTAAGGAATGTTTGAGCAGCAGCACGAACTTTTAAGTTTCCGCCGTGTCCCATATCCCATTTAATTCTATCAATTACAAATCCTACATCACGTTCACATTTTAAAGTATCAAACGTAAAGTTCTCCCAAATACTGCCAGGAGTTGCGTTTGCAACTTGATCTCTTATATAACCACTAACTTCTTTTTGTATAAAAACTCTATTAAGTTCTAACATATACTGTGCGTTAGGTTTTTTTGTTCCTTTTTCTATTTGTTCTGCTGCATATCTAATTGATTTGAAAGGACGGTCGATGTTAGAGCCATATTCTGGATAAGGATTATCTACACCGTGTTCCGCAACATAGTAAATATCTTCTACGCTTTGTAAAAATTCCCATTGCGGAATTCCTTGTGCGCCTACTCGTAATACCTGACCTTCTTTGCCAATTGGCAATCTTGTTGGTGCGCTACCGCTGTAATATACTAAATCACCAGTTGTAGTAAGAACACTTTGTTCAGTACCTATTGCAATAACTGCCCAATACTGGCCACTATCTGCTAGATCTGGTCTTGATCCTTCTGCTCCGCCGCCTGGTTGTACTAAGGTCTCTGTTGAGTAATCATCTCCTTCAGAAATATGATATTTAATACAAATGTATGAGCTATCTAAATAGCGTACAACATCACCTTCAAAATATTCTTGGTCATCTAACCATTCGCCTCTCCAACGAAAGCCTTCATTTATTCTTAACCAGTAATCTGCATTTGGAGGTTGCTGAGATGTAGTATGATCTTGCGTACAAATATATGTGAAGCCTCCCAATCTAACGACCTCACCTACTTTATAGTGTTGATTAGAACTATCTTCATTCCAATCGCCAACAAATCTTACACCTTCTGAAAATAAATCCCAATCACTCGCGTTCTGTGTAGGCAAAGACTCTAAGTTTGTGGTTTTAGAAATATATTGATTACCACCGTAACGAACTACATCACCTGGTTGATATCCTCTAAAAGGACTCCAGTCATTTTCATATTGGAAGCCTTCAACAAATTTATTCCAATTAGTCCCTTCAGTACCAAAATCTCCTGCGGATGTATATGGAGTTACACAAATCCAACTTCCTGCACCATAACGTACAATGTCATTTAGTTTGTATCTAACTCCTGATGCATAGTCACCTTTGTATTCTAAGCCTTGATTTAAAATGTCCCAGTACGCTATGTCTGCTTCTAAACCATCGGCATCTGTAGCAGTTGAAACGTGGAGTGTATTACAAACATAAACTGCTCCGCCGTAACGTGCAATATCATTAATTCTATATCTAGTACTAGTAGTCCAGTTACCTTTCCAATCAAGTCCTTCTGCATAAGTATCCCATTTAGATAAATCTGCTTCTAATCCATCAGTTTCATCAATGGCAGTTGATGCTGATGTATGACTTGTATTACAAATATAAAGTCTAGCGCCATAACTTACAATATCATCATATACGTAACTTGTACTTGTCTGCCAAGCACCTTTCCAGGTTTGCCCGTCACTTACTAAATTCCATTTTGATGGTACAATATCAAGGTCTGTAAAAAAGTCTGTATCGCTAGTGTGTCCAATTACACAAATGTACGTTTTACCACCAAAAGATACAACATCGTCCTGATAGTAAACATTACTTGCTGTCCAGTCTCCCTTCCAAACAAATCTAATTCTACCTAATTTAAATTCTGCCATTTTGTTTCACTCCGCTAGTATATTTATCTAAATCTTTATATAGCATTTTTTATTGCATACTCTCATCAAATTCTTTAACAAATAACATTTGAGAAACTATTGTTCCTGAAATAGAAGTTGGTGTGGTTGTAATTGTACCTTCACCGTCATTTGCTTCAAATGTTCCGTCAAACACTACATCTGACGGTATAATTATGTATTCTCCACTAGCATTGCTAATTTCTGTAATATCACTTCCTAAGAAAATTCTACCTGCTTGTAGAGCGTTTACTTCTAAACTTTCACCACCTACCGATAATCTATCAGCTAAGAAGGTAGCAATAGCTCTTTGTGTAGGAACAACATTGTTACTATCTGCACTAAATGTAGGATCTGTTGAAAATTCATTTACAACTGTTCCAGAACCACCTAGTCTAACACCACCAAGTGCAAGTTCACTTAATCCGTCTAGATCAAAGAACTGCGCACTAATAGTTACAATACCAGTTGCCTGCTGAACACTAAACAATTCTCCAGTTCTAAAGTTACCGTCTTGGTCTGTACTTACATAGAAAACCCTGCCGCCGTTGGCTTCGTATACTTCGTTTTCTGGTGCTGCTGTAAAGAATGCGCCGCCAGCGTATATTTCTGGGTAGTTAGTTTGTGTGAAGTTTCCTGTACCAATATCAAGAAAATCGTGTCCACTAACACGACACTGACTAAATTTTTCTCTTAGTGTAATCGATGCACCGTGTAGCACTTCGTATTGTACTTCTAATCTTGGAGATATTTGGAACTCAACTAATTTAGTATCTTGTCCTGTTCCATCGTCGCCTAAATCTTTAACTGTAACACCGCTAAACACTGCAAGTGTGCCTGGAATTAGAGCATCCGGATCTTCAATTCCTTCTATTTCTATTTGTACGCCTGGTCCGGGCAATGAAACAACACCTGATATTACTAATTTATCTAATATAGGAATTATATCTGCAAATCCGTCGCCTGTGATAGTTATAGTAGAAGTACTACTTCTATATCCTGCACCTCTATTAACAAAATCTGGTTGTGATAGAACACCATCCCCTATTCTTGCTTGAGGAGCAATTTCAACAACAGCGTTTGGATCTGTAACTGTAATAGTTGGTAAATTTGCAGAACTATAACCGCTACCAGGATTTAAAACTCTTAAATGTTCAACATTTCCTGTACCAATACTTGGTCTGAGTAATGCTTTTGCTCCCATTGTATTAATTGCTAAACCTCCGGTACTTGCTGCATTAGCAATAGATACCCATTTACCTAAGCCATAAACTACAGTTGCCCATAATTGTTGACTAGGTAAATTATTAAATGCCCATAGCATTCCGTAATCTGATGTTGCTATAACATCACCTTCAGCACCTCCATTTGTTCCGACCGCAACAAAAATACCATTATCGTATGATAAATCATTAAGTTCAAAATTTGGATTATTGAAATCGGTAATTTCTCCTGCCAACGACCAGGTTTCCCCGTCGAAGCTCATTGCTGTTCTGCCCTCTACAGTAGCAAATATAAATCTACCGTTTCCATATTCAACCTTTAAAGCAGTGTCTCCACCAAAATCTGGAAGTGCTAGATCGTGTCTTGTCCAATTTACACCGTCTGTTGAAGTTGCTGTTGCTCTGTCGTTAGCTGACGTAGCTACATACAATCCATTACCATATGTAATCGAAGACCATTGTGCTATTGTGCTATCACCTACAGCATCGTTCGGTATATACCCTTCAGTCCAATTTACACCATCTGAACTTGAAAGTACTATATCAGTATCAGTACCTACAATTACAAATTTACCATTTCCGTAAACTGCATCATTCCAGGCATCTTGAACAGGTAAAGCAACTTCTACCCAACTTGCTCCTGTAAACGAACGTGCTATTCTTTTTTCGTTAGAAGCAATAGCTATAAATCTATCATTTCCATTTACAACTTTTTTCCAGTTAGCAGTAAACGGTAATGTTACTTCCAACCAATTGTCCCCAGTATCACTCCAGCGAGCATATTCTGAATTTGTAAGAGCAACAAATCTGCCGCCGCGTCCAGAGCCTTCGGTAGTAAATGTTAATATACTACTTGTACTATCGTCAGTAACTGTTTGTACAATAATTCTTAAATCATTTTCTGGAGTTGTTCCGCCAAGTTGAGTTCCTGGTATTGATATTGAGTCTCCTTCTTTATATCCTGCTCCGCCAGATGTTATTGAAACATCATAAACTCTGCCTCGTCTAATAACTTGGAACTGTGCAGGTATAGGTGCTCCGTCAAATGTGTTGCCAGAACCTGAAGTTAAAACTATATCCAATTCTTCACCTAATGTAAATCCATTTCCACCTGATTCCAAATCTACTTCAATTAATGTACCTGTGTTTGCACTTATTGCAGTAATAGTTGCTGTTGCGCCTGAGGTTTTTCCCTTGATGTTAAAAGGAACATTTGGGTTTGCAGAAAATTCTCCCGTAAATTTCATTTGTATATCAGAAACAATTTCTTGTACAGTCACACGTACCTGATTATCGTCTACCCATATAACATTACCAGTTGCTGTTACTCCGTTATAAGTTTCGGTTATAGTTCCAAAATCAGAACTTACATAAGTTCTATTTGTAAACAAGTCTCCAGGAATACTGCTGTATGCAGGAGATGGCACTGTTACCCTAGCTTCAATTCTATATCTTGTAGTTAAATCAAATGCAGATACTAGTGGAGTCCCTGGAATAACGTGATCCCATCCAGCAGTATCATCACTTTCTTTTGAAACCGTTACCTCTTTAGTAGCAAAATCAAAAGATGTAATATAGCCATATTGACCAACTCCTGTTCCGCCAGTAACCCAGAGTCTCATTCCTAGTATTTCTGATTCAAACTGTGTACTATCTGTCTGTGCAAGTTTTATTGTATTACTAGCATCTGGTGTTTCTTGCGCACTTCCTTGTCGTCTAATATATCCTGATCCGCCCGATGAACTTGAACCATCTGGAGAAAGTAATCTACCTTCAAAAATTCCGCCGTCTCTAAAATCTGTATACTCTACATCTGCGTTTGCTCCTGCACCAACAATAGATGCTGTTGCAGATGTATACTGTTCGCCTGCATTTAGATATTCAAATATGAATAAGGAGTCGTTTGCTCCGCCGGCAAACGCTTCCTGAACTATTGCTTCATTATTTCTATTAAATGCTTCCACTTGTTGAGGTATTTCAGTATCATCCACACCGTCTGCAATTGAACCATATTTTCCGTAAGAGTTATTACCATTTGCTGAACGTATTATTCCACCGTCCTCTGCAAAATAACCAATTTGACAATAGTAAGTAAACACTGACACAAGTTCTGCTCTACCGTTATTAGTAATCCACGCACCTATGCCATCACTTAAAACTTGAGTGAAATCGTTTGCAGTCATTGATACATTACCACCATTGTGTAATGCGCCGTCTACTTTCATTCCTGTACATCCTGTACCAGTATTTGTAACACCTTGTATGTACGGCGATCTATTTATTATCCAAGTTCTTTCGTCGTCTGGACCCCAACCCGGATCTAAACTACATAATGCACCCCCTGTTGGTTTTTGATACAAATCAAAAACGCCTGGAGGATTAAGTGTACCTTGCAACCCAGCAGTTGTACAATCTCTTAAACCAGTAGAGTCTCTTAGTAAGAATAAATTTTCTAACTGACTGCCTTTTACAGCGTTTGCATATCTTTTTGCCGCAATTATTGTCCTATGATTGCCTGAATAGGCTAGATCTTGACGTACACCTCTAAGAAGTGTGAATACATCTTCTTTAACCTTGTACTCGTTAAAACTTACATTAGGATATTTGTTTACTAGATAAGCATACACTTCTTGTTTAATAAATTTTCTGTTTACATATAGTGCATCACCGGCATTCTTTATAAGTGTGTCCGTGTTTTCTATATTTGATCCGGATTCGATAACTTCTATGTCTCCGTTAAATGCACTAAATTCTATAAAGTTTCTATAGTCATCAAATAAATTTACAACTGCATTTACACCGGTTAAATCTGATATTGGAAAAACAAAACTTGCATCAGGATCTTGACTTAATTCTGGATCAAAAACTTCGCCATCACTTAAAATTTGTGTTTCGGTATTTCCTGGTGATGGAGTTATTTCCTCTCCTGTAACAAGACTAAACATTACAGAAGTTAGATATGTTAGATAGTCTTGCACATATTGATAGTCGTTTTGATAAAGAGGTAATGGCGAATTAGCCCTTATAGTTGTAGATCTTAGTTCGTCGCCATTTACAGCACATCCTGCAGGAATAATAATAGGAGCAATTTCATCAAACACTCCTGCACTTACTCTTATAATTACAGGTGTTCCTGGTGCATAATTATCTGCAACATATTCTGCTGCGTGTCTAACTGTTCTAAATGGTTTTTGAAATGTTCCCCTATTATCATCGTCTATTCCATTAGTTGCAACAAATATTGAGTCAGAATCTTCTACAATATTTCTCCAATATACTTCTAGATCGTTTGTAATAGACAATAATTGTTCTTTTTCACCAATAGGTAATCCAACATCTCCTAGTGTACTATCGTCAAAAACTGTGCTACCGTCATTATCAATTTGTCTTGATAAACCGTATGTTAAGATATCACCTTTACTTTTTAATCCACCTTCTTGTCCTGCTTGTACAAGCATATCCCAAAAATAGTATCCGCTACCGTTATCACCTGGGAAGTTTGAAATTGTGGCTTCGTGTTCAAAATTACAAGTCCACGCAGAACCTTTCCAATATATAACATCGCCAACACTGTAAATATTTCCAATATTCCAATTACCTTTCCAAGACTTGCCGGGAATAATTAATTCCCAAGTGTCGTTTTCTAAATAGTCAACGGAACTTCCGTCGTATCCAAATTCTTCGCCTATGTCTCTTAGAGCAACATAAAGTTGTCCACCTCTTTGTACAACATCACCTGTTCTATATGTTCCGTAAAGATCGTATACACCTCTAAAGTTTAAACCTTTAGCTAATACTATCCAATCTACACTTCCTCCATCTACTTCTAAATATGGTTTGCTGTTAGAATTATTTTGAACTGCATAATAAACATAACCATCGTGTCTTACAATATCACCTACGCTATAGTAAACTGTTGCGTCCCAGGTTCCGTCATATTGTGTACCAAAAACTTCAACTTCAAACTTTGTTGAATCAAGTGCTACGCTAGATGTATGAGTTTCAATACAACGGAAAATACTACCACCGTAACTTACTAAGTCATTTATTCTATATTCAGTTGATACAAAGTCGCCTCGCCATTGTACACCGTCATAATATTCTTCCCAGTAAACTGTACTACCATCCGGAATTGGTTGTAAGACTGTAGTTGATGTATGAGCAAGTTTACACTTATATAAAATACCATTGTACTTAACAACAGCATTTTCGGCATAATCTGTTTCTGCAAGCCACTCACCTACAAAACTTGTTGTAAGACTAAACGCTGTCCAATTATCTCTATCAACTGTAAAACCAGTTGATTGATGATTAGTAGTACAAGACCAAAGAGACCCATTATACAATACTAAGTCACCTAAGTTGTAATCAGTAGCCGGCGACCAGTCTCCTATAAATGTTAAAGAACTAGTCATCAATATCCATTTTGGTTCAGGCTGCGGCGGAACAGAACCTGGAAGTATTGCATCTAAGTCAGTTCTAAATGCCGGACTTGAAACGTGAGTAATTATACAAACATAGCTTTTTCCTCCAACACGGACGATATCATCTCGTCTATAAGAAATGCCTGTCTGCCATTCTCCTCGCCAGTTATATTTAAATCGTTCTAGTCTAAACTCAGCCATTTAATTTTGCTCCTTAGTATCCTGATCCGCTGCCTGGTGTAATAACTTCATTATCACGACCTTCTCCATATCCGGGTGTACTTATGTTATCAGGATATTGATAATCTTCCGATATTCTTATAATAAATTGTCCGTCTGTTGGATCAATATAATATGTTAATAGTCGTCCGTCCCATTTGATTTGTTGATATCTTAAATTTTCATAAACAATATTGTGATTTTCGTCAATGCCTTCAAGAAAGTCAATCCCTTCTTCAAAATCTGGATAGTTATTTTCGCCTACACCTAAATCGTTAATTGTAGCAGTACCTTCACCGCTTAATTGATCTACTCTCAATAAGAACAGTTCGCTGTCGTCGTTTCTGCGCATACCATAAAAATATCTTTTTATAAATCCATCTACAATTGATTCTGGACTATTTCCTATATAATGACTCATTATACAATCTCCACAAAGCTGACAACGCAATCTACACTGTCGTCAATACTTGAACGCACTTGCAATTTATTGCTAGGCGCTATAATTAGTTTTTCACCTGTTGCTACTACTCGTAAACTTGTATTTGCAGGCAATAAAGTTTGTTTTAAGTAATATCCTGTTATACTGGTATCATCTTGCATTAATACGTCAACATACACAAAACTTTGTGTTAAATTTGTTAAGCTCAATCCAATAATAGTTGCTCTAGTGCTTGCATCTGTCTCATATACATCGACAGGAAGAACTCCTATATTGTTAACTACCTTATTTTTAAATAATGTTGCCATATTTTTTATCCTAAACTTAAAACAATTTCAAATGCAATATCTTCAGCATCTGCTCTTGTAATACCTGCACCAGCACCTGCAACTGATACCCAGTTACTGCCATCATAAACTTCTACTCGTCCTGCGTCTGTATTAAAACGCACTTGGCCTGTTTCTGTATAGGCCAACGCAGGGCGTTCACTATTAGCACCGGATGGAATGACCATTCCGTATGTACCATCAAATTTTACGTAACCACTGTCAGTGTTTTCAAAAATAGTTACGCCATTTGAAGTAGTATTTGTAATTGTATTGTCTTTAAAAGCAATATTGTCAATTACTACACTACCAGTACCATTTGCCGATAATACCAAGTTAGTATCAACAGTACTTGTACTTATCACATTTCCATCTATATCAATGTCATCTACGGTTACTTTTTCCGCATTAAATCTATTTGCATCAATGTCTGCTACAACAGTTCCATTAACTGTAAATCTTATTGTATTATCGTTTGCGCCTTCACTTAATTCAGCAGTGACGTTAGTATTTCCGTCTAAATCTTCTACACCTGTTAAATTAATCCAATTAGTACCATTAAATCCTTCAAAGCGGTTTAATTCTGAATTGTATCTAACCTGTCCTGCAACGCCGCTTGGTCTTTGGCTTGTTAATCCTACAGGCAGTTTCAACGAACCAGTAGCATCTATTATTACAGATTCACTACCTGGACTCAGTGTAATTTCACTAGTTGAACTAATTGTGCTACCGTTAATATCAAAGGTATCTATTATAATACTACCAGTTCCACTTGCACGTAGCTCTAGGTCCGAATTACTTGTAGTTGTAGTGATAAAATTATCGTCAACTAAGATATCACCTGTAGAAAACGCATTTGCTGTAATTTGTCCTACACTGTCTATATCTGTAACTGTAAGATTACCATCAATAGTTAAATTACCTGCTATATCAACATTATTATTTGGTATAACAACTTCACCGGTGCCATTCGCACGTAGTTCTAAATCTGAATTTGATAATGTAGTTTCTACTACATTGCCTGTAATCTGTATATTTTCAAATTCAACTCCGCCTGCTATTGTAATAGCACCATCTACAT
>Ga0181572_10002441_pt1 | contig 13184 bp, 10 predicted proteins | sample 101ome_26_FD_133004 | JGI IMG/M metagenome (GOLD analysis project Ga0181572, IMG submission 133004) | Coastal salt marsh microbial communities from the Groves Creek Marsh, Skidaway Island, Georgia - 101408AT metaG (megahit assembly) | ecosystem: Environmental > Aquatic > Marine > Intertidal... | reverse complement strand
TTTGTCCGGGTCAGCAGGAACTTCGTGGTCAACTTGAACCGCATCCAGCACATCGACACGTTTCAGTACACTGTGAAGGTGGGGGACATGGAAATCCCCATCAGCCGCACGTACAAAGAGGAGCTGATGCGTCACATCAACCTGATTTGACGAAGGCGAACGCCACACGCCTAAGTGTTCTGTCCTGAAGAGGGGCTGCGATTACCTGATTTTCTCGCTGGAGAACCCACTGGTCTCCGCGCCTCGTGAGCAACCATGAGCTGCTTTGAGCCTCCCACGTTACTACGTCCTGCTCAAAGAGCCACTGGTTGTTGATGTCTTTGGCCCCGAGGCACCGGTCTTTTTCGGAATACTTCAAGGGCTGTCCTCGCCACCAGAGCCCGTCTTTGCTGCTCCAAACACGTCCGTCAATGTGGCGTTCGTAACCGACAATTTGAGTTCCGTCTCGAAGGCGCCACCGAACTTCGTCAGGGATGTTCATCTGGCGAAAGTGCGCCTTAATTTTGGCCTATGGATCCAGCCAAACCTGACACGCTCGCCGGAGGGAACGAAGAGGGCAAATCGCGCCGTCACTTCATCCAGCAGATCATCGACGCCGACCTGGAACAAGGGTTGCACGGCGGCCGTGTTCACACGCGCTTTCCTCCCGAGCCCAACGGGTACCTCCACATCGGTCACGCCAAGGCCATTTGCGTGAATTTTGGGCTTGCGGCCGAGTACGGAGGCAAGGTGAATCTTCGGTTTGACGACACCAACCCCGTGAAGGAGGACACCGAATACGTGGACGCCATCCGAGAGGACATTTCTTGGTTGGGGTTTGAATGGAACGGCGGCGAGTTCTACACCAGCGACTATTTCGAAACGCTCTACGGATATGCGGTCAAACTCATCGAAGAGGGCAAAGCGTACGTTGACGAGCAAACGGCGGAGGACATCGCAGCCCAAAAGGGCACGCCAACTTCACCGGGCTCGGCAAGTCCGTTTCGCGATCGTCCGGTCGAGGAAAACCTCCGGCTCTTCGCAGAAATGCGGGAAGGCAAACACGCCGAAGGGAGCATGGTGCTCCGTGCGAAGATTGACATGTCGCATCCCAACATGCACATGCGCGACCCGTTCATGTACCGAATCAAATTCGCACATCACCACCGAACAGGGGACGCGTGGTGCATCTACCCGATGTACGATTTTGCGCACGGTCAGTCGGACAGCTTGGAGGGAATCACGCACAGTTTGTGTTCCCTGGAATTTGAAAACCACCGCCCGCTTTACGACTGGTACATCGAAAACCTTGGCATTTTCCCTTCCAAACAGCGCGAATTCGCCCGTCTCAATCTGAACTACACCGTCATGTCCAAGCGCAAGTTGTTGCGTCTTGTGGAAGAGGGGGTGGTGGATGGATGGGACGACCCGCGCATGCCCACGCTCAGTGGGTTGCGTCGTCGAGGGTATTCTCCGGAGAGCATCCGGGAATTCTGCGACCGGGTGGGAGTGGCCAAACGAAACAACGTCATCGACGTCGGGCTGCTGGAATTCTCACTCCGCGACCATTTGAATGCCACGGCCACACGCGCCTTGGCGGTGTTGCGTCCGATCAAGATGGTGGTTACGAATTACCCTGAGGGCGAGGTGGAATGGTTGCCCACGGACAACAACCCTGAAGACGCATCGGCTGGGACGCGCGAAGTTCCGTTTGGCCGTGAGCTTTACTTCGAGGCCGACGACTTCAAGGTGGAAGGAGTCAACAAGAAGTGGTTCCGGTTGGCGCCGGGCCGCTCAGTCCGTCTCAAGTCGGCGTACATTGTCACGTACGTGGACCACGTGGTCGACGAGGTGGGCAACGTCACGGAAGTTCACGTCGAATACCACCCCAACAGCAAGAGCGGATCTGACTCCAGCGGAATCAAAGCCAAAGGCACGCTGCATTGGGTGGAATGCAGTCACGCAGCGGATGCTGAGGTCCGGCTGTACGACCGGCTTTTCTCGAACGAAAACCCGGACGGTCACAAAGACCGTGACTTCATGGAATTCCTGAACCCAGATTCGCTGGAGGTGCTTTCTGGATGCAAAATCGAACCCGTGTTGAAGAATGCGGAAGCGGGGAAGCCCTGGCAGTTCACGCGCCTAGGCTATTTCACCGTGGACAGCAAACTGGCCGAGGAAGGTCGGTTGGTGTTCAACCGAGCCGTGACCCTCAAGGACGGCTGGAAAGGCTGAGGCCCATTTCAAGCCCAAGCTTCAACATCAGCGCACGTGCTTCGACCACGTCGTTGCGAATGTCGCCTTCAAGGATCGCCTCCTTGATGGCGTTCTTGATGTCTCCAACGGGCTTGGAGGGAGGGATGCCAAACGTTTCCATGATTTCTTCCCCCGACACGGGCGGTTGGAAATTCCGGATGTGGTCTTTCTCCTCGACTTCTTTGAGCTTCGTCACCACCACGTCGTAATTCCGCAGGTAACGCTCCACCTTGGCTTCGTTCTTGGAGGTGATGTCAGCACGGCACAAGATCATCAGGTCGTCGACGTCGTCTCCTGCCTCGAACAGAAGACGCCGAATCGCGCTGTCGGTAACCACGTCTTTGGTCAGCGCAATCGGGCGAAGGTGAAGCAGAACGAGCTTTTGGACGTACTTCATCTTGGCGTCCATAGGCAATTTCAACCGCGCGAAAATTTTGGGGACCATCCGTGCGCCTCGGTCTTCGTGGCCGTGAAAGGTCCAACCGGCTTTGGGGTCAAAACGTTTGGTCGGCGGTTTGGCAATGTCATGCAAGATGGCAGCCCAGCGCAGCCACAACGAATCGCTGTGCTGGGCGACGTTGTCAAGCACCTCAAGGGTGTGGTAGAAATTGTCCTTGTGTCCGACCCCTTTGCGCCATTCAACACCATGCAGCGCGACCATCTCAGGAAAGAACTGGTGCAGGAGGCGCGTTTTGAACAGGAGTTTGAAGCCGCGTGAAGGCCGTGGCGACAGGATAATTTTGTTCAATTCGGTGTGAATGCGCTCCGCCGAAATGATGTCAAGGCGCTTCGAATTTCTGCGAATGGCCTCCAGGCTTCCCTCTTCGATGCGAAACCCAAGTTGAGAAGCGAAGCGGACCGCACGCATCATGCGCAACGGGTCGTCGCTGTAGGTGATGTCCGGGTCGAGCGGGGTGCGGACCCACTTGCGGTCCAAGTCGTCCAGTCCGCCAAAGGGATCCACCAACTTGCCAAACGTGGCAGCGTTCAAGCTGATGGCCATGGCATTGATGGTGAAGTCCCTGCGGTTTTGGTCGTCTTCCAAGGTGCCATCTTCGACGACAGGCTTCCGACTTCCCCGCGTGTAGCTTTCCTTTCGAGCGCCGACGAATTCAATCTCGTAGTCGCGCGCTCGGAACATGGCTGTGCCGAAGTTCTTGAACACGTGCACCTGTTTGATTCCCATGCGAGAGGCGGTGGCTCGCGCCAATTCAATCCCGCTTCCTTCGGTGACGATGTCAAAATCTTTGCAAGGTCGGTCGAGCAGCAGGTCCCGCACAAACCCGCCAATCACGAATGCACGTTGTCCTCGCTCGTCGGCCAATTCGCCGACGCGCTTGAACACAGGGTGAGTGAGGTGGGAAGCGAGGTTCATGAAACAGCGTTGCAAAGGTACGCCCGTCACCCCACGGAACGAGGATGCGGGTCATTTCCGCACAAAGCGAAACCTTCCGTTTTCGTCGAACGCCACAATCATGGAGGGGATGCCAGGTCCGTCGCTCTCGGCCCTTCGGTGCGCACTCACGTGGTCAGCTCCAGTTCGCAAAGACTTCGGGACATCGCGGAAACTCTTCGGGGTTGGGCCGCCCGTGACGTTGGCGCTTGTGGAGGCAACCGGGCGACCGAGGCCGCGAATGACGTAGGCCGAATAGGGATCGCGAATGCAACGCACGGCTAAACTCCCGTCGCCTCCAAGCAGCAGAGGAGAAACTCCCTTGCCTTCCGGGTAAATGACGGTCACGGGGCGGTCAGAGTGTTCCATCAAGTCCCAAGCCGCCTCTGGCACCTCAGAGACAAGTTCTTCCACATGCCCCTCGTCGGCAACAAGAACCAGCACGGGGTGCACGGGGTGCCTCGATTTCAGGGCATTCATTCGCTTCACCGCCTCGTCGTTGGTGGCGTCGCAAGCAAGGCCCCAAACCGTGTCCGTGGCGTGAAGCACAATCCCGCCGGAACGCAGCACCTGCACTGCGGCACGGGCGTCTTCGTGCCAGGGCTCACGTCGAAGTTTTGCGGCCACGGTCAGGCGTTTTCAGAAAGCCAGGCTTCCACCGCTTCATGAACTCGGCCGAGGGGATCGGGGTGGTCGTCGCCTTGGAAGTCCATGCCGGTGACCTTCTCGTACAACTCCACATAGCGCTGAGTCACGGTGTCGAGGAAGTCGTCGTCCATGTGGGGGGGCGTTTGGCCTTCCTTGCCCATGAAATCGTGGGCCATGAGCCACTCGCGAACGAATTCCTTGCTCAGTTGCTTTTGAGGCTCTCCGGCGGCTTGCCGGCGCTCGTAGCCCTCGGCGTAAAAATAACGGGAGCTGTCGGGGGTGTGAATCTCGTCGATCAGCGTCAGGACACCGTTGCGCAGGCCAAACTCGTACTTCGTGTCCACCAAGATCAAACCTTGCTTCGCCGCAAGTTCCGTTCCGCGTTGGAACAAGGCACGGGTGACGCGCTCCAGTTCGGCCCAAAGCTCAGGAGTGACAATCCCTCGAGCCAGAATTTCGGCGGGGGCAATGTCTTCGTCGTGGCCTTCCTCGGCCTTTGTGGCCGGGGTGATGATTGGCTCGGGAAACCGGTCGTGTTCCTTCATGCCGTCCGGCATGGGCGCTCCGCAAAGTTCCCGGTGTCCGGCTTTGTACTGTCGCCAAGCGTGGCCGGTCAAGTACCCACGGATGACCATTTCCAATCGAATTGGTTCGCACTTGTGTCCTACCGTTACGTTGGGATCCGGAGTCGCCAATTTCCACGTGGGGACGATGTCTGTCACTGCGTCGAGAAAGTGGCTCGCCACCCCGTTCAGCACTTGCCCCTTGAACGGGATGCCTCGAGGCATGACCACGTCAAAGGCGCTGATGCGGTCGGACACCACGGCCACCATCAAATCGTCGCCAATGGTGTACATGTCACGCACCTTTCCAAAGTACGCGTTGGTCTGTCCAGAAAACTGAAAATCAGTGTTTCGTATGGATTTCATTCAAGCAATTATGAAAGTGAAGAGGGGGGCGTTTTTGATTCTTCGGAACGCGCAGCACGTTCGGCTCGCTTCGCTTCGCGTCGGGCCTCGGCTTCTTCGGAGCGTCGAGCGTCGTCAGCGTCAAAGCGGTCCACGATGGAGCTGACAAGTCGGTGACGAATGATGTCCATGCCCGTCAGGCGAACCGTGCCGATGCCTTCCACGTCCTCGAGTAGACGCAAGGCGTCGAGCAGGCCAGACCGCTGGTTGCGAGGCAGGTCAACCTGCGAGCCGTCGCCTGTGATGACAAATTTGGCATCGCGGCCCATGCGGGTCAGGAACATACGCATTTGGGCGGAGGTTGCGTTTTGGGCTTCGTCGAGGATGACAAACGCCTTGTCCAGCGTTCGGCCGCGCATGAACGCGAGAGGCGCCACCTCGATCACGCCCTTTTCCATGTGGTCCGCCACACGCTCGTACGGAAGCATGTCGGTTAGCGCGTCGTACAGCGGTTGGAGGTACGGATCGAGCTTCTCTTTCAAGTCGCCAGGCAGGAAACCGAGGTTTTCGCCGGCCTCCACCGCGGGGCGCGTGAGGATGATTTTCCGGACGCGGCGGTCTTTGAGTGCGGCCACCGCCATGGCCACCGCGGTGTAGGTCTTTCCGGAACCGGCTGGTCCGACCGCAAACACCATGTCGTTGTCCCGAATGGCTTCCACCAGGCGGCGTTGGTTGGGCGTTCGCGCAGTGACTTTCAATCCGCCCGGTCCGTACACAATGACGTCGTCGTGCGAGGATTGCTGAAGGAGGGAGGCTTCTTCAGATTTGGCCAGACGCTCAATGTCGTCCTCGCCAATGCTGTTGTAGCGGTCAACATGCCAAATGACCATCCGCATTACCTCCTCAAACCGTCCGAGGTCTTCGCGGTCGCCCATGGCCTTGAGTTCTGTGCCTCTTGCGACAATGCGCAATTTGGGGAAACGGGCCTGCAAGGCACGCAGGTTGGCGTTGCCCTGTCCAAGGAACGCCATGAGGTCGAGGCCTTCGAGCGAAAGAATGGTTTCGTGCATGTGGAGGACAAAAGTAGCTTTCTCACCTTTGCGTTCGTGACTCCCATCACCCTCATCAGCGATTTTGGGGCCGACAGCATGTACGTCGGCTTGCTCAAGGGCAGCATTCTGAAGCGAATGCCCGAGGCTCAGGTCGTCGACCTGACCCACAGCATCCGGAAATTCGATCCGGTTCACGCCGCGTTTGTGCTGCGTGCGGCGTTGTCGAGTTTCCCCAAGGGCACGGTTCACCTCATCGCAGTCAACGCGGTGGAATCGCCTGATCACCCGCACCGAATCGTGAAGATGTTCGACCAGTATTTCATCGGTGCGGACACCGGCGTGTTTCAATTGATGGGGGCGAAGCAGCCGGAAGCGGTCTTTGACATGAGCGGAGTCCAAACCGACGAAGACCTGCCCACTTTCCCGGAACGCTCCCTTTTTGTGCCGGCCGCAACCCACCTTGCCAAAGGCGGGATTCCAGAGATGCTGGGTCGCCCCGCGGCGCTGGTGACCCAAGCCGAGAACGTCCGTCCCGTGATTGAAGGCACCGCCCTTGTGGGACACGTGCGGCACGTCGACGAACGCGGCAACTGCATCACGGACATCGACCGTGCGCTTTTCAAGGAGGCCAGCCGAGGTCGGGCGTTTTTCGTCAGCATGCGGCGGGCGCGAAGTGACATTCGCCGCATCTGCACTACGTACCTCGAAGGCACGCCGGGCGAACCTGTGGCTGTGTTCAATTCCATGGGGCTTTTGGAAATCGCCATTTGCATGGGCGGTTCGGGTACGGGGTACGGGGGCGCAACGGATTTGCTCGGCCTCAAGTTTGGCGACCCCGTGCGCATTGAGTTTGAATCTTCAGCCCTGGAATTGTGATTGTTCGCGTCGTACGGCTTTCACTGAATCCGCACGACCTCACCGCGTTTGACGCGCTGTTCCATCGGCATCACGCTGACATCGAAAGCCAGCCCGGATGTCGGGGTGTGGAATTGTTGACCGACCCCGCCGACCTGTCGATTAGAGCGACCCTGAGCCGATGGGAAAGTGAGGACGCGCTCAACGCGTACCGCAGGTCGGAACTTTTTGGCGTGGTTTGGCCTTCAACGAAGGCCTTGTTCAGCGCCCCGGCCGAGGTGTGGTCGTACGAGGTGGCGGAGCGAGGCTAGGGGCTATCTTTGGCCTCCGATTCATGAGAGCCCTCGTCCTCAAAGAAATCCAATCCTTCTTCAGTTCGCTGCTCGGGTACACCGTGGTGGCGGTCTTCTTGCTGTTCACCAGCATGTTCTTGTGGCTGTTTCCCGGCGGCTGGAACGTGCTCGACAGCGGCATGGCGTCGCTGGACCCCTTCTTTGCGATGGCTCCGTGGGTGCTCATGTTCCTGATTCCGGCCATCACCATGCGGTCGTTTGCCGAAGAACATCGGTCGGGGACGTTGGAACTTTTGTTGACGCGCCCGCTGACCGAGGGGCAAGTGGTGTTCTCCAAATTTTTGGGGGCTTGGGCGGTCTCTTTGGCGGCCTTGCTGCCCACGTTGTCGTTCGTGCTGGTGGTGGGGATCTTGGGACGCCCCGCGTGGAACGTGGATCTCGGCGCCGTTTGGGGCTCGTATTTGGGGCTGGCGGTGTTTTCAGGAGCCCTCACCGGCATTGGTGTGGTGGCGTCGATATGCACCGTTCAACCCCTTGTGGCCTTCTTGTCGGGAATGCTTGCATCCATCGTGCTCTACTTCGGCTTTGGCGCCGTCGCCGACTTTGCCTGGCTTGGAGCGTGGGAAAACGCCTTCGTTCAGCTGGGAATGGAGTCTCATTTCGAGGCGATGAGCCACGGACGATTGGATTCGCGGGACGTGGTGTACTTCGTGGCGTGGATGGCTGTGTCGATGCTTCTCGCCCGTTTCGTTCTTGCCCTCAGAAGGGGGCGGGTCTTGCGAGAGGGTACGTCGTTGGCGTTGTCCACGGCTGTGGTGGCGGTTCTGGTCGTGTTGGGACAACTCGTTCACGGTGCAGTGGACTTGACGGCTGAAAAGCGCCACACGCTTGCCCAAGGCACGTTGGAACTTCTTGAGGGGCTCCAAGACGACGTGTTGGTGACGTGTTACTTGACTGGAGAGCTTCCCCAGGAATGGAAGCGGCTTGAAGGCGAAGTGGAGTCGATGTTGCAGCGGATGGCGCAAGCAAGCGAGGGCCAGCTGACGTTCCAGTTTGTGGACGTGTACGCCGTGGACGACCCGCAAACCGTAGGCCAAAACGAGCAAGCCCTCTTCGAACGCGGCTTGGAGTTCACCCGCATCGCGTTCGAGGACAACGGCCGTCAGGCGTTCCAAACGGTTTGGCCTGGTGCCATGATCAGCTACCGGGGGGAAGAATTGCCTGTCCAGTTCTTCGGCAGCGACATCCCTCAGGCGGACCAAGCCATGATTCAAGGTTCCATCAACACGTTGGAATTCAACCTGGCCTCTGGAATCCGCCAAAGCACGGCATTCGAGCCGAAAGCCATTGCCATTCTGGAAGGCCACGGAGAGCTCGAGGATTTGGCCATGGCCGATTTGGTCACGACCCTGGAGGAGGACCACCTCGTGGCCCGCGTAGAGTTGGACGGCCGCTTGAACGTGTTGTCTGAGAAGCTCGACGGCATGCGGTTCCGTGCGAACCGTTACGACTTGCTGATTGTGGCCAAGCCCGACAGCGCCTTCCCCGAAAAGGACAAGGTCATCCTCGACCAATTTCTGATGAACGGGGGGCGAATCCTGTGGATGGTCGACCCGGTGCTCACCGACCTGGACAGCATACGCAACGCCAACGAGACGTACGGAGTCGAAAACCCGTTGGGGCTCTACGACCAGCTTTTCGACTACGGGGTTCGCCTCAACCGAGATTTGATCATCGACCCCCAATGCGCGCCCATCATGCTTGACGCGGGACCGATGGGCAACCAACGCAACATGCGCTTGTTCAATTGGTACTTCGCGCCGTTGGCCATGCCTCTCGGAACCGGGCACCCCATCACCAACAACCTCGACCCGATTCATTTTGATTTCGTGTCCTCCATGGATTTGGTGAACACGCAAGAAGAGGTGACCTCCACGGTCCTTCTGACGTCGAGTGAGCGGGCCAAAACCTACCGCGTGCCGGTTCGAATTTCGAGCGGAATCGTGGACCTTGACCCGTCGTACTTCGCGGAAGGGAACACCCCCAACGCCGTGTTCGCGGCCCTGTTGGAAGGGTCGTTCCGCTCGCATTACGCGCAATCCTTGCCAGAGCGGCTTCGCGACGACGCGGACTTCGCGTTTCGGGAGTCCAGCGCGCCGACAGCCATGATTGTGGTGTCGGACGGGGACGTGGCTCGCAACAAATTCCGAAGCGACGGCCGCATCTTGCCCCTTGGCTACGACCGGTACGCGCGGCGCGTGGTCTACGACAACAAGGAGTTTTTGCTGAACGCCATCAACTACCTTTTGCAGGAGGACGCGTTGATCAGCGTCCGTTCTCGGTCCATCTTGCTCCGGCCTCTGGACGAGGAACGCGTTCGTGCGGAACGCAGCGGGTGGCAATTTGTGGCGGTCGGAATGCCGCTGCTCGTGGTGTTCCTTGTTGCCGGTGCCGTTTTGACGACGCGCCGGCGGTTGTTTGCACGCGCCGCTTGACCGACCTTCGCATCATGCATGCCAACCTTCGCATTTTGTACGTTCTCGTTGCCTTGACTGCGGTCACGGGCGGCGTTTGGTTTTTTCAAGGAGGAAAAGGGGAATTGTCCGAAGTGGAGGGCACCAATTTTGCCGTGCTCGACACGTCGTTGGTGGACAAGATTTTCATTGCCGACATGGACGGAGGTCAAGTCACGCTGACGCGTCCGGAGCAGGGCCGGCTTTGGGATTTGAACGGGACCTACAAAGCCCGAGAGGATGCTGTGAATTTGCTCTTGAAGACGTTTCGACGTGCGTCGGTGCAAGGTCCGGTTGCCGAGGCGGCTCGTCCCAACGTGATTCGGTTGTTGTCGGCCCGAGGCAAGAAAGTCGAGATTTACCAGGGCGGAGATCGCCCTGTGAAGACCTGGTACGTCGGGACGGCGACCCCGAGTCACACCGGAACGTACATGGTGCTTGAAACGCAGGAGGGTCGAGCGGCAGAGCCGTACGTCGTGCACATGGAAGGGTTCACGGGCTACCTGAGCACGCGGTTCTTCACGTCTGAGCGGGAGTGGCGGCACACAGGCATTTTCAATTACCCTGGGCGCTCCCTTGCCCGCGTGGAAGTCCGGGTCCTTGAGCAGGACGGGGAATCGTACGTGCTGACCGCGCAAGAGTCAGGAAAACTCGCGCTTTCCGACTTGGAAGGAAATCCATTGACGTACACGGACACCACCGGAGTTCAAGATCATTTTCTGCGGTTCAAAAAGGTCCACCTCGAAACGTACCGGTCGCGCTTGGATGAAGCTGTGGAAGACAGCCTTCGCGCGGCTTCAGGTGCGTTTGAATTGACCGCGGTTGGAAGAAACGGACGTCGCTCGGACGTGATTGTGCATTGGAAACCTCGCACGGGATTGGACCGCGATGCCGAAGGAAACGAAATGGCGCACGACGGGGAACAGATGTACGGCGTGACCTCCGACGGGGAGGTGGTGTTGGTGCAGCGGTTCGTGTTTGACCCGCTGTTGCGCCCACTCAGCGAGCTTCAGAAGCAGACGATTCCACCAGTTGCGTCAGCCGGGCTGCCCATGCCGACCAACTGAGGCGCTTTTTCACTTGCTCAAATGCGCCTTGCACGTCCGCGGGCTGACTTGTCCAAGGGGCATCCATGGCCTCTGCCAACGCGGTGGCGTCGGAGGGCGGGACCAGCCGCCCCGTCAATTCCGGAACTACCGTGGTTGCCAAATCTCCCACGTCCGAGGCGATGACTTTCACGCTGTGATGAAGGGCCAGCGCCGTGACACCACTCTGGGAAGCGGAAACGTAGGGGAGGACCACAAAATCCGCGGCTGAAAAAAACAAGGGGACGTCGTCGTCGTCGATGAATTCATTGTGAATCTTGACGCGGTCTTGGAGACCGTGGGCGTTGATTTGATCTTGGTAAGGTGCCCAAGAGCCGTAGCATTCTCCCGCCACGACAAGCGTGTGCTCCTCGGGAAGTTTCGCAAGGGCATCAAGCAACACGCGAAGTCCCTTGTAGGGGCGAATCAACCCAAAAAACAAATGCACCACCTCGCCCTTCCCCAGACCCAATTGGCGGCGGGCCTCCTCTTTTCTGGGCCGAGAAACGTGGTGGTCGTACAGCGGGTGGAAAAGGGTGTGTGGACGGTGTTCTCGCAACGATTCTGAAACAGGTGCGCTCAGCGTCAAGACGCCGTCAACCCGGTTCAGGAGTCGTCGCGTCAAAGTTTGGTCGAGGCGCTTGCCGTCGTGCGACGACGCGTTGTGCATGAGGGCCCAAACTTGAGAAACCCCATGTTTTTTCGCCGACCGGGCCACTCCGGCAAGGGCCGGTGCCAGCGCCGCGTGCCAGAACGGGAGGACCACCACGTCCGCGTGCGCGGCCAAGTGTTCCCCGGTCTTCGACCAACTTCGGGGCGAAATGCTGTCGAGCAGTGCAGGGATTGAAATGTCGCCAGGGCCTTTTCCAGGCTCCCATTGGGAGGTGCCAGGAAACAGCCGGTCGGGGTACTGCCGGGACCACGTGACGCATTCCACCTCGTGCCCGGCCTGTCGCAGCGCTTCTGCCATGGCTGCGTTGAATGACGCAATGCCGCCGCGGTAGGGAGGAAAGGTGGATGCAATGCCCAGGCGCATGCCGCAATTTGGGGCAAGAAGGCGTCACGACCACCTATCTTCGTCGCATGAATGCGTATTTGGTTGACGGCGTGAGAACGCCCATTGGTTCGTTTGGCGGCACACTCGCCCCCGTACGCACCGACGACTTGGCTGCACACGCGCTGTCGTCGTTGATGAAACGCCATCCCGAGTTGGACCCTCAGTCCGTGGGAGACGTGTTGATGGGATGCGCCAACCAAGCCGGCGAAGACAACCGCAACGTGGCGCGCATGGCGAGCTTGCTTGCCGGTTTGCCCCAAGAGGTTCCTGCCGAAACCATCAACCGCTTGTGCGCGTCGGGTCTCGCCGCTTCGGTGCATGCAGCCCGCATGCTTCATGTCGGCGACGCCAACGTCGTGGTTGCGGGAGGCGTCGAACACATGACCCGTGGGCCTTGGGTGTTGAGCAAGGCTTCCAAGCCGTTTGGGCGGGACATGGAGTTGCACGACACGAGTTTTGGTTGGCGGTTCATCAACCCCCGGCTGGATGCTTTGTACGGCACGGAGGGCATGGGCCAAACCGCCGAAAACCTCGTAGACCTCCACGGCATCAGCAGGGAAGATCAGGACGCGTTTGCGTGTCGCAGCCAAGTGAAGGCTGCTGCGGCTCAGGCAGAAGGTCGCCTCGCGCAGGAAATTGTCCCCGTGGAGATTCCGCGCCGCAAGCAAGACCCCCTGTGCTTCGACGCGGACGAATTCATCAAGCCCGGAACGACTCCTGAGATCTTGGCAAAGCTTCGACCGGCCTTTCGAAAGGAGGGAGGCAGCGTCACAGCCGGGAACGCAAGCGGCCTGAACGACGGCGCAGCGGCGCTTCTGCTCGCGAACGAGGACGGGCTGAAATCCCAAGGTCTGGAACCCTTGGCCGAAATCGTCTCCTCGGCCGTGGTTGGCGTTCCTCCACGGATCATGGGCATCGGGCCTGTCGAGGCCAGTCGCCGAGCTTTGGCCAAGGCGGGCCTCGGTTGGGACGACCTCGACGTGATTGAGCTCAACGAAGCATTTGCGGCACAGAGTTTGGCCTGCATCCGCAGTTGGAACCTGGCCGACGACGACGCGCGCATCAACCCCAACGGCGGGGCCATTGCCCTCGGACATCCGCTGGGAATGACCGGCGCACGCATCCTCTTGGCGGCGGCGCGGCAG
>Ga0181572_10002421_pt1 | contig 13220 bp, 13 predicted proteins | sample 101ome_26_FD_133004 | JGI IMG/M metagenome (GOLD analysis project Ga0181572, IMG submission 133004) | Coastal salt marsh microbial communities from the Groves Creek Marsh, Skidaway Island, Georgia - 101408AT metaG (megahit assembly) | ecosystem: Environmental > Aquatic > Marine > Intertidal... | reverse complement strand
TCTACAGAGAACAAATCTATGACTCGAAAAACTTTTGACTTTAGCTTCCACGGGATATTTATTTTATTATTCTCCATTTATAACTATCACAAAAAAAAGTATTTTTTAAACGTATCCAAGGTTCGCATAACCTAGCTCTATAGCTTGACCACAAATTTGTTATAAAGCCCAATAAATCTTTTTTTAAGCAAATTTATAGTTAGAAATATGGGAGCAATAATTGGCAGCAGTAATAAACCGAGAGCGCTGGAATTTTTAATAACATAGCAATAAAATTTAAAATTCCGCAACTTATTTGAAGAGATGCCAACACCCTTCCTATAACTAGAGAACACGCCTGGGCAACGATAAGCCATTTCTCCATCTTTAAGTAGGTCCAACCAAAACATGTAATCATTTCTACATGGGATATTTCGCTGCCTCATTTCTCCCACTAGCGAACTGGCAACAACAACTGTGCTGCAACCGATGAAATTACTCAGTAACAGCTTTCTCTTGTTAACCATACTGGGCGCGCAAAGATTATAACAATGCTCTCCAGCCATTGAAATTACATCATAGGACGAATAAACAAATCGATAATTATTATTCAACATAAACTTTACCTGACTTTCAATCTTGTTATCCACCCAACAATCATCAGAATCAAGAAACGCAATATAGTCACCTTGGACTAAATCAAGAGCAGTATTCCGACTCATGGCGGCGCCCTCATTACGCTCTTTATATACAGGTATGATCCTCGAATCCAGAGACGAGAATTTAGCTATAACAGACTGTGAATCATCACTAGAGAAATCATCTACTATTATTAGCTCTAAATTTTTATATGTTTGACTGAGTACGCTTTGGATCGCTACTTCAAGTACACGCTCCGAATTATAATTCGGCATTACAACAGACACTAATGGTGCATGTTTGTTGAATTTAGTTGTCATTACTCCTCCGAGCCGTCAGCTCTTCGCAAACTACGATGATTGCATCTACATAATCATCCCAATTTGGGACTGAGTTTACGGCACTCATAGCGTTTTCTTTTAAATCTTTTATGGATTGTCTGTTATCGATCAAATTCGAAACCACGCGAAATAAATCACCACGCGAAAAATGATCGAAAATAACTCCACTCCGATAACGATCTACAAAATCCGTAAGCACAGGTAATTTACTTCCAATGATGGGAGTGCCGAGCGAGGCTGCAACAGAAAGTAAGCCGCTACCGGATGAACTTGAATGAGGGAGTAACAAGAAGTCACAGTCCGCCATTTCTCTAAAAAACTGTTCGTCTCCAAGAAATTCATCATTATAGAAAAATTCACCTAAACACAAACCTTCCAAGTCGCTAATTGTATTTCTGATGTCATAAAATGCCTTCCCAGAAATCCTCAAAGACAACGATTTACGCTGGCGCTGGTCTAGCATCTCAAACTCAGGAAATATAACTTCAAGATTTTTATAAGGCCTAATAGTACCTAAAATGGCAATTTTTATGATGTCAGGAGCTAAATCTTCACGATTCTTATAATCATTAGGTACTTTGTAACTTGGAAGATCTAAAAGCACCGGAAAGGCATTAGGGAACGTATCATCAAATGTTTCTAAAATTGACGAATCATGAAAAACTATAACGTCACAGCAATTATAAAATTCAGCGTATCTATAATTTCGAATACGATTCGTTTCACCATGCGACGGAATTTCGTTATGCAGAATTCCTACAGAAATACCCGATTTTAAGCGAATTAACCAAATGAAGAGTATCTCTATGGATGGCACCAGCGGAATATTGAATATAAAAATTTGATTTCGGGAGCAAGTAACTGCCCTAGCAAATAAAATGATATAAATTTTTGCTAATAAAACTAATGTGGTAATTCTGTGCAAAAGCTTAGGTAACGGTAAATTAGTTTTAATAGCACCAGTGTTAGCACTAAGCAATACAGGCTCTTTGCTCGTCTGATCTTTTAACGCGGCTTGTAACTGAGAGGTAAAAATAGTAGTCGACCCAATGACATCTATTAGCGTGGTACCGATTTTCATCGTAAGCGCCCGCTCTTTGAAAAAGACGGATTAAATATCTCCATTATCATTTCTTAGGCACCACGTGAAACTCTGGCTTACTGAAACCTTTTCCTTGGATTAAAAACGACAGAGAATACTGGAGGAGGAGAAGTAATCTTTTCGTAAAAAAGGTCTTTTTAACCTTGTTTTTACTAAAAAATATCTGTGATACCAACACTAGAGCAACCAATTCAATAAACCTAAGTATTAAATAAGCTCCCCTAGAAAACAAAGTTCTACTGCGTAAAAAATATAGTTCACTGTAAACCATATTAGGTAACATGGACCAACTTCTTTCCCCTGCGGTGGAGTTTGATGAAGCTCCTCTTAAGTGCACATAAAACACGTCACTATGGTAAATAGCTTTAATGCTTTTTTGTTTTAAAGCATGGCATAAAATCACGTCTTCACCGTATAAGAAGAAGTCTTGGAACTGATTAGCACTAAGGAACATACTTCGATCTATGAACATACAGCTGCCATCTAAATAATGTTTATTTAAGTCGAATCTTCCACTGCTCTTGAACTTGAAACGACAGGTAACACTATCGATTATAGTTAGCACACCAGACAAAACTCCGGGATAACGCCTGAAATTCTTATCCTGCGAGCCATTTATATCCTTACAGGAAAACCCGACTAAACTTATAGAACCATCAGCGAGTGTTTCTCTCGCTCTATGTACCAAATCTATGCCGACTATCGCGTCTGGATTGATAAAAGCAAGATGGGTAGCCTGAGTAGCTTTTTGTGCACACCAATTGCACGCATAAGAGAAACCTAAATTGCTAGCAGAAAGCTGAAGAGACACAATTGCCTCATAATTTTTTAGAATCTTAGGAGTATCATCTGATGAGCCATTATCATATACCAAAATCTCATCCATCGATAAGCATTGGCTAATTAATGCATCCAAACACTCTCTAATAGTTTCTTGAGAATTATACGTCACTACTATTAAACATAACTTCACTCTATTTGACATTGGGAATACTTGCTCTGTTTACACCGACCACATAAATTAAAGCTAACGTTGAAAACGATAATGCCGACGTATGGAAAACCAAAAAGCCAAAAACACAGCAAGCAACCACAGTTAATCTGTATCGATCCAATAAAAATAGCATTGCCAAAAACCCAACCACGGAAACTAATCCATAACCACCCAAAAGAATACTAAGAATACTCCCTGGCTGGCCGGCAAATTCCACGAGAGTTCCATCAACTATAGTAAACGTAGAGAAACCCTCGAGAAACAGTAGATATTGATTCACACCCATCCCAAACAATACTTCTGAAATTGATCCATTAGTAAAGAAGGATAAAACTGGTGACCATGTCGCCGTAGATCTCTTAAAAGCTGAAGTATCTTCACCCAAAAACAGATCAACAATTCTGTCATATGTCCGACTAAACACAGCGTCAAAAATTCCGTCAACTGTTATAAATAAACCCATTAGTATCGCAGCAATACTTATGCCAATTGTCCATTTTTTCCTACTAGATAATTTTTTACTTCCATAGTTATATTTCTCTCTCTTAAGGCTCATTACGATAAACATCACAACCAACAGGGCCATCGCCGTTATGGAAATAGTAGCGAGAATACCTATTATTTGTATAACAATAAAAACCGAAGATAGCTTAACTCTTGGATTAGACATTACCAAAGCTAACAATACTACGTGTGTCCTTCCATAGGTACTGGGTTCACTCGCAAAACCGTATAGTCGTTGTAAAGGAAACCCTCCTATTGTATAAGGTGGAATCCCACAAGAATTGACAGTCCTTTCACCGTACAAACATAACTCGAGATACTGGGCTATCATCGGGAAAATTACCTGCATGGCTAACAGGAATAACGCATAAGTGGTCGAAATTAACAGCCCTACGGTTATTCCTTTGATTAAACTATCTATGTTTAGACTGTTCGGAGTGAGCCCAAGGCACGGCAAGACCAAAAGCAAAATAACAAAAACCATTTCATTCAGAGTTCTGTCAGACCCGATACTAAATAATGTATAGAGACATAAACAACTTAGCCCGATGACCGCTACTAAAGGGTTAAATTTAAATTTGGATAAGCAAAGAATTAGAAACAGAGTGAAACAAATCTCTGAGGCATAAACATGGCTGCCCGCGAAAAGAATACTTAACGTTAGAAAAAAACCCGCCAATTGGTAGCGCAACTCATAGGGCGATGAGCTTAGCTTATTCGAGAGGATGGTCAAGTGAGTAACCCTGAGTTTCCAGATGAGTCCCCTTACCTGGCATGCAGACCCAAAGATTTTCACGTCGTGAAAAAACTAATGGAAACAGTAAAAGTAGTGTCAGGTAAAACTTTAACAACCGTTTCAAATTGTTAGCGCTGGGTTTTCTAAGCGTGGAAGCGTTTAAGCACCACCATCCAAGTTTGGTCTGAGATGCCCACACATTATGATCAAAATTACCAAGAGAATAGGTTCTGAAAAAAACTCTGTTCTTCTTTAAAGTAGACGGGGAGCACAAAAAAGTAAACGTCGTCGACGCAACAGTGCGCCAATAATCTCCTTCAAAATAATTGATCTTACTTCTATATTTATGTAACTCATGGGAGTAGTAATCCGACGAATTAAAAAAAGTATAGTAACTTTTGTACTGTGTAGATTCTGCGTATCTAAACACTGAATCTAATGCATCGGAATCCAACAAATAGTCATCTTCAAGAAATGCTACTAACTTAGCCTCAGACCTTGAAAGATAATCATATTGCAGCTTAAAACTTTTCGGTCCACTAAAACAATCAACTTTTACTATTTCAAGGTCATATCTCTCAGAAGTCATTTTTCGTATCATTTCGTGAAATTCATCACCACAGCCATCAGAGAAAACAGTGATCTTAGTATTAAGTGATTGAGAACTGTCTAATATCGAGCTATATACTTGCTCAAACGTTTCGAGCTTAGTTCCTTTAAGAAGAGGTTTTTTTGAAATCCCAGGATATACTCGCAACCCTATTTCTAAGTCATACATTTTCATACGCCTCAACTAATGCTTCTTTAAAGTTGCTAGGTAAAAATTCCCTCGATTTTTTTAAGCCTGCCCTAACCAGACGTAACCGCAAATCCTCATCTTTCAGAAGCCCCGCAACACCAGATACGGTTTTTTCAACGTCACCTGGCGATACAATCAAAGCATTTACTTTGTCCTCTATATAGTCACGATTACCAAAGCAATCTGTGCAGACAACGGCACAACCAAGCCGCATTGCCTCCAAAGGCATAAGACCAAATCCCTCGAAATTTGAAAAAAACACAAATACCTTTGACGAGCGATATAATTCTGCTACCTCGTTATCACTCATATTCTTCAGATAAGTCACATCTTCTGGGAGGCCCTTTGGGCGCTGAGGCCTACCAAAAACCGTTATCCTTTCTTTAGGAAATTTAAGTCTAATTTCAGAAATTAACTCACAAGTACCCTCTGGGTTCTTATACACTCCTGTAGCAAAAGACAGAAGAATCCCTCGCCGGGAGACTTCCAGTATTTCCTTGTCTGTAAAATCAAAGCCAATATCATCACCCGGAAGCAGACAACCAATATTAGCAATTTTTCCAGGGTTAGAATGTGACAGGACAGATTTATACAAATAATCAGAAATACAAAAATATGTTGCGGATTTCTCCCACGAACTTTTAATTTTATCAGCAGGCCCCATAAAACCGGGGTAATCCATAACTGGATGAACAACCTTCACGTGACTTAAATCAAAGGCATCATAAAGCTCGATTAAAAGTTGCCAAGATGCTATGACTAAAATTTCAGTATTACTGATATCGTGCCGGTATATTTTCTGCTGCCACGCTGACTTCAATCCAAATTCTTGATTGGCATACTTTCGCCACTTGCCAAAGGTATTAAGCCACAAGAATTTAAGACGTCTAACTAATTGATATACTGAGCTACTATCGTCTATTTGCGATAAAAGGCCACCATTTACGTGTAAAAATCTGACGTCATGTCCTGCATTGATAAGAATTCTACCGTGCTCATAGAGCAGCTTGAATCCCCCGATTGGTGCAGGTGAGCCAGGCACTACAAATAAGAATTTCATTTTCGTTTTTTAAGCATAAAATTAAGATATGGATAAAGGTTATCTTCATTTTGCGTAAATAATTTTATTGCCCTAGCGTAAGATCTTTCGACAAACGATCCTAAAGATAGGCGCTTTGATTGTCCAATTTTGGCAACCTCTTTAAGTGATGGATACATAACAGAATCATCTACTAATGTTAAATTCATACCACGTGAAGCACTGAGCTTTTGAAAATCTTTAATACTACGATACCAGACATCCCAATCTCCACTTTCGCTAAGCTTGTACTGATTCCTGGCAATTGTCACGAACATTTGGGAGACTGCTCTAGGAAATAAGCCTAAGAACTTGAGCCCAGTATGGTCATCTACAATCTTATATTTACTCGGAACCACAGCAAATATGCACCCATCTATATAATCATAGAAATCATCTACCTTTTCAAGAAAGTATTGGTCGGATAAATGTTCAAGTACACTAAATGAAGCCAGCACGTTGATCTTTTCATCACCAATATGCTCAAAGATTTTCTCTTTCTCAGAGAAAAACAAACTCTCATGATAGCCATTATCTTTAGCTAATTTATTGGCTAAATCGATCTCCGCAGCATAAATATCGTAGCCATAGGCTTTGAAACCAAGGGATCGCATCAAAATAACCATTTCTCCAGATCCACAACCAAAATCTAAAATCAATAATTCCTCAGACTGAATATCTGTCTCACTCTTAAGATATGGAATTAGATTACTCAACCATGAGTTGTAGCTGAACGGATCAGCTGATATTTTTATCTTTTTTACTTTCTCTGATGCGTAAAATAGCGAATCCTCCGCGGAAAGACCTTTATCTAAATAAAAATTTTTCAGATTATCAAAATGATTTGTATAATTAATCATTAAGGTTGGGCCTTACGATTACAGAGAATGAGTCCTTTCGTCCTGGCACCACATCAGTCGCGTAAAGGATTTCCAGATTTAGTCTTACCATTAGTTCTATAAAAGAACTCAATGTCCACACATGGTGATGAATGAGGCGTTGGCTATTAAAATATTCGAAATCATCTTTATTAGCTTTTCCAATATATTCTGGTGGGATAAGCCTGTGTCCAGAAAGAATTGTTAAATCCCTGAATTCAGCCCAATGGGTCTGGTCATATTCGTCGGTTTTATGCTTAAAATCATCAAAAATATGATCTGTTGAGGTAAGTGGCCTAAGGCTATCAAACGTTCTCGAGCCATGAGGAAGAATAAACCAAATCACTCCCGTACTTCTTACGGTTCGACACCACTCATTAATCGTTTTTATTGGATTGGCCATGTGCTCAAGACAGTGTGATGAAACCAACATATCGATCGTTCCATCCTTAAACGGCAAATTATCTGCCGCAGCTTGAATGATATCGTCAGACACGGGAAACATATCGCACCCAGTGACCGTTTTGGATTTACTTATTTTATTAGAGCCACAACCAACATCTAATATAAAAGGCTTGTAGATCGCAGAAGAGTATTCTCGAATAAGTGCGGCTACCCAACGCTTGTAGTATCTGGTCTCGATAATATTTAAAAAAATGGACCTATAATCTTTCATAAATCAAACTAATTCCCAAATGGTTACCACATCGAGAATCGTAAACTCCTCGCTTATAATTGGAATCTCTGAAAATTTATACTGTTTCATCACTTCCAACGCTCTCGATCTATCTTTATCAAAAAGGTACACAGGATTCATTTCCATACATGAATTTATAGATGCGGAAAGATTAGGAATTTTTAATAGGTCGCCCTGAGATACAACACCTACCAATCTATCACTATGATCGACAACAAAAATTAACCGCGATTTTTCTTTCTGCATTTGCTCCACGGCATCAAATAAACTTATATGTTCTTTAACTATAATAGCCATAATTTCACTCCACTAGAAACTTGTTTATTAGCTTGTCATCTATCACTAAATCATTCAATACAGTCACTATTTTCGAACTGCTATTACCATCACCATACTGTTTGTCGTAACCAGTATTTTGCTCGCTAGCAACACTAGCGATAGCTTGATCGATAGATTCAGCAGATGCGACAGGCACATCAATCACTGTTCGAGACCGTAATCTACCTGTTTGTCTGGAGCCTATATTGATAGAAACCACTCCAAGGCTAGGTGCCTCAAGGATCCCTGAGCTACTATTGCCAATTATGAACTCACAATTGGAAAGCAGCGCTGCGTAGTCATTACGACCTAAATTTCGAGTAACTCTTACAAATTCCTTTGGAAAATGTGTTAGTTCATTGGCTATATCAGTACTGCCAGCATCATTATTTGGTAATATCCATATTTGATACAGCCCCCTAGCTGTAAGTGCTTTATGCATGATTTTCGCGAACACTACGGGGGAAACTTTTTCATCACTGCTCGGATGAACTATACATACACAAAAACGATCTGAAGGGTTTAATCGAAGCTTGAGACAGACATCACTAATATTGGAAATTTCGTTCTTATCTAGTAAATTATCCAGTTGGGGCGCCCCAGTAGTATGGATTCTAAATTCTTCCTCTCCCAAACGAATCAAGCGATCAGCTGCGTCTTTATTGCTCGCAAAGTGTACATGGGCTAATTTACCTATAGCATGCCTTGCCATTCCATCTTTATGTCCTGATAACTCGCCAGCCTGAATGTGCGCGATAATTACATTACTATAAAAAGCTGAAACAGCAGCCATAAACGTTTCAGCCCTATCACCTGCCAATAAAATAATATCTGGAGAAAAATCATCGAAAACGTTAGGCAACTGAATACCCAGTAGCCCAAGAGATCTAGCCCACGCTGATTCCGCACCCCCCGCTACATTCATAAAGATTCTGTAGCGCGGCTGAAAGCCGTCAGCAATAATTTCATTTTCAGTCATGCCAAAAGAAGGATCGACATGCATATTAGTAACAGCTAAACGGACATCATGATCAGTATCTTTAAATTTTTTTAGAATAGGTCTGAGATAACCCCACTCACCTCTGGAGCCAGTAAAAACAAGTATTTTTTTACTCACTGAGATCCTCCCACGACAAGGCAATGTTTCTATCGATATCTTTTAAAGCCTTCTTACCTAAGACACTCTCGTACTCGGCACTCAAAATTCCGTTTCCGGGGCGTTTTGTACATAGATCCTTCAATGTGATGACTTGACCAGCTGCAATGGGTCGTGCCGCAATGATTGATCTGTAGGCCCAGTCCCTTATTGGCTTTTCTTTGTCTTGTATTATTTTAGAGTCACCAAGTGTCGCCCTTACCAACTTAACAGCATTAACCATCGCTTTAAATTCGTCCGGATCAAGAGAAACAGAAGCGTCAGGGCCAGCAACGAAATGAGATAAAGTAATATGTTTCTCAATAATACGGGCACCTAAGCAAACCGCTGAGATACTCGACCCTATTGTGGGGCTATGGTCGGAATGTCCGATCACGCAAGGACTCATATCATGAAGCTTTTCCAAAAATTGTAGATTTAAATCTTCGTACTTTGGAGGATACTCACTGATACAATTCAGAAGCGCAAAGTCCTCAATAGACTTGCTGTACCTTTTAATCCAACCTTTGACTTCACTCTCATCACACATCCCAGTAGAGAATATAATAGGTTTCTTCAATTCAGTGAGTCTGTCAATGAACCAGTAATCTTGAAATTCACCCGATCCAATCTTGAAGAAAGGTACTAAATTCTGGATTTCAACGGCTGCTTTATACGAGAACGGAGTGCATAGATAGGTGATATTATTAGAATCGCAATATGCTTTTAAGTCATAGTGCTGATCCAGGCTAAGGGCATTTACTCTCAAAAATTCATGTAGCGGTTCAGCAAAGTTGTCTGAGGATAAATCATTAATCAGCATTTCCTCCTCAACAATATGATGCTGAAACTTGATAGCATCTGCGCCAGAATCTACAGCCGCATCAACTAAAGCTTTTGCAACTATGGTACTACCCATATGGTTATCACACCCTTCGGCGATCACATAAACGCCCCCACTAACTTCATTCACTAAGTCTTCAAAAAAATTCATAGCTCAAGCCTCATTTAACTGATTGAATACGGTGCGGCAGACCTCAAGGTCTAAAGGGGAATTAATATCAAGAGCCTCGGTACTATCCACTACAATACAATGGCAATTTTCGCCCAAAATTGATTCGGACGTAATGTTCTTCACTTTAGTCGCATAAAAAACACCACACTCATGATATTTCGATGGCCTAGTCTGTCTGCGAGATTGACTACCATCAACGTTATCTTTTCGATTCCAAAAATCTTTCTCCTCAATCCATTCAACAGCTGATGATTTATACACTGTAAAAATACTATCAAATTTATTAGATTCTATTACATCGAGTAAAACATCTAGCGTCTCTAACCGTCTAAAAGGACTGGTGGGTTCCGTAATAATAACCCAATCATCTTGATCTAGATTATAGTTGCCTCTATCGCTTTCAATAAATTCCTTGATCGTAGCTGCAGTAGTAGTCTCATCAGCCGAAAAAGCCTTAGGTCTTTTATCGCACAGGATACCTTCGGCTCTGCAAGTTTGAAGTATCTTGTCACTATCGCTAGATAGAACCGTAAATTCCTCAAATCCGGCTTGACATAAAAAGTCTATGGTAATTTCCGTAAGTGACTTTTCTCCAATTAATTGAAGGTTTTTATTCACGATTCCCTTTGAACCGCCTCTTGCAGGGATGAAAAAAATAAACTTCATTAGACTAAATCGCTATTAAATTTTTGATAATCAAAATCTCTACCATCTATGATCGCGGATACTATTTCTGACAGATTCGCGTCTTTTATTTCACCAGAATCATTCGTCAGCCCAATAATTTCTTCATTAAAATGGGCAAGAGAATTTTTTGAGATAGAATAATCAAAGAAATCGAAGTCAATCATCGCTTTAAAAAACCAAAAGTAAGCAAATTTTTCGCCCAACTCATGGTCGGCTTTGCTAACCTTGGCGCCTTTTACAACCTTCGATAGCTCGCACCAAACATCCTCTTGAGACTTCGGATCTATGGTAAAACCTCTATTTCTGCAATACGCTTCACCGAGAACCATAACTTTATGACCAAGTGCACACAGCTCCGTACCAATATTGGAAGCATAAATAATATTTAGGTCACTTAGGTCTGCTAGTGCGTAACTCCCCACATCGCTTTCAGAACCAATTATATTTATGTGACTAGGAAGATCAGGATACCTCTCCTCGATCATATCTTTCAACTTCAGTTTGGTATCAAATCCACCCTTTGATTCAGCTGGATGGACTCGGATAATAAGTTCCCTTGAAGAATCAGTTAAGAAGTAATCTATGGTGTGAAAAATAGCTGTCAACATCCCATCATAGATATTGGAGCTATAGAAAATGTTCGCATCCCAAGTGACATTTGTGAAGAATGAAATTACTGGTTTTCTAGTATCTATACCTAACTCGTCTGTAATAGCCACCTTATCCGTTTTTGGGTTTGGATGATAATTTACCATATCTCGACCACCAGAAATTTTTGATCCGACATAACTTTTCAATTCATCTCGTTGTCTTTTTGATAATGCATGATCCCATCGGTCTTTAGGAATATTTAATAATGCGCGATGATAAGTATCCCCTTTGACAATAGAAATAGTCTTTTTGCGGTATAAAAATGTATAGACATAAACCGGTATTGATCTCTCACGGCATATGTCTAACAAAGGGCCATGTTCTAAATAGATACCGTGAGTCATTATCACTCTATCTGGTAGTTCTCTATCAAATAAACTTGCGAGCATCTTTTTGTAATCTTCATGTGTTCTATGAAAATTCTCGAGGACAACTTGACCATTAGATACATCTGAAATCTCCCCCACTAATAGCTTCCTCAAAGTTGAAGAAGTTGCATGCTCATCTTTGGTCATCGCAATAATGTCTAGATCTTCATTTTTTGATAAGATAGATCTATCAAGAACCAAAGCCTTTTTATTGGTGGCTGCTCTTGAAACAGCATCAATGCTCGCAGTACATTCCAAACACCTAGCTTTACGCTGTAATCTCTCTGACAAACCAGGTTTAGTTGTTGATAAGTGCCCCACGCTATCCCACATGCAGTGATTTAAGCCTTTCCCACAAGAAACGAATTCCACAGACGCTCCTACTTCTGTTAATGCACGCGCAAGCGTAGATTCAGCCGCTAACGTCGCCTGTGAAAAACCGAATATTGGGGCTATCAAAATTTTAAGTGGGACTTCGTCAGATGAGCGCACCTCTGATTGACAAGTGCGAGGCTCACCTTTACTCAGCTTATAAAGCTGAACGCTCAATGGCATTTCAAGCCTCAAGCAAACACTTAAACGATAAGCTACAGGTAATGGTAAAACATTGAGCACTATTCGAACCGCTCGCCCCCATTGCCTAACAAAAAATAAAATCATACAAACACCTTTGTAGATGACAGTTTTGTGGTGAACATTAATAGTAATACCGACAAATAGCGATACCCAAAAATACACCATGCGACCGCTTCAGCAGAAATATCAAAATCAAAAATCTGAAGTGAATAGATTGAGATAACTAACAAAGAGCAAGCGATAAACTTATATGCAATAATCGCATTATACTTTTCTAAGACGAGCATTCTTGCCTCAGCAAGCCCTATGAATATTAAAGGAATCATTGAATAAGCTAAAATTATTGAAACCGATACAGCAGGTAAAAATTGCGTTCCGTACAGTGCTTGTATTAGAAATGACGACACTAAGTGAAATAAGGCTACAAAGGACATCATTACGAATTGCAGCTTCAAAAAGTCAGTTCGAGCTCCACTACCATTGAACATAACTCCTCCAATAGTCATTCCATGCAAAAGCCTAGGAATCTTTCCTATAACTAGAACAGAGGCTGCTGCCACAGAGTAAAATCCAACCTCACTTAATGAGACCGACGTTAAAGCTAAAACAGGGATATGGATACTAATTGCAGTAATGTAGATTATTGGCGCTTGATTTAAACTTGTCTTTAAATATTGAGTCATTGAGCCGACGCTAACTTTTAATTCCGGCAGATGGATTCTT
>Ga0181572_10002407_pt1 | contig 13274 bp, 11 predicted proteins | sample 101ome_26_FD_133004 | JGI IMG/M metagenome (GOLD analysis project Ga0181572, IMG submission 133004) | Coastal salt marsh microbial communities from the Groves Creek Marsh, Skidaway Island, Georgia - 101408AT metaG (megahit assembly) | ecosystem: Environmental > Aquatic > Marine > Intertidal... | reverse complement strand
AGAATTGCGTAGACCATGTATTAATATCATTAAGATTATTACCATCCTCGTGAGTGCCATACATAATACCCCCGGACTCTTGAATATCATTAGATCTAACTTGGTAAATTTCTAACTTAGATTTCAGAATTTTAAAAAGACTTTTAAAATCTTCATTATTAATGATGCTTTTCTGCTTGACATATATTAATATTCTCAATATTTGAGAAAGAGTATCAGATCTTTCCATAAGATTTGGATTGTCATCTATGTCATAAATTGATGAAAAAATATCAGAATCTGAACGAAGACGACAAATCAACCATCTGGCTGATAACTCTATGGCTTTAGCAATTTTTTCTTCATTTGTTTTTAAGTGAATGTATATTAAAGCCTCAGTGGTATAACAATGTGGATGAATGTGTGTTAAATCTTCTTTGAAGTTTGTAATAAACCTTCCATCTTTCTTCTGTGAATTGATAACATTATCTAACGCTCTATTAATAACATTTAGGTATTTTTTATCATCTAATAATTCATAAAGTTTATATAACCCAATACAAACTTTTAATAGAAAACTGCCTATTTGATTTGACCATGTTTCTGAATTACTAAAAAATTTACCTTCGAAGCAATCGTAAAGAGGATAAAAATTTCCAAATTGATCGGCTGATCTGCATATAAAATCACCCATATTGATAGCGGCATCAATAAGATATCTTTCTTTATTAACAGAGTATAAGTTGAGTAAACCTGCTAGGCACATCCCAACATCAAAAGTGCATGCAATACCTTTTTTCTCATCAAATCTATCATAGGATTCAGCATAGTATCTTCTCGTTATAACTGCTCCATTCTCTAAAAGAGCTTGGTTAATTATCCATTTAGAGCAGATGTCTGCATGGTGAAGAGTATCTACATCAAGACTATCAAGATAAATTTCTGTCAAACTCGACAAATAATAACCACTAATTTCTGTGTAAATAAACTCATAATCTTTGCTCTTATCTGAAAACCAGGCATTGACCCCTCCAAAAAATTTAGGATCATTGTCTATAGACTGTATTCCTGAATTAAGAAGCCATTCTCTTGATTTATGATAGTCTGTCATGATTTGTTCCTCATAAAACCTGAGGCATTGCCAATTTTTCTTTTATCTCTTGCCTTGCCGAGAAAATAAGTTAATGGCTTATTGACCATCAAGATATCAAACAATTCTTCATCACTGATAACTCTTGTTTTCTGGATATGCTTTCTTTTTTTAAGAGTTGTTCCGATATTTACAAGATTCCATAATATAGCTTTATGTATCCAATAAAAAATCTTAAATTGCCGGTTAAACAAAGAAAACCAAGCCAAGCCAAGCCATAATATTATGTGAATTGGCAATATTCTGAAAATATAAAACAATGAAAGATTCTTAACAAGAGTTGCAATATAATTTTTACACCCATGAAATTTAGCATTAAAGTTATTCAGTTGCTCCCCTAAGGCAAGAGAGCTACTTCCAAACTCATGATAAACTTCAGAACTATAGATAAAAACAGCTTTATATCCACTTAACCAAGACCTCCAACCAAGATCTGTTTCTTCCATATAGATAAAATAACTATCATCAAAACCTCCAATTTTTTCAAAAACATCTCTTCTAATAAACATTCCAGCAGACTTTGCGGCTAGAATATCTGCCCTATAATCGAATTCTGCGTTATCGAAAGTGTCAGCTTCAACGCGCTGCACTAGGAAGCCATTTTGTCCAATATATTCACCAATATAGTCAAATTTTTTCTTGTTAGACATTAACAAAAGTTTAGACTGAATAATTCCAGTATTTTTATTAGATTTAAATTCATTTATTGGATCTTTGAACCAATCAGGATGAACTTCAGTATCGTTATCAAGAAAACATAAGAATTTACCTGACGATTTTTTTACTCCAATATTTCTTGCTTTTGCTGGACCATAATTTTTATCTAGAGTAATTAAAGTTATCTTGTCTAGATAATTCTTAAACTTTTTCTGAACTTTAATAACGGAATCATCATCTGAGCCATTATCAACAACAACAATTTCAAAATCTTTAGCATTTGAATTTAAAACTGAGTTCACACAACTTTCTAGGAATTTCCTTCCATTAAAGTTGACAATTATTATTGATAAAAGCAATTTAGAAACGAAGATAAATAAACGCTATTTTATAGTTCATTATGATATTAATCCGACTTTTTAATCTATTAAAGATTTATAAAGATTTAGATGTAATGCGGAAATATTTTTCCAAGATCTTTGAAGAGCTTTATTTTTAACATTCTGCTCAATATTGATAACGTGCTGATAGTTATTAACAACATAAGCCAACTTATCACCCCAACCAGATTTTTCAACCAAAAATCCATCATAATCATTAGTTACTTCCTCGCAGAAATTTCCCAATTTTGATGCAATCACACACTTGTTGTAACTATATGCTTGAGCCAAAGGACCACTAGCTGAAATAGAAATAACTGCTGGCACTAGGACAACATATGCGTTTACAAATAACTGCTTAATTTTTGCATTGTCGACAAAGCCGGTAATTTCTACTTTTTCTTTGATGTTTAACCTCTCTATGTAAGACTTAATTTCTTCAAATGCATATTCTTGTCCTGTTATAACTCCGCCAGCTAATATCAATTTAAACTCTTGAACTGGATTATTTTTAATAAATTTACTATACCCATCAAGGATATCGAGAATTCCTTTTCTTTTTGATAGATATCCAAAATACAAAAAATATTTTTCATTGCTCTTTTGTTTTGATAAATTTAAATTATGAGTGTCAACACCATGACTTATGACTTTTATTTTATTACTTTCTAACTTATAGTCATTGGTTAATGTTTTCTTTAAAGTTTCAGTATGAACTATTAATAAATCTGAAAAAATACCCAATAAAAAAAATAAATACTTAAAGAATATTCTTAAAACAAATGGATGAATAAGATTTGTATTTTTTCTGAAAAATCCGATAAATTCCTTATCAACTAATCTCAAATCAGGTACTGCATGAATTGTTATTAAAATTTTAATTCTGAGTAATTTAGTAAGCCCAACAAGAAATGGAAATAAAAACGCACTTAGGGTTCCGCCATACATATTAATCTCATGCTGAAAATGAGCTAATTTAGGCTTTTGCTTAATGATTTTTTTGGCAATATCAACAATTGAAATAAGCCCCTTGTTCCATGTTTTTAAATGATAACAACTAAGTGGTTTTTCATTTTTTTCAGCATAAAATTCAATCTCAAAATTATTTTTTTTTATTTGTCTAATAAGCTCCTCAGATAAATATCTTGAATAATTAGTTTCTGGATAGAAAGATGAAATAAAGGCAATTTTATCTAACATGTTTACCTTAATCGACTGACTAGATTTTTCTTGAAAAAAAGCCCATATAAAAAATTAAGTCCATAAAAATAATGCGAGGGTATTGAATACATTACAGCGAAGATTGAAATAAGTAGATTTTCTAGCTTGCTGATCTGTATAAAGGCAAACGTAAGTACCATAAAATATAGTACATAACCTGCTTTAATAGACAATTGGAATGATTCAGGCAAATAAAAATAAAATAATGAGATGTTTGTAAAAATAAAAAACATAGACGGGATAAAAAATAATAATTTCCTTGAATTTTTTGGAAATTTTTTTACGAAAAACCCTCTGTGTAGACCGTATGCACTAACTTGTTTTAGATGCTGATAAAGATTTTTTCTTCTATGGTGCCATACAATCATTCTTGGCTCATAAAGAATTTTATCTATCTTAGAACATAAAATAGTATCTTCTCCGGGCCAAAATTTTGTATTAAAACCTCCAATACTATCAAATATAGTCTTTCTAACCATTAAATTAACTGATGGCCAATCATCTACAAATTTTTTCTTTCCCATTGAAATATACCTTTCAGGAAAACCACCAGAAAATTTACTAAGAAAAACAGCTCCAGAAACTTTTTGAAGGAAGCTATTCTTTTCTGGTGTGATACCAGGACCTCCAATAGCATGGATATTTTCATCCTTAAAATGTTCATTTGCAATATTTAAGAAATCTGATTTAGGATAAGAATCATCATCTAAAAAGACAAGAATTTCTCCACTTGCAACTTTAGCCCCAATATCTCTTTTATCTCCTGGACCAACTCTGCCTGACTCAATAATCGCTATTCTACTATCGAAACTCCATTTATTAGTTTCAGGGTTATTAGTTACAATAATGAGCTCCCATGAATGAAACTCGAGTTTGATAATACAATCTACTGTTTGGTCAACATAATCATTTAAACTCTTTACCGGAATAATAATTGAAAAAGTTGTCATGAATTCTTAGCTGGTATTTTTTTTGTTAATTGCTTATTTTCAGATCTAGTTAAATTGAATACATGTTGTCTAACTCTTCTAATAGCTCTTATGCTATATGTAAACAAAAATTGCCAATCTTTCTTTCTAAAGTTAAACAAAAAGAGAATTTGTCTCAAAATAAATTTTGGATGATAGGCTATTGAATACATCTCCCTGACTGCAGCATAATATTCGGAATGTTCAATTGGCGTTTTAACGATCAGTTTACTCATATCATGATCATCATAATCTTTTGTAAGAAGAACCCCTTTTTCAATGCACTCTTTATGATAAGGTGTAAAGTCTAATGGGGTACATAGGGTAACTTGCAGAGTTCTGGCTAGACCAGAGAACATTATTCTCCTTACTTCATCAACAGTCCTTTGAAGTTGCTCCTTCGTCTGCCAGTAATATCCAACCATAATAGTTAAATGCGGATGAAGCCCATATTTTGTAAGCCATTTCAAGCAATTTTCAACATGTTCTAATTGATAACCTTTATTTAATCTCATAAGGGTCTCATTGTCTGCTGCTTCATAACCTAAAAGAACAAATCTAAAATTGGCTTCAGCCATCAACTTTATAGTCTCTTCATCTAAGTATTCAAAACGTGTATTAATACCGAAGTAACAACCTTTTTTATTAAGACCCCTGTCAATAATACCCTGGGCAAAAAGCCTAGCTTCTTTACCCCGATACCAAACACCAGAGTCATCAAAAATTTCTCTGACCCCATAATTGTTTATTAAATTTTCATACTCATCAAGACTTTTCTCGACAGACATCATTGAGAAAGTTAAGTCCGGACCATTGTATCTACAGAAGGTGCACTTACCAAACATACAATCTCGAATAACACTAGTTGCATATGTACCAGGTGTCTGAAGAAAGTTTCCATTTTCATAGGCATAATCTTTCCAATTTACAAGATCTCTATTAATCAATGGAGAATCATCTAATTTCTCAACATGTCTAAAGTTTCCTGTTGATTTAATTTCTTTACTTCCTCTAATCAGAAATCCTTCTCCATTAAATGTTTCTCTCCAATTACTATTCTTGTTAATAAAAGGAACTAATCTCCTTAAGTCAAAATCAACATTGCTACTTCTGAGAATTACGTCAACTTGTGACTCTTTAATAGATTCTTCCGGCATTCTCATAGAATGATATCCTGTAAGAATAACAATGCATTTCGGCATAAATTTTTTCACTAAATTAATAGTATTCCAATAAAACTTCATTACTGGTGTTGTGCTTTCAAATACAACAATGTCTGGTTTTTCACTTACTAAATCATCAAGCCAACCTTGAAATGATTTCAATTGGGCGTTGCCATCATCCCAATAAACATCAAATCCCATTAATTTCAGAGACGTTGCAGCTTGGGCATGCGTTATGGGAAGTAGGTAAGTTGGCTCTCTAAAATATTGGACGTTTCTATTCTGTGAAACCATCGCCTTCTGACCATATTCATTAATTATTGGAGGGTAAGAGATTGCTATTTTCATTAAATAAGTCCTTAGAAGAATACTTCTGTAATAATTTGATCACCGCTCACATTTTTATTGTGGAGAATATCCAAACAGTCTGCAATCATATTTTTATTTCCGCAAAGATAGAATTTCATGTTGTCGCTATCAAAATTCTCTTTCTCGAGTTTGTCGGTGACACGAATTCCAGAACCAAAATCGGGTTTAGAAATACATGCACTGTACCTATCTTTAGGGTAGTGATCATTGTGATACTGATCTTTTTCATATCTAACACCGTGCAATATTTTATAGTCCAATTTGGGATAAGTTTTAATAAAAGAATGAAATGGGGCTATACCAGTACCAGTTCCTATAAATAAATATTTTGTTTTTATATTATTAGGATTTTGTATACAAAACTCACCATAGGGTCCATCTATATCAACATATTCTCCAATTTGTAATCTTTGAAGTTGACTGCTTATTATTCCATCTTCTACAGCCCTGATTAAAAAGTCAAGATATTTAGATTTTTCTGAAGAGTACATTGAATACTCTCTATTGATGCCTATTTCAGGTAAGCCAAGATTAAAGCATTGCCCAGATTTAATTTCCAAAAGTGGTCTATCAAACCTCAGCATAAAAGTTTCTTCAGTAATTTGTTCATTCTTAAGTACCTTGAATTTATTCATCTAATTACTCTCTTAAAATATTCAATAGTATGATTAATCCCCTCATCAAGTTCAATCCTTGGCTCCCACTCAAGTGCTTCTTTTGCGAGTTTAATATCTGGTCTTCTAATTTCAGGGTCATCTTGAGGCAAAGGATTAAAAATAATTTTTGAGCTTGAACCTGTAATATTCAACACCTTATCCGCTAACTGCTTTATAGTGAACTCATTTGGATTCCCAAGATTAACAGGACCTAAAAAACCTTTCTCACTGTTCATTAAAAGAATAAAGCCATTTATTAAATCATCGACATAACAAAAGGATCTTGTTTGTTCGCCAAGACCATATACTGTTAATGGGTCATTGCTCAGGGCCTGTACTATAAAATTAGATACAACTCTTCCGTCATTTGGATGCATATTAGGCCCATAAGTATTAAAGATTCTAGCGACTTTTATGTCAAGCCCATACTTTCTTTCATAGTCAAAGAACAATGTTTCAGCCGACCTTTTCCCTTCATCATAACAAGATCTAACACCAATAGGGTTTACGTTTCCCCAATATGATTCATTCTGTGGAGACATTTTAGGATTTCCATAAACCTCACTAGTTGATGCTTGTAAGATTTTTGCTCCCAATCTCTTAGCAAGACCAAGCATGTTTAATGCACCAAAAACACTAGTTTTAAAAGTATTTATTGGATCATGTTGATAGTGTATTGGCGAAGCAGGACAAGCTAAGTTATATATCTCATCAACTTCTATTCTTAATGGCTCCTGAATATCATGGCGAATTAACTCAAATGAATCAAAATCGTATAATGGAGAGATATTTTTTTTAAAACCTGTAAAAAAGTTATCAACACAGATAACTTCATTTCCATATTCTAAAAGTTTTTTGCACAAATGGGAGCCCAGAAACCCAGCACCACCAGTAACTAGAATTTTTTTCTTTGTTTTATATATTTGATTTTTTGTATTCATTTTTTTTTGATAAGTTAATAAAGACCATAATAATGCCGACTATTGCAACAATTGATAAACTTGAATAAACAGCTATAAGAATTTCTAGAAAGCTTGAATGATAATGAGAAATTAATACTAATTGCAAAGGAGCTATTAGGAGCAATAAGTATACAAATAAAACTTTTCCAGTTGCAATTAAGAAATGCTCAATAACATGGATTAGAGATATAGGGATCATGGCAATGCCATAAAATTTCAAAATATTTATGGACTCTTGATACTCTATGCCATAAAAAAACATAATAATTTCCTCGCTTAAAAAATAGAAAAATATTGCTGAGGCGAAACCAAGAAAAGCGGTTAGCGTAAGACCTTGAAGGAATATATTGAATTTGGACTCTCGCTTTGAATTTTTTTCAGCTGTCATAGGAAATATAGCAGTTGATATTCCGGCGGGTAAATACATTGCGGCCTTGCCAATGATTGCTGCAACAAAGAATACGCTTTTGTCGGTATTATTAAAAAAATAATCCACAACTAAGATATCTATTTGGGAAAAATAAACAAACATTATGTTTGCTAAAAAGACTTGCCATGAAGATGAAAATATAGAATTAAAATTAAATTTCTGTTTTTGTATCAAAGGAGGTAATAATCTTAAATTTTGCTTTAATGAAATAAGATATCCAAAAAAACTTGCCAGAAAAACACTAAATAAAACTCCTATCAAACCATAGCCTAAATTTACAGCCAATAGAGCAAGAAATATTTTCAATAAAACGGTAACTATTCCGATAAAAGCATAAAACTTAAAGGACATAAAGCCCTGGAGAATTGAATTACTCAAAGATTGAAAAACCGAAACGAAGACTATAAAGAGGATAATTATTAACTCCGTCAAACTATTTATTTTCAGAAAATTAATCAGCGAATCTTTAAAAAGAAATGCAGCAAAGAAAAAAAATGAAATTATTAATAGCGAATATAAGTTACAGGTTGAAAAAAGGTATGCTATTTTGTTAAATTCATTGTCAACCTTGAAACTACTAATCTTTCTTGTTAGAAGAAGATTAATAGTGCTCAATGGAGCTGCAAACACATATAACTTAGCCATCAAAGCAATAAAGATGGCATAATCAGACACTGATAGATATCTCCCCATTAGTATTTGAAATATATACCCCAAAATACCACCAAAAATTCCCGTGGAGACCAGTAGTAAACTTGATCTAAAAAAATTTTGCTTAAATATAGATTTGATTAAAACCTTCAAAATTTCACTAAAGATTTATTTCGTCTTTTATAAGATATAACGGCCGATTTATTACTTCCGTATGGGTGTATCCAACATAATGAGCAACTAGTCCAAGACCAATCAGAACAACACCAATAAGAAAAGTATTTCCCATAGCTAAAATTGCAATTGGAGAAAAGTTATGGGAATTATCATTTAATTTGTCGATTATCATCCACAATGAAACAAAGAAACTAAAAAATGTAAGGATAACTCCCAGGTAGCTAATTAATCTTAGTGGCAAAAGAGAAAAAGATGTAAAGCTATTAACTGCCAGATCTAGAAGTTTTTTATATGAGTAATTTACATTACCACTTAATCTATTGTTGGCATTAAATGTCAATTGTGTTTTACTATAACCAAGCCAGTCCATTAGACCTCTAAATATTCTTTTTTTCTCTTTTATTTTTGTAAAAGCTAGTACGACTTTTTGATCATAAAGTCTAAAATCAGTTGTATTAGATTTAAAATCAAGGTTTGTGAACTGCCTCATTAAGAAATAATACAGCTTCGACCCTAATGATCTAATAAGTGTATGGTCAGTATTTGTTTCTCTGATTGTTTCAATAATTTCATACCCATCTTCCCACTCTCTAACAAGAGCAGGTATTAATTCAGTAGGATGTTGCAAATCTGCATCAATTGTGATTACTGCATCACTTTCAATTGAGTAATCAATTCCAGCACTCAAAGCAACTTCTTTGCCAAAATTACGAGATAAACTTATTAGTCGTATATCTTTATTTGACAAACATATATTTTTTATAAGCTCTAGAGAGCCATCGGTACTTCCGTCATCCACAAAAAGGATATCACACTGATAGTTTTTAAGTTCTTTGAAAGCTTTTTTTATTGCTTCAATGAAGTAAATAATATTTTTATACTCGTTATAAATAGGGCATAGAACTCTGATACTTTTTTTAGTCATAATTAAAAATATCTCTCGTGTAAACCTTTTTAATAAAAGGCTGGAGCACCTTGTCAATTCTATTGGTTATTATTATTGACGAGTTTTTTTCAAAATATTTAAAGTCATTTACTATTTTACAATTATGGAAAGTTTCTGACTCAATACCTGGCTCAAAAATTAAAACCTCAATACCTTCAATCACAAGATAATCAATAATATCTATTATTGCAGAAGACCTAAAATTATCACTCCCAGACTTCATAATTAATCTATAAACTCCTACTGATTTAGGTTTTTTTTGAATAATCATGTTGGATATAAATTTTTTTCTTACCTCATTTGAGTCAACTATCGAAGAAATGATTTTATTTGGTATGTTATTGTAATTAGCATTTAACTGTTTAGTATCTTTAGGAAAGCAATACCCTCCGTAACCAAAAGAAGGGTTGTTGTAAAAGTTACCGATTCTTGGATCAAGAGATACACCTTCAATAATTTGAGAAGCATTAAGACCATTTGACTCAGCATATGTGTCCAATTCATTGAAGAAAGCAACTCTCATTGCCAAATAGCCGTTAGCAAATAATTTTACAGCCTCAGCCTCTGTATTATTAATATAGAGAATATCTATCTTTTCTTTACATGCGCAGGAGCTAAGCATCTCACCAAATTTCTTTGCTCTTTTAGTATCTTCGCCCAGAATAATCCTTGATGGATACAAATTATCATATAAAGCTCGTCCTTCTCTCAAGAATTCAGGTGAGAATAGAATGTTATGAAATGAATATTTTTTCTTTAGGTTCTCGGTATACCCAATAGGAACTGTAGACTTAATTACTACAGTACATTTATTATTCTTTTCAATAATATTCTCTACAACCAGTTCAATAGAATTAGTATCAAATGAATTAGAAATTTCGTCGTAATTTGTTGGAGTAGCGATAATTATATAATCAGCATCTCTTATTGCGAAATCTTGGTTGGTTGTCGCAACAAACGAATTCTTTCTATTTTTATCGTCTAGAATCTTTTGGAGTTCATTTTGAATATCCTTGTCATCAATTGGTGATATTCCATTATTAATTCTATCAACCTTGGTCTGATCAATATCAAGCGCTACAATGTTATTTTTCTTTGAAAGGAGTATGGCGTTAGCCATACCAACATAACCTGTTCCGATAATCGTAATATTCATAAATAGCTCATTTTAAGCTATAAGTTTTCTAAGCCTTTAATTTCTGTATAAAAAAATTATTGGCTCTGACAAAACCCTCTGGGGTTCCACAATCAATTCTTCTTCCTTGATACTTATATGCTAAGACCTTATTTTGAATAGCAAGTTTCATTAGGGCATCAGTGATTTGTATTTCCCCTTTTAAATCTTTTGAAGTCTCATTAATGGCATCAAAAATTTCTGGTTGCAATATATATCTTCCAATAATTGCATGATTTGATGGAGCGAAACTAGCTTCAGGTTTTTCAATCATATTTTGAACTTGAAAAATATTTTTTTCTATTTCTATCCCAGAAATAATTCCATAATTTTGAACCTCATCCTGTGACACCTCCTCGATGGCAATAATAGATTTATCAGGGTAATTTGAATGTATTTTTATCATTTGTTGCAACACAGAATCACCTTCGTTAAAGCATAAATCATCGGGAAGGATAACCGCGAAAGGGTTATTGCCAATTTCATGTTTTCCTTGAAATATTGCATGTCCAAGGCCTAACATTTCTTCCTGATAAACGAATGAAAAATTTGAGTAATTAATAAGATTACCGAGACTTTCTATAGATTCCTTGATTGATAGGGAAGATGAGTGTGTTATTTTCTCAATATTTTCATTATGTTGAAAATATTCATATATTGATTTCTTTGTTTTACTTGTAACAAAAATTATTTGCTTTAACTCAGAAATATTTGCCTCTTCAACAGAATATTGAATCAATGGCTTATTCAAAATTGGGAGCATTTCCTTTGGAATAGCCTTTGTTATTGGAAAAAATCTTGTTCCATATCCTGCTACTGGTAGAAGGCAATGTTTAATCATTTTTTAGTTTTTGTTTAAAAATCAATTTGCCAGTTTCAACAGCTGGTTGGTCATATGTATTTATTTGCATAAACGATCCTACAGAAGAAGTAAGAAGAAGAAATCTATACATTAATTTAGCAATATTAAATTCATCAACTTTTGTAATGGTTATTTTGTCGCATGGGATATCTTTCTCTTGAAGAATTGCCTCATAGGTGGAGTCCGCTTGAAGGTTTATTAAATCATTAAAGCTCCTTCCATTAATAAAATTTAAATCAAAACAATTAAATTTTTTATCATCAGCTATTAAAGATTTATCCTTTAGATTATCAATCTTAAAAAAAGTCACGGTCTTATTTCTTGGTCCGTCCATGATTAATTGCATAAAACTATGTTGGTCATCAGGACCAATCAACGAAATGGGGGTTAATCCTTGACGAGTACCGTTAATATTTTTCTTGCCAAGAGACTCAGCCCATAGCTGAACGAACCATCTATTAAAGTCCCTAAAAACTGAAGAGTATGAAAAAATAATATTCATAGCAAATCGGCTTTTATTTTCCACAAGAAATCTGGCCTTATTAATTATAAGATCATAGTATTCCTCTTGTCTGAAAAAGCTTTCATGGACAACTCTACATCCATCTAATAACTTTTTGATATCTACGCCAATTATTGCTAGAGGTAAAAGTCCTACTGGGCTAAAAACTGAGAATCTGCCTCCAACATTGTTTGGGATAATAAATTTTTCAAGATTATTCTTTAAAGCAAATTCCCACAGACGGTTATTCTTTTCAGTAACTACCGTGCAGTTATCTTTTGTAATCTTTATCTTAGTATCAAGATATTTTAGGATGCTTATCGGTTCAAGAGTACTCCCCGACTTTGAGATCACAAGAAATTGAGAATTGTTTAAATCTCCAAGACTTAGTAAGTAATTTATCCTTAATGGATCAATAGTATCTAGAAAAAATATCTTTTTCTTGAATTTATATGACGTTCTTAAAAAGGTATAGATCGCTTTTGTACCAAGGCTAGATCCACCAATACCAACTATGTAGATATAATCTTTTTTAACTTCCTTAGAATAAGATAGGATAGAACTAATATCTTGCTTATGAAGAGAATAATATCCAATATTCGCTGACTCTTGTCTTAGATTATTGAGAATCTCTTCATTGGGCTTAATTTGATAAAAATTTCGTTCGTATTTCATTGACTGGATACTACATCTAATAACTTTTGAAGTATGATACACGCTGTCATTGTAAGTATAATTGTATTATGGTTTATACTAAAACTAGTTTTAATAAAAAAACAATTCTTATTACCGGAGGAGCCGGATTTATTGGGAGCAATCTGGCTTTTTATTTCCAAGAAAACTACCCTGATTCCAAAATCACAGTTTTTGACTGTTTCAGAAGTGAAGCAACTTTTTCAAATGGTAATCTTCAAAGCTTTGGGCATTATAAAAATTTGATTGGATTTACTGGTGATATTATCTGTGGAAATATTAATAATCCAACTGATCTTCAAATGCTTAATGATATTAAATTTGACTATATTTT
>Ga0181572_10002404_pt1 | contig 13297 bp, 14 predicted proteins | sample 101ome_26_FD_133004 | JGI IMG/M metagenome (GOLD analysis project Ga0181572, IMG submission 133004) | Coastal salt marsh microbial communities from the Groves Creek Marsh, Skidaway Island, Georgia - 101408AT metaG (megahit assembly) | ecosystem: Environmental > Aquatic > Marine > Intertidal... | reverse complement strand
TTTAACTATGCCTTGGATGCTTAACTCGATGACAGACTTCTCAACTAATATTATCAATATGATTCCAGAATTTGTTGAGTGATGACTACAAAAAAAATCAATTTTTCAAAATTTTCATCTATAAAAATTGGTGATGAAATTGAAGTAAATGTACTTGAAGAGAAATCTGATTATTCTGAAAACTTCTACCTTTTAGGTGGATGCAATAATACTCTTATTGGATTAAACCCACCTCCACTTATGGTTCTGTCAAAAAAATATGATTATATAAAAATTGAGAATGGAATCTTGAAAATTGGAGGTGCTACACCTTCAGGAAAAATTACCTCTTTTTGCAAAAAACATGACATCGCAAATTTTGAGCTAACCTCTCATCTTCCTGGAACCCTTGGTGGTTTAGTTTATATGAATGCTGGTCTTAAAGAGTATGAGATATTTGAATATTTACTTAGTGTTGAAACAACTGTTTCAAAGTTAGAAAAAAATGATATAAATTTTTCTTACAGGCACACAAATATAATCGACCCTATTTTAGAAGTTTGTTTTGAACTTCATCAAGGATTTGATCCAAAAAAAGTAGTGATGTTTAAACAGATGCGTTCAAATCAGCCATCTACTCCAAGTGCCGGAAGTTGCTTTAAAAATCCGCCAGGAGATTATGCAGGAAGACTAATTGAAGCTGTTGGATACAAAGGTAAAAGAATTGGAGATATGGAATTTAGTACAGTTCACGCAAATTTTTTGGTAAATCATGGCCAAGGACAATTTGAAGAAGCTATAGAGCTCATTCAAAGTGTCCAAAAAAAAGTATATCAAGAGTTTTCAATTTGGTTAGAGTGTGAAATAATAATCCTCGATATCAACTACATGGGAGAAAATTCACCTCTTAATAATCCTAAAAGCGAATCATAGCTCCAAAATAAAATCCTGAAAATTCTAAGTCAGCTTTCCCTTCTAGATCTGCTTCATCGATATCATATTTTTGTATTCTATACCCTAATTCTAAAGCTGGCTGAATTACAGGAATCATATCTAAAGTATAATCCACTTTTAGACGTGCATCATATACTGTTGATGAGCTATATTTTATAAATTTAGCGTCTGCTTCAAATCCAAGTTCAGTAGAAGGAACTTCAAAACGCAATCTTGTGTATATTAATGGAAGTGGCAACAATTCAGATTTTGAATATGTTGAACCAGTCCCTGAAACAGGTGTGACACCACTTACAGTATAACTTGTATCCATAAGCTTTATATCAAGACCAAGATCCAGTGTTATCCAAGCTGTGTTGTCTAAGATGTTATAGTAAGGGATAATGTCATATTGTTTCATATCTAATTCTGTTGGTGAATTATTTGCTCCTGTAAAATTTTTAAAATTTCCATTTGCTATACCTTTTGTATTTATACTTGCATACTCAAGTCTTAAATTAGGAACAACAGGTACAGGATGTTTAATCAAAGCCCATAGATATCCATTGTTTGTAGAGTTTTGAGTTGAGACATCATTCGCAGTGACACCACTCGCTGTATAAGAGACTTTTCCTTTCGCTTCACTATTCCAAATACCTGCTCCAAGTTCAACACGTGTGAAGTCTGCGCTAACTATTGTAGTCATTACAAAACTTACCATAAGTAATCGTAAAATTTTAATCATCGTTTTTTACCTTCTTGTGAAAAATTTTCGTGATTATAGCAAATTGTAAAGAGGAATTATAAAGATACTCAGAACAGAGAGTTCTAAGTATACAAAGGAGTAAAATTTATGTAATTTAGTTACATAAATAATGTGTGGAATTAACTTACTGAAGCAATAGCAGCATCATAGTTTGGTTCTTCTGTAATTTCAGGAACAAGCTCTTTATATGTTACAACTCCATTTTCATCAACTGCAAAAATAGCTCTACAAGTAACGCCAGCAAGAACAGAACCACCTAAAAGAACTCCATAAGCATTTGCGAAATCTTTATTTCTAAAATCAGATGCTACAGTTAACTTATCGATTCCCTCAGCTGAACAAAATCTTCCAGATGCAAATGGTAAGTCTAATGAAATTACAACAGTTTTAACACCCTCAAGTTGAGCAGCTTTTGCATTAAAGTTACGAGTTTCCGTTGCACATACACCAGTATCCAAAGAAGGAACAACAATTAAAAGTTGCTTCGTACCTTGTGCTCCACCTACAACAACATCTCCTAAACCTTCTGAGTTTACTACCGTAACTTCAGGTGCTTTATCACCTACATTTATCTCATTTCCTAATAACTCTACATCTTCACCTTTGAATTTTGTAGTTGCCATTCTGGCTCCTTAAATAAAATCTAAATACCTTTCAGCATTTTTGAAAAAAAAGTATATGTTAAATCGGATAAAGTCACTCTTATTTCAAAGTGACTTGTAATTCACTAAGCTGAACTTAAGTGTTAGCTACCTAAAGTGAACTTTTTGGTGAAATATCAATGGCATCTAACTCTGAGAACATCTTCTGTTTATACATCTCAACAGCAACTCTACCAATCATAGCAGCATTATCAGAGCAGTATTGTAATTCACTTAAAAACAATTTAGCATTATATGGAGCTAACAACTTCTCTATCTCAGCGCGTAAATACAAGTTTGCACTAGCTCCACCAACAATTGCAAAACTTTGCGGTTTTTGCAGTTTAAAATATTTTTTAAGCTTCATAGTAAGATGCTTGGTCGCAATATGCTCAAATGATGCTGCAATATGCTTATAAGCCTCTTTATCTTCGCCGGCTTCATCAACTGCTAATCGAACAGCATTTTTAAGTCCAGAGTATGAAAAAGCAATAAGAGGAGACTGATGAAGTGGAACTGTAAAGTTGTATTTTGCTCTATCTCCATTTTTTGCAAGTTCTTGAATCAAAGGTCCACCAGGATACCCTAAGCCCATCATCTTTGCTACTTTGTCGAAACTCTCGCCAAACGAATCATCCATGCTCTTGGCAACTGTCTTGATCTCACTCAGCGACTTAACTTCCATAACTTGTGTGTGTCCACCAGAAACGAGCAAAACTGTGAGAGGAAACTTTTCTTCCTTTTCAATAAAGAGTGAATAAATATGCCCAACAAGATGATTAACTCCAATCAATGGAAGGTTCAATGCAACAGCAATCGCTTTTGCCATTACAAGACCTTCAACTAAAGTAACTGCCAAACCTGGAGAAGTAGTTACAGCAACTGCCTTTAAATCTTCAAAATAATCTTTAGTCTGCGCTAAAATTTTTGGAAGAGCTTCAGCATGTAATCGTGCTGCTAATTCAGGTACAACACCCCCATATACCGAGTGCTCTAATTCTTGAGATATTTTCTTATGAAAAACAAGCTTTTTTGTCTCAATTTCAGTTATCGCTATCGCAGTATCATCACAAGAACTTTCAATACTCAAAATCATGTTTATTCGTCTCTACTCTTTTTATCCCAAATCGCTAGACCAATAACAAGAACTGCTAACATAACCAACATAACACTCCAAATAAGGAGATCCCCACCTGAAGCTGCTTCTTCAATATTTACTGTCATATACTTCTTCGAACCTCTTTATCAAGCTCAAAAACCTCAGCAATTGATCTTGGTGAATGAAAATGTTTTTCGTATGCCTGAATAATTGTTTTACTTATATCCATAAAACCTATCTCTTTATTAACAAACTTTTCTATTGCTCTTTCATTTGCAGCATTTACAATTACACCACGATTAGGGTTCTCTAAAAGATCTTTTTTAATCTCCCAAACAGGATATCTATCTGAAGTAATTTCTCGAAATTCTAACGAACCCACTTTGATAAGATCAACTGGATCTAAAATCTGCTGATCCATTGTTTGATTGACTGCATATGCAATTGGGAGTTGCATATTTGCATGAGCAAAGTGTGCAGTAGTTGAACCATCTTTAAAATCTATAAGTGCGTGAATAAGTGATTTGGTTTCTATGATGGCATCATAATCTCCTTTTCCAAAGAGCCATCTTGCCTCTAAGAGTTCGAACATTTTATTTACCATTGTTGCACTATCAATAGTTATCTTCTGCCCCATAGACCAGTTTGGATGCTTTTGAGTATCTGCCAAACTTGCATTATGTAGTTTCTTTATATCCCAATCTCGAAATGCTCCACCGCTCGCAGTAATGATCATTTTTTGTATTGCTTTTTCTTGAACAAGATACCAAAGACCAAAATGTTCCGAATCTATAGGTTGAAGTTTAGATGTATCTATAAACTTACCTGCTGCAACAAGAGACTCTTTATTTGCTAATGCAATCCTTTTTCCACATTTTATCGCTTTGAGCGTAGGCCGAAGCCCTAAAAACCCAACAAGGGCATTAACAACCAAGTCACTTTTCGAATCTTCTATGGCTTCAAGAATTTTTTCTTTACCAGCAAAAACATTTGGATGATTCACTTTATGAAGATCATTTTCATCTGAAATAACAACAAGCTTAGGTTTATGTTCTTGAATCTGCTGATTTAAAAGTTTTATGTTTTTCCCAGCAACAAGTGTTTCAACTTTTAAATCAAATTTTTTCGCAACCTCAAGCGCATTAACACCGATAGAGCCCGTTGAACCAAGAAGTATCAACTACACTAAACCTCTAAGAAGAACAAGCATTACAATTCCACCAAAAAGATACCCATCAATTCTATCAAGTACACCACCATGACCTGGAAGTATATCTCCACTATCTTTCACATCGGCAGCACGTTTGAGTGAACTCTCAAAAAGATCACCAAAAATAGAACTTGTTGCTACAAAAATTGAAATTAAAAGTGATACCATAAAATCAACCACAAACAATCCGATAAACATACCAGAAAGTGTTGCTACAGCTATACCACCAAGAACTCCTTCCATGGTTTTGTTTGGACTGGTTTCACAAAAAGGAGTTTTTCCAATACTTTTTCCAACTGCATATGCACCAACATCTGTCATTGCCACAACCACCAAAAGCCATAGTAATGAAAGTACCCCATACTCTTGGTACATCGTAAATATAAATAAAATGCCGGCTGTTGGATAAATAAATGGGAAAAAACTCTTCCACTCAAGCTCTTTATTGTAAGCGATAGCACCAGCATAAGCAACACCAGCGAGCACAAAAAGATCATCTCCATAAGGATATATAGCAGCTATGATCCACAATCCAATCCCATACAGATACAAAGACTCATCTTCGATCCCAAAAAGCATTACCGCTTCTTTAAAAGCTAAGATATATATTACACCAAAAACAAGCCACATCACAAAAAAGTTATCAATCAGACCTATAACTAAAACAACTGCTAATAATGCTAGCCCTGTTGTAATCCTCTCTCTATGGTCTTCAAAAATGTCCAGCATGGATCAATCCTCATTATTTCTTGTCGCTAATTATATCTAAAAGTGCTTACCTCTTCTTTTTAGTGATATAGATCATAAAAGATAACGAAACAATAAAAAGTGATGTCCCTATCATTAAATAGAGCGCATTTACGAGTTTGTCATAGTTTTCAATAGCAATTTTAAATACAACCATTAAAGTCTCAATTGAAAGAGCAATGAGTATTGTTACCAAAAATTTTGTTAGGGTTTTAATCTCGATTTTAGAGTCTTTAATATAACTTTTAAAATAAACCTCTTGTTCTAAAATAGTCTTAGCTAAATCAAAAATCGCTAGGCCTAATGTTGTTGCGATAACTGGCTTAAATATTGTATCGATCCCTAATTTGTTTTGCATCAAATTTGTCACAAAATCAACCCCAGCATAGATAATTGCAACAAGTGAAAGAAACATCATAAAAAATCCAGTGATCACATAAAAAGACTTTGTTACGGTACTAAAAAATTTGTTTTTTTCAATAAGACCGAGTCTTTCAAGAAGTATCTCAAGATCAAAATCTAAAAACACAATCTCATCTGATTCTTTTTTAGAAACTGTTATACAAGTTGTACCTGTTGTAGCACTTTGATAAGGTTTTGTAAAAGCAAAACCATTTTCCTTAATGTCTAGTTTTTTAATCAAATACTCTCGATCTTTATCGATCTCATTTGAATCTTTTTTTGATCTGTAAATATTGCTTGAAGTTTGTTTTTTTGTTTGACAATCAATAATATAAATGAGTTCCAAAGATGGAAAACTCTTAAAAAGCTTTTTAAAATTTTCACCAATTTGACTTTTGAGAATATGTTGTTTTTCTAAAGTATCTTCAATAAATGTTTCAATTTTTTCTTGATTTTGATGATAAATCTCTATGTATTCTCGCATCTTATCCTCCTAATAAATATTTAAATATTATAACTAAGATAAGAATACACAATGATTACAAAGTGATGAAGTTTTATACTATACTTTTATATCAAGAACATGGAGTGGTTTTGAAGGAGATTCTTCTTCTTTTTCTTTCTCTTGCTTGTCATTTCTTTTCGTTTCTTGATCTGCTTCATTTTTTTGATGCTCACGATCAGGATCTACTTCATGATTTTCTTCCGTAGGACGAACTTCTAAAACTTTTTCATCTTTTTCATTTGCAGCAGCTTGAGCCATGAAGTTTTGGACATCAACACGGTTATTGTGAGCATTTTGCACAGATGATACGCTTGCAGTTTGCTGATTGACATAAATTGCATTTCCAACTGGGCCAATTGCCATGATACACCTCCAAAAACTTTCAGGTTAAGAGTGTAATGCTATTGTACTACTACTCTATGAACGATTATCTACTTCGATAGTTTTGTATTTGTTATACAAAACATTTGCTCCATGCTGTATGGAAACCTCTCGCCTTGGAGTATAATCGACTAAGTAACGATCTTTTGAAGTAGTTGTAAAATCAACACACATTCTTGCAGCAGCATGAATTATATGTTCTGGAACATTTTGCTTATCTGTTGAGATTATGACATGACATGAAGGTCTCTCTTTTAGATGAAGCCAAATATCTCTAGCTTTTGCAGCTTGAAGAAGATCAATATTTCCTTTTTCATTTTTACCTAAAGACACTTTATACCCTTCAATGAAAAACACTTCTATCGAATCATTTTGCTTGATTTTTTTTGTTTGCTCTTTTTTTGGAAATAAAAGTGAAATTTTAGATATGTCTTTTGCCTCTTGAACAGTATGAATAAATAAGTTTAAATGTTCTATTTTAGATTCTAAAGAATCTTTTTCAATATGCAAATTTTTTGCTCTTTGTTTTGCTTTTTTACTCTTAGTAAAAAAATCTTGAGAGATTTGAGATACGTTCGCATAATTTTTTTCAAGTTTTATTTTTAGTAAAGATCCATCATAATCTTCAAGCTCGATTTCTTGCTGATATGGTTTAATCTTATGAAGATTCGCCAACACAAGATTCCCTCTCTCTTGTGCAAGTTCGGACTCTTTTAAAAGTGACTCCACATCATCTAAACTTTTATAGCGCTTTTGAAGCTTTTTGAGTTTTTTTTGTAAAAAGTTTACCTTTTGTTGCTTCAAAGAGTTCAACTTTTGTTCTTGATCTTTTAGATATGTTTCATACAAAAAAGCTTCAACATTTTCTAAGGGATACTCTTTTGCTTCAAAAGGTGGATTTGGGATCTCTAAAAGTTTTTGCCCTACTCTGACTTCTCTAAATGAGGAAAAAAGATCAACATGACGAAGTGCTTCAAGGACTATATTGTTTTGATCTAAAACAATAACATTTGTGTACTTCCCAGTAAACTCAAAATGAACAAAACTAATCTCTTCTTTATAAGCTGAGGATACCGAACATTTTAATCGTAAAATTTTGTCATTATTTACAAGTGAAATATCAATAATGTTTGCTCGATTTAATCTTTTTGCAAGAACAACATCAAACGGTGCATTATAAACCTTTGATCTTGTGTAGTCTTTGCACATAAACATATTTGAATTTGAACGTTGCATATTAAAATAAACTGTATGATCTTTATCAAATGCAACTTTTAGTATCGTGTCATCGACTCGATAAATAGCAGATATTTTAGAAAACTGTTTGAGATAAATGCAAATCTGCTTCAAATGTGATAATTTCATGCAAGAATTGTAGCGAAATAAACCAATTGAAATATCACTTCACACACTTGATATTTTAAATGCTATAATTCCAAAAATAAAAAAGGGAAAAAATGCCTAAAGGTTTTGGTAAAAGCTACTTCACACTTGCAGCAATTCAAGCATACATATCTATGCAGAAAATTTTTGCACTTTTTTCATCTACTGCTACACTCAGTGGCAAACCATTAACTTTACAAATAAATTCACCACCTGCTTCTTAATTTACAACTCCATTACTAAATGTTAAAACTATAAATTAAGGACACATATGTCAAAAAATACTAAACTTTCACTCGTACTTGTTGCTCTCGTGAGTCAAGCATATGCAGAAACAAATACAAATATAAATTTAACCCCTATAACTGTTTGCGCTGCATCAAAATCCCAGCAATCTATTTTAGATGTAACATCAAACATAAGCGTTATCACAGAAGATGAAATTGAAGAAAAACACTATACAACTGTTACAGAGGCAATAAGTAGCCTATCTGGAATTAACTTTAAACAAAACGGTGGCCTTGGTCAACAAACATCTCTCTTTTTACGTGGACAAGCAAGTGACAGAGTCTTAGTTCTGATAGATGGTGTACGTTACAATGATGTAACAAGCTTAAATGGCGCAGCTATTTTTGAACATCTAATGATCTCAGATATTAAACAAATTGAAATTATTAAAGGTGCACAATCTGGTGTTTGGGGTGCCAATGCAACAGCCGGTGTTATCAACATTGTTACAAAAAAAGCTTCCAAAGGTGTACATGGTTCTGCAAATTTTGAATATGGTAGTTTTGATACCATCAAGTATGGAGCCAATGTTTCATATAGTACTGATTCATACTATATAAAAGCTTCTTCTCAAAAAGTTGATTCAAATGGTTTTTCTGCACAGGCTACTAATGGTCAAGATATAGACAACTTTGAAAAAGATGGGTATAGAAATACTACATCAAACATAAAGCTTGGATTTAAAATAAATGAAACCAATAAAATTGATATCTCTCACACAATCATAAACGCCCACAGTGAATATGACGGTTATAATGCACCAAATGCTTATAAAACTTCAAGAGTTCAACAGGATGTAAGTTCTATAAATTTTAATCATATAGACAGTTTCAACGAGTTTGACCTTTATGTAAATAAGTCTACAATAGATAGAGATTTTCCAGAAGAATTTACACAAAGCTATGATGGTAATGTTTTAGAGTATGGAGCAAAATCTAAAATTAACTATCGCGAAAAAGATTTTATCGTCGTAGGTGGAGATTACAAAACATTTGAGTTCTTAAACTCAATCAATAAAGAATATTCCAATAAAGCACTTTTTTTGACAAATTCAAATCAATTTTCTTGTCCACTCGGTGGAAAGATCATTCTTACTGAATCTCTTCGTAGTGATCATTACAGTGATTTTAATAATAAAACAACTGGAAAAATAGGCCTAAAAAGAGTATTTTCAAATGAACTTTTTGCTAAAATCAACTACGGAACTGCATATAACATTCCAACTATCAACAATCTTTATGGTCCTTTTGGAGCGAATCCAAACCTCACTCCAGAATCTACACGATCATTTGACTTTCTGATAAATTACAAAGGGCTACAGGCCACTTATTTTAAAACAGATATTAAAAATATGATTGGATATACAACGGGGTATGTAAATTTAGCAGGTACATCTAAGATTGATGGTATTGAACTTGAATACAACAAAGCTCTATCAAATGAAATTTTCCTCTCTAGCAACTACACATTTTTAAATGCTAAAAACAATAACGATGAAACCCTTGCATACAGACCAAAACACTCTGCAAACATAACACTTGATTATTATGGATTTGAAGATGTTCACTTAGGTATTCATGCAAATTATATTGGGGAAAGATATACGTCAGACAATAAAATGGGGACACAAACTGGAAAATATACAGTGATAAACCTTAGTGCAAATTATGATTTAAACAATAATACCTTGCTGTATGCAAAAGTTGACAATCTTTTTAACAAGTACTATCAAATCGTTGATGGATATGCAACTGCTCCACTTAGTGCTTATGCAGGGATTAAAATAAAATTCTAATTCTTATGAAAAACCTAGAATTACAATTCAAAGAATATCTAAAATATAAGTTTCTAAATTCTCTATTTTTAGGTCTCAGTGTTGGGAGTATTTTTATACTCTATACACCGTTAATGCCATCAATTTATAGTGTTGGTGGTGTTTTACTTGCTCTTGGTATGCTTATTGTTGCAAAGTTTTACTACAAAATTCTCAATATTCATTACTTCTACAAGATATCTCTTTTTATAGAACTAATTTTACTCAGTGTACTTGTCTATTTTTTATTATTTTCATATAGTTATACAACAGCTCTCATCATATACATAGGATACCAAATAACTTTTGTCTTTGGTTCCTATCTCGTTCGTGCTGAAACACTTTTTTTAAAAAAAACAAAGTTTCTTGAGTATGTTGATGTAGCAAAACAAAAGGGCTATTTACTTGGAATGGTTTTTTCATACTTTTTTTATACTTTTCTTGAAAAGTTTTTTGAGATACATGACAAACAAGTTCAAGTTTATAACATCCATTTTTTACTTGTTTGTGTTGAAGTAATGATTATTTACTACCTTACACATTCTTTTAGGACTCGATTATGACGTATGAACAGTGGTTTGAAGAACACGCTAACAAACACAAAAAAATTGTCAACAAACTCATTAAAAAAGGACTAACAAAAAGTCAGATCATTGAATATTTTGATTTTGAAAACATGGTGAAAAATGAACCTGACTTTTGTTTTTTATACCCAGAAAATAAAAAATGTCATGATATGGAAGAGCTAAATTGCTACCTTTGTGCATGTCCAAACTTTCGCTTTAATGACAATGGATTCAAAAAAGTTGACAACAATACACAGTTTAGTTTTTGTAGTATTGAATCAAAAGATGGAAAACAAGCCCTTTTTGGAGATGCTATTCACCAAGATTGTTCCTCTTGTGGTGTTCCACATCACAAAGCTTATGTTGAAAAAAACTTTGATATAGAATGGAAGAAGGTAATGAAAAACTGCAAAAAGACCTAAACATTAAACTCGTATTCTTTATCTGAAGCTTAAAATGTTACAATTTCAGCTTCATAACGGGTGGTACTTTGAATGTTTATACAGGTAACAAAAAGAAATATTCTTTTTTTAATTCTTTCAATCATTGTTATAAATGGTGCTCTGCTCTTTGTATACCAGTCTTCAAAGTATAAAGAAAATTACGATTCTAAAATTGAGAATACACACAGCGTAATTCATAAAGACTTTAAGAATCAAATCCTTACAACACAAAGAGACTATTCAATAAAAATCGATGCCCTTCTGAATCGTGAAGGTGTCACAAAAGCTTTTGCAGATAAAGACAGAGAGAAACTTTACGAGCTTGTTCAAAAACATTTTAATTATTTAAGCGAACTTGATCCTTATCTTAAAATTATGACATTCAGATTAGATAATGGATCTACATTTTTGCGCGTTCATAAGCCAGAGATGTATGGAGATCCTTTAAATAAAAAAAGAAAAATCATTATTGATGTCAACGAAAAAAAAGAGCGACTTTTTGGTTTTGAAATTGGAAAACTAAAAATGAGCTATAGAGTTGTAACTCCTATTTTTTACAAAAACAGTTATATTGGACTCGTAGAAGTTGGGATAATGACAGAACGCTTTACCAAAGATATCTCAAAACTTTTTAATGTTTCGCATGCTCTTATTGTAAAATCAGAAAATACCAATGTCTCACTTAAAAATCAATCATATATGAGTAAAGATGGTTTTTCAATCACTAGTGATGATCCAATGCTTCAAAAGATTTTTCAAATAGCCTTCTCAACAAAAAAAGAGACAGATAAATTTCACTATGAATCAGAAACTGGAGAATATTTCTCAGTAGACAATTCCTTAAAGCTTTTTGATCAAAATGGTGAAACTGTTGCGAAAATTCTTTTAGCAAGTAATATTAGTGATTTTAAACATGAATATCAAAGCTTTATGCGTGACAATATCATCTCCATATTGATATTATCGCTTATAGTGATCTATCTTCTTAACCTAACTTTTAACTATTTTATAAACAAGCTAGAGAGATCCAACAAAGCATTAAAAGAGAAGATGGAGCTTGAATTAAAGCTCACGTATGACCTAAATCAATCTCTACAACTCTTTGGTGAAAATGTCGTAAGTTCAAAAGCTGATATCAATGGGCACATCACTTATGTAAGTCCAGCTCTAGAAGATTTGTCAGGATATGATCAAAAAGAGCTTGTTGGAAGGCACCAAACTGTTCTAATGCATCAAGATATGCATCAAAGTACAATCACCAATATCAGAGAAACAGTGAATGCAGGAGAAACCTGGGAAGGTGAAATTAAAGGGAAAAAGAAAGACGGTTCCCATTTCTGGCTCAAATGTTCACTGCTTCCAGATTTCGATAAAAACAACAATGTTCAAGGTTATACATCGATTAGTCATGATATTACAGCGCAAAAAGCTAAGGATCAATTTTTATCAAACATGAGTCATGAGCTTCGTACACCTCTCAACGCGATTATAGGATTTAGTTCGATTTTAACAAAAAAATTAACTCAAAAAGCTTACAAAGAGATGGCAAAACAGATCCACTCAAGTTCAGAGAATCTTCTTAACCTCATCAATGATATCTTAGATCTTTCCAAAATTAAAGATGAAAACTTCACCTTAAATCCATATCAGTTTAATGCATATCATGAGATAAATGCTTTTACAGAACAATTCGAAGTTCTTGTGCATCAAAAAGGCTTGAACTTTCATACACACTTGTCTGAATCACTTAAGGCTATGTTTTTGGGAGACCTTACAAGGATCAACCAAATATCTCTCAACCTTATATCCAATGCCATTAAATTTACTCCCAAAAATGGAGATGTATCATTTTCAGCTGACTACCATGAAGGAAACTTCATTTTAAAGATCAAAGATAATGGTATCGGAATGAATAAATTAGTCCAAGATAAAATCTTCAAACCTTTTGTACAAGCAGATGGAAGCACAACAAGACATTATGGTGGAACAGGTTTAGGACTAAGCATTACCCAAAATCTTGTTGAATTGATGCAAGGTAAAATAGAACTCGAATCTGAAGAAGATAAAGGAAGTACATTTATCGTCACTTTGCCAATTGAGAAAGTAGGTGAAGTTCAAAAAGATGAAGAGGTACACCTTGA
>Ga0181572_10002401_pt1 | contig 13305 bp, 11 predicted proteins | sample 101ome_26_FD_133004 | JGI IMG/M metagenome (GOLD analysis project Ga0181572, IMG submission 133004) | Coastal salt marsh microbial communities from the Groves Creek Marsh, Skidaway Island, Georgia - 101408AT metaG (megahit assembly) | ecosystem: Environmental > Aquatic > Marine > Intertidal... | reverse complement strand
CAAAGGAACGAGCAGTAGATATAGATGATTCTTTCGATTTTAAAATTGCCGAGTATTTAATAAATTCAAATTAATAAAATATGGAAACTATAAAAAATTTAATAAGTTTAAGCAAAAAGAAAATTCTTATAACCGGTGCTACTGGCGGAATTGGAGAAGCAATCTGTTTTGCTCTTGCAGAATTAGGAGCTGATTTAGTTCTAGTTGATAAACCAGGTTCAAATTTCGACAAACTTGTAGATTTTGTTATGAAAAATTGGAATGTAAGTATTGACTGCATTGAGTGCGACTTAGAATCTGAGAGGAGAAGATGTGAAATGATTGACTATGTTATTAAACATCATAATAGCCTTGATGTATTAATAAATAATGCTGCTTTTGTAGGTGAGTCAAATCTTAAAGGCTGGGTTGAACCTTTCGAGAAACAAACTCTAGAAACTTGGAGACGTGCAATTGAAGTCAACTTAACCGCACCCTTTCATCTTTCTCAGGCATTTTTTCCATTACTTAAGAAAGGTAACAATAGTTCAATTATCAATATTTCATCAATATATGGAATTCGTGCACCTGATTATTCCTTATATACTAATACAAAAATGGGCAATCCCTCAGCATATTCTTCTTCAAAAGGAGGGCTAATTCAGCTAACTCGATGGCTATCTACTACCGTGGCCCCCGAAGTTAGGGTTAATGCAATTTCCCCAGGAGGAGTATGGAGAAATCAACCAAAGGAATTTACTGATCGTTATATTTCAAAAACCCCTTTGAAGAGAATGGCTACTGAAGATGATTTAAAAGGAGCGATAATTTTTTTAGCCAGTGATTTATCTGCCTATATGACTGGACAAAATCTGGTTGTTGATGGAGGATGGAGTGTTTGAGTGATCATTGATAAAATATTTAGATTAATTAATTTTTCTAGGGCGCATAAATTTTACTTTTTAAGTCCTCATGTTTATGCTGTGGGCAATTGCGCTGAAGAAATTTATTATGGGCTAATTATGTCCAAGGAGTTAAATAAGAAGTTATTCATTCTTTACTCGTTTGATTTTCCATTACTTTTTAAGTACAAACTTACTAACAAAACATTGTTTAATCTCCAGTCGGAGTACATTTATGAGCAAAATGCTTTTGTAAATTTTCTTTGCAAGATTTTAGTAACGTGCATATATTTACCTCTTAGAATATTTTCCCTTTTAGTAAAGCGAATTTTCGGTTGGAGAACACATGAAACTTATAATTTTCCAAGAATTGGAAGAGATGATCTTTATTTACCAAAAAAAACAAATAAGTTTGAATTTCTTTTTAATAATGTAGAAAAATATAATTGGAATAAACAGTTTTCTCATGATTTTCATATTACTCATAAGAATGAATTTCTAGATCAAAAAATTATGGAAATTATGGGCATACCAAAAAATCATAAATATGTTTGCGTTCATGTAAGAGAGAGCGGTTTTAGATCTGACAAGGGAAGAAGAGATTACAGAAACTCTGACATATTTAATTATTTAAAAGCGTTTAAAGAAATAACATCTAAAAATATTTGGGTTGTCAGGATGGGTGATAACACTATGAAACAGCTACCGAAAATGGATAAAGTGATTGACTATCCATTCACTGAACATAAAAGTGATTCTATGGATATTTCTTTATTGAAAAACTGTTATTTTTACATTGGTTGTCAATCGGGAATATTTGATGTAGCTAAACTTTTAAATAAGCCTACTCTGCTTGTGAATATGTATAACTGGACTTTTGGTGGCACATTACATTGCAATGATAGAGGACTAATGAAGCACATATACTCAAAGAAGGAAAAAAAATTTTTATCCTTGGAACAAATATTATCAGGACCAATAGGGTGGGAAATTCAAGATATTAATAATGAAGTCAGAGATTATCTCTTCTTTGAAAACACAGAAGATGAAATTCTAAATGCAGTCAAAGAATTTTTTCAGAATCTTGATAAAGGTATTAGTAAAGTTTCAAATATGCAAATCACAGTCAACGAAAAAATTAAACGACAGGCTGATGAAATTTTCTCCAATAATGACAGAGTAATAACCTATGATAATTCAAATGTGATTGAAAAATATAGAATGTCTTCACAAGCAACTGGAAATAATGGTTATTTATGTAACTTCTATATTGAGAATTGCTGGAGTGAGGATAATTTCTTCGCACCAACTTCATAGTTTTGTTTATATCTGCAATAGAAAATAGTAAAGTTTGAACTCAAAAACAAGCATTTCACAGTAATTTGTAATTAAAATGCTAGCAATATGTTTTTTGACAATTATTTCACAAGTTTACAAGCTAGTATCAGTTCAATCGAATCAAACGAACTTAGCAATATTGCCAATTTATTCCTACAAACTTCAATAAATGGTAAGAAAATTATTTTCGTAGGAAATGGCGGAAGTGCTTCTATAGCAAGTCATTTAACCATTGATTGTATTAATGCTATTAGTTTGAGAGCAGTTAACTTTAATGAGTCATCAATAATTACATGTCTTGCAAATGATTTTGGATATGAGAATTGGATTACAAAAGCTATTGATTTTTATGGCGATAAAGGTGATCTAATTGTTCTAATAAGCAGTAGTGGTCAATCAGCTAATATGATTAATGGAGCTAAAAAAGCCTTATTAAAAGGTTTGGAAGTTGTAACTCTAACCGGTTTTCTCAAGGATAATCCATTAAGCAAGCTTGGTGAGATCAATTTATGGGTTAATAGTATTGAATACAATAAGGTAGAAATGACTCATCACATTTGGCTTCTATCGATAGTTGATTTCATTGCTGAGTCTGCTAAAAAGGAGTCTGAGAGTTGAAGTCAATTGTTACTGGAGGTGCTGGATTTATCGGAAGTCATCTTGTCGATCAACTAGTCAATATGAATCATGAAGTTATCGTTCTTGATAACCACGTCAAAGGGATTAATAAGCTCTCTGATAAGAAAAATACAGCCCCTCCATTGCACGTAAACTTCCTTTGAATTTCTCATCAAATTCTTATTAAAAAGTTTTAGATTTCATCATGTTAAATTTAAACTTTTATATTTAAGTAACTGCAATTCGTATTGAATTATAAAGTTTAAGTTTTAATAACTTTAACAATCTCAGAAATAGATGATACTATCTTGTAAGCAGTGGATTTTTTATTCTTTTTATTCATATCCACGAGGATAGTTTGTTTTATTCCTGCTGAATGAGCTGCAGATATATCAGTTTCATTGTCACCAATTAACCATGATTCAGAGAGATTTATATTATGCTCTTCCTTTGCTTTAATTATCATTCCAGGTTTTGGTTTTCTGCATTGACAATTGGACTCTGGACCATGAGGGCAATGCAGAACATCCAAAATCTTAATATTTTTTTGTGCAAATATTTCTATCATCCAATTAGTAAGTAATAGAAAATCATCCTGTGTATAGTAATTCCTATAAATGCCTGATTGATTGGTTAAGATTACTATCTGATAACCTAGTGTTATAAAATGCAAACAGATTTCAAAGATACCTGGGTTGAATTCAAAGTCAGTAATTTTGTATACATACCCAGTATCTTTATTTACGACTCCATCTCTGTCAAGAAATATCGCTTTATTATTTAGGGTATTATGCCTCATCAGTTTACTTCTTATTTTTTTTAATTTTAATCAAAACTAATGAATTTAATTCAGGCAATTGGCAAATTTAAGAGATTGTCTTTTTTTGTTCGGCGTCCTCGAAAAGTTGAATTTGTTATTTTCTACAAAGATAGATCAGAGTTACTAAATAAGTATATTTTTAGACCACTTAACACTTCAACTTACGCCATAGAACCCTCTGAAATTAATATTCATTACCAAATTTTAATTAGGTTTTTGTTTAATATTTTTGTAAACCTAAGTTTGATAAGATCGAGAGGTTTGTTTAATATCTATTTGGAGTCTTATATTTCATGTTTTAATCCAAAAGGAATTATAACTCTCATTGACGACTGTTCTGTTTTTTCGCGCCTGTCAAAGCATTGTACTAACCAGAATTTCTTCGCAATTCAAAACGGCTCAAGAACTATTTGGCAATTACGTGATTTTCCACAACTTTTATATGTCTCAAATTTTTTCTGTTTTGGTCAACATGTTTTAGATTTATACAAGAAATATCATAAAACAATAGAGAATCCAATTTTGACTGGCTCTTTTATTTCTGGCATATTTAGAGAAGAAAATTTGGAAAAAACAATATTTGACAGAGACATATGTATTGTTTCTGAAATCACAGATAGTTTTTTTTCTTATGGCAATAAAAGCCAAATAGAGCAAAACTACTATATAAATTTAGATAGGTTATACAAATTCTTGCATAAGTTTATTGTCAAAAGGGCTTTAAAAGTTACAGTTGCAGGGAGAGGAATTTCTAATGAGGAGAAAGAGTATTTTGAAAATTTGTTTGGAAAAAAATCCTATGTCCATCGGACTGAATTTTCTTCATATTACGAAATGTCTCGTTCAAAATTGATTATTGGTTGTTGTTCGACATTGCTAGTAGAGTCAATGTCATTTAACAAAAAAGTGCTTTTCTATGATCCAGATATTAGAGATTCTTTTGCCTCTTCTGTAAAAGATGGAATTTGGATCATTAAAAGTAAAAAATTCACAGAATTTGAAAATGATCTTAATAGCATATTGAAAATTAATATAAAAGAGTACAAAAAACTTACAAAAGAATATTTTAATTATAGAATGGTTAACAAGATCATTCCAGCACATAAGATAATTCAAAATGAGATAAAAAAATTATTATGATTGGGATTCTTATAAGTCATGAGGATGATTATCAAGCCGCATTTGAAAAATTTGGCAAAGAAGGGACTTATATCTTTCACTCTAAGTATGTAGATCAGAAAATTTACAACGGTAGTTTATTAGATTTTTATCAAGATCATTTCTACCCTTCTGATAGTATTTTGCAAAAAATTGCAAATAATTGGTATAGAGATGAAAACCACAAAGATATGACTTTAGTTAGTGATATTTCCATAGGTATGTCTATGCATCATAAGGTTTCTGTCGACACAGTTTCAATTGCACGAGAATATTTCTCATTGAAATACTGGCAAGATAAATTAGACTTTTTGTATATTTCAGACAAAGAAACAGAGTTATTCAAATTTGTAGCAAACCAATTTGGATTTATAAAATACTTTTCTTTTGGTAAAGATATTGATTGTAGTTATAAGTTTTGCTCCACATACTCTGTAGACTATTCAAATATCTTAAGTAGTGCTTGTGTTAGATCAACTATAGCCAGGAGCATACAAAATTTATTTGTAAATAATATTTACAATAAGAAGATTTTTTTGAGTGATTGGACCTATAAAGCACTTGTTAAGAAGAATCGCTGGTTTTTACAAAATGACCCAAACATAAAGTATGGGTTTTACCTAACTAAATTAATTAAAAAAAAATATAAAGAGCAATCAAATAGAACTTTCCCTTACAACATAGATTTTTTATTTTCTAAAGATTTACCCCTTTTTCTAAAAACAATTACTCTTAAAGAAATAGATTCCGATTTTCTGAGTTTGCTTTGGAGATACATAAAGAATATTTACTTAATGGATTTGGATAATTACAGAAAAATTTACTACACTTTTTTAGAAGCTTATAAGCACTATAAACCAAAAGTTATAGTTTTTCCTGGCGAGAATCACCCAATTTATCTCATAGCAATCCAATTAGCTTCTTCCTTGGGTATTCAGACAAGAGTAATGTATGACGGCAATATGGTATACCCAATTAAGGCAGTTCTAAAATCTGAAAATCTTAACCCAATTGTTACAAAATATTATCCTTTCGGAGAGGCTGGTAAGTATCTTATGCAGATTGGAGGAATAGAAACATCACATCAAACCAAGGTTATAACACCTCCAATGTTTCAAAACATTAGAAGCTGCAAAAAACCTGGCAGCAAGATAATCATAATGACATACGTAGCTGATGATGTTTTCTTAAACGGAAGAAGAGACTTTAGATTTAGTATTGTTATAGATATCACCAAAATGTTGCTAAATATGGGATTTAAAAGTATTGCATTTAAAATGAAACCAGGTCTTGGCGGTACTGAGGAACATAAAATATTGGTTGATATACTAGAAAAACAAAATTTAAGTAAATACGTTGATTTCTATTTCGGAAATTTTTTGGATGTTATATGTAATGCTAGAATGATTATTGGATATTTAGGCTCCTCAATAGTAGAGGCTACATATATGAATATTCCATACTATATATATGAGCCAAAAGAAAATGGGCATAAAAGCAATCGTTATCTTTTTAAAGATATTGCATACAATATTGAAGAACTCGAAAATAATATTAACAAAGAAAAGTCCTCAAATAAAATAGCTCGTGAGTACTTTTTATAATGATTATGAAAAATCATTATCATCAACAAAATGTAATTTTTTTCCTAATCTATAGAAGTATCATTAATGTTTAAAGATTCTATAGTGTATCTATTTGTTTCTTTTTTCTCAATCTTAATAGGTTTTGTAACTCTACCTTTTTTTACAGAATATTTGGGTTTAGAAGACTTTGGTTTGTTTGCTTTATTTGTCTTATTTGGTTCAGTTGTTGTTAATGTAATCTCATTTGGCTTACAAACAGCAACACAAAGATACTTTTTTCAATTAGATCATAATGAATTTAGTATCCTTAACACGACTATATTCTTTAGTCTAATAACATTATTCTTCTTCTTCTATTTAATAATTATACTACCACTATCAGACTGGATTTCATTTAGCATTTTTGATAGTAAGATTTCCGCAGAATTGTTGATGTGGTCTTTCATTAGTGGTTGTTTCCATTATTTTTATTCTTACTTTAACAACTTATTAATCATACAAAAGCGAGCCTTACATTCAGCTTTAATCTCTATTCTGCATGTAATTATTAACACATCATTAGTATTTTATTTTATTAAATTTAAATCAATCTTTGATTTGGCTTTAATTTATTCTTTTTTTATAAGTAATGCAGTAATATTTTTGCTATCCATTTTTCTCAATCTTAAATATTTTCAGTTTTCTTTATCATTTGAAAGTCTGAAGAAGTCTTTTATTTTTAGTTCCCCTTCCACACCTGTAATAATCATTAACAATATCTATCATAGTTTTGATAAAACTATGATGTCGAACTATCATGGTAAAGAAGAGATTGGGTATTATGAATTTGGATCAAAATTTGCAATAATTCTAAAGTCTTTCATGGATGCAGTTTCTAAGAGTTGGGTTCCTTTCTTTATGAGCAATGCTGAAAAAAAATCGCATGATTCAAGTGAAGAAATTATTACCAGGTATAACCAACTATTGATATTATTTGCTTTTGTTGGGTTGGGAGTTTCTTACTTTACGGAAGAATTTTTAATTCTACTTACCAATCCAGAGTTTTATGATGCAAAGTATTTAACCCCAGTGTTAGTTGTTCTTTATTTTAGCAACGAGCTGGGCTTTTTATCAATTCACCAACTTATTTTTGCTGGAAAATTAATTTATAACATACCAACTTCCATACTAGGTCTTACAGTAAATATTGTTTTAAATATTATTTTGATTCCAAAATATGGCGCAATTGGCGCCGTAATTGCAACAGCAATTGCTTCATTTATAATGTCATTGGTTCTATTCTATTTTGGAAATAAATCACATCCCTTACCAATTAAATACAAAGTTCTTAATTTGACATTTTCTTTATTCTTGTTTTTTAACTTAATGATTTATCCTATTTTCTTTATAGAGATGGCCATTTATTGGAAAATAATTCTAAAAGTTTTATTATTATGTTCTTTTTTAATTTTTTCTATTTGGTTTAAATTGATTTCCGCTGATACGATTAAGACATTCTTCTTTAGGATTGCAAAGTTTCGAATTTGACATGAATATTAAATCAATAATAAAAATTTTATTCTTCCCATGGATTACATTATTTCTTTTTCCTTTTAAACACCTGGTGAGGAAAAAAAGGGTAATTATCCTTCAAACTTATAATAGGCATTTTTATTGTGATAACACAAGATATTTATATGAGTTTTTATCTAAAAAGGATGACTTAGAAGTTTATTGGGTAACTGACGATAAAAGAATTAAACAGAGCATTGCAAATAATGGTTGGAAATATATCTCTTGGAATAAACCTTTTCATATGATTTATGTTGCACTTAAAGCTAAAGTTATTATCGATAATGGCGATAGTTTTTTTAATCCTTTTAATATAACAAATACAAAGAAAACTATAAAGATTTGTTTACAGCATGGATGCGGTCCAAAAATTATTGCAAGAGGGAAAGATATTGAAACATCAATTCGTCAAATTAAAAAATTTAATAGTTTTGATTATGTGAATTTTCCATCAAAGTTTTCTGCAGAATATATGGGGAAAAACATGTACTGTTTGCCCGATAAAAAAATTATTTCATTAGGATACCCAAGATGTGATCAATTTTTTAATAAGGCTCTTGTTTCAAAATCTTTCAAAGCTAAAAAAATAGCTACAAAAATAATTCCAGGTTTTACACCTAAAGATAAGATTATTCTTTATACCCCAACTTGGAGACCCTACAACTATGATTCTTTTCCTTTGACCAAGATAGAAGGGTTTAATTTAAAAAAGTTTAACAAGTGGCTAGAAGATAATAATATGTTCTTATGCTGTTCTTTTCATTCTAAATCTGAAGCAAATGAAAAAATAGGCAATGATAATAGAGTTATTTTTTTAGATAGAGAGATTAATTATTCATTCGATCTAAACCAATTTATGATGGAGGTTGATGTCTTATTAAATGATTTCTCCACTACAAGCACCGACTTTGCTTTGTTAGATAGACCGCAAATATTTTTCATGCCTGACTACGATGAATACTCAGCCTCAAAAGGTTTTTTTGAGGATTACAGAAACACCTTGAATGGAGCAGAAGTATTTACATATAAGGAGTTAATTAATACTTTAGATGAGATATTAGTCAATGAAGTTTTATACAAAAATAAATTTTTAGAAAATCACTTAAATTTAATGCAAAAATATTATGATTCTTATAAGAATAAATCATGTGAAGAGTCTTATAAATTAATTATTGATGAGCTGGAAAAGGGTGTCGTTTAAAAAATGCTAAATTTTTTTATATGATATTAGTTTTTTCCAGTAAATAAACAAATAAAATATTATTTAAGTTATGAAAAACCTCAATTTATCATCGAAAGCAAATGTTCTTGATGAATTGAGACATGTTTTAAAGTCCGCTTCCATTCTCCCTATATATAGATTCCAAATTGATAGTTTCAGAAAGAATAAAGAAAATATTCTTAACAATATTCAATTAAAGCATACAGGGGAGGTAATTATTCGATCTTCTTCTGCAAATGAAGATACCGAACTAACATCCAATGCTGGAAACTTCACTTCAATTATGAATATTGATAGCCAAGATAGTGTTGCACTATCTAATGCTATTGAAAGAGTTATTTCATCATATGGTAGCACATCCTCAGATAAGGATGAAGTTTTAATACAACCAATGCTTCAAAACGTACAATTAGCTGGAGTGATCTTTACTGCGGATATTGACACCCTCTCTTCCTATTATGTGATAAATTATGATGATAGTGGTTCAACTGATTCTGTAACTAGTGGTAATACAAATAAATTAAAAACCTATGTAAGCTATAGGAAAAATAATTTTTTTCCAAATACATATATATCCAAAATAATATCTGCAACTCAAGAATGTGAAAAAATATTCAGAAATAAAAATCTCGATATTGAATTTGCATTTTCTAACGATGAGCTATTCATTTTTCAGGTAAGAGAAATTGTTTCTTCAGGCAAAAAAGATTTCTCACATATTGATTTAACTGAAAGTTTGAGAAAAATTTTTGTTAAGTTAAATCATTTAAATCATAAACACCCTAATTTACTTGGAGATAAGGCTATTTTTGGAGTTATGCCTGACTGGAATCCCGCGGAAATTATAGGACTCCGCCCAAAAAAATTAGCGCTTTCTTTGTATAAAGAATTAATCACAGATGAGATGTGGGCATTTCAAAGGGATGATTATGGGTATAGGAATCTAAGATCACATCCCTTGCTAATATCTTTACTTGGTATCCCCTACGTTGATGTCAGAGTTTCATTTAATTCTTTTATTCCTTCTTCATTAAATGATGATATTGCAAATAAGCTTGTAAATTTTTACATTTCTAAATTAAGCGAAAATAAAAGCCATCATGACAAGATAGAGTTTGAAGTTATCCATTCTTGCTATTTTTTTGGAATCGAAAAAAAATTCCAGGAATTGTCTGAAAATGGCTTTTCCAAGAATGATATTGATTCTATTAAAGATTCATTAGTAAAACTTACAAACAAGATTATTCATCCAGTAAATGGTCTTTACAAAAAGGATCTTTCTAAAATAATAATCCTTAACAAAAAGTTTAATTCAATTATGGCTTCAAATTTATCTTATGTCGATAAGGTTTATTGGCTAATAAAAGACGCAAAGAGATATGGCACATTGCCATTTGCGGGAATTGCAAGAGCAGGATTTATTGCAATGCAATTTCTTAATTCTTTTGTTACAGAAGAGATATTTACTAGAGAGGAATATAACTTATTTATGAAGTCTTTAGATACTGTTTCCAAACAACAATTAAGAGATAGGCGCTATCTAACCAAAAATGAATTTGTATCGAAATATGGACACTTAAGACCTGGAACATACGATATTCTCTCTGAAAATTATAAAGATGGCTATGATAATTATTTCTCTAATTCAAGCTTTAATGATGTTCCAACAGAAACCTTTAGTTTCTCATCAAAACAAATAAAAGCTATAAATTGCAGATTGGTTGAAAATAATTTAAAAGTTAATTTTGAAGAGTTTATTACTTTTATCAAGGAATCAATTGAAGGAAGAGAAAAGTTGAAATTTGAGTTTACAAAATCTTTAAATCAAATTTTGATATATGTGGCAGAGTTTGGTAATAAACTCAAAGATGAAAATGGTGATTTAGTTTCGTTTTCTAAAGAAGATTTAGCGCATTTAGATATTCAACAAATAATAAACCTATACTCCTCCCTTGATCACCGCTTTGTAAAAGATATTCTTAATGAGGACATCAATAAGAACAAAGAATCACATAAATACACTCAGGCCGTAAAGTTGCCAAGTCTTATAACATCCCCGGAAGATATCTATGGCTTCTTTCTTGATGAGCATTCAACCAATTTTGTTACTATAAACAAAATCAGATCTGAAGTTATTTCAGAGGATCAAATACACAAAAGTAACTTGACAAATAAGATAGTCTGCATAAGATCGGCTGACCCAGGATATGATTTTTTATTTTCAAAAAATATTGGCGGCCTGATTACTTGTTTTGGGGGAGCAAACTCGCATATGTCAATTCGCTGTTCTGAACTAGGAATTCCCGCTGCAATTGGCTGCGGAGATAGAAATTTTGAAATATATACCAGTTCAGTTTCAATAGAATTAGATGCGGGCAATCAAAAAATTACAATATTGGACTAGTATGATTAAAGTGGCTATTACTCAAAGAATATCTTCTAATGAGAAAACTAATGAGATTAGTGAGTCACTAGATATTAATTATGCAAAAGCATTAAAAACTATTGACATACTTCCAGTTATATTGCCCTACGAAGTTAATTTTAGGGATTATTTTTCATTGCTGGATATTGAGGGCATTATTTTAAGCGGTGGCAATGATTTGAGTTTAGTCAACTCAGATCCAATATCAAAAATGAGAGATAAATTTGAATTGTCGTTAATTTCTTATGCAATAGAAAATAAAATTCCAATTTTAGGAATTTGTAGAGGTATGCAAGTTATTGCTAGTTATTTTGGGGCCAAGCTTACTAGAGTTGACAATCAGGTTGGTATTAAACATTCATTAAATCTTAATGAGAAGTCTAATTTCTATGATTTGTTAGTAAAACTCGACAAAGTAAACTCTTATCATAATTTTAAAATTGAAAATTTACCTGATGATTTTATTGTTTCTGCTAGAGATCATAGTGGAGTAATAAAAGCTATAGAGCATAAAAAATATCGAATCTTTGGTCAAATGTGGCATTCTGAAAGAGAAGAATTTTTTAATCATGATGAATTATTCTTAATAAAATATTTTTTTCAAAAATAATTGAAATATGAAATTGCTAATACTTGCAGCTGGAAGGGGTTCAAGGCTCAGTCCATATACAGATGATAGGCCAAAATGTATGGTCCCGTATCAAGAAAAACCCATTATTGATCATATTCTAGATACGGCATTTCAATTTCCTGATATTTCAGAAATTGCTATCGTAGGTGGTTATAAAAAAGAAATCTTAGAGAGTCATCTCAAGGGTAAGAATATTAAATTCTATACTAACAAGGAATTTGCAACTAGCAATATGGTTCATTCTTTATTTGCAGCAGAAAGTTTTTTAGATGATGAGATTATTATTTCTTATTCCGATATTATTTATAAAAAAGAGATTTTAGAATTATTAATTCATTCAAAAGGCGCCCTTAATGTTATTGTTGATTCTGAATGGAAAAATTTATGGTCAAAAAGAATGGAAGACCCGCTTGATGATGCTGAAACTTTGAAAATTGCCAATGGGATAATTATTGAGTTAGGCAAAAAACCAAAAAGCTATGATGATATTGAAGGTCAATATATTGGCTTGATCAAAATATCGAGAGATACACTAATCAAACTTAAGAAGTTCTACAATTCACTAAATAAAAATATATATTATGATGGCCAAAACTATAAGAACATGTACATGACCACCTTAATTCAACTAGCAATTACACATCTAGTAGACGTTAGTCCTGTTTTTATATCTGGCGGATGGATCGAAATTGATACTGTTAGCGATTTGGCTCTATATAAGAACGAGAATTTTTTATTAACGTCTTATTGATTTTTTTACAAATTTAAGTTTATATCCTTTTTACCAGCATTTGTCACTCCTACTCATCTGTAGCAAATATTTAAATTATTGATTTTTAACATATTATTTTTTAATTTCTAACTACTCTCTAACTTTTTTATAGAACTTCTCGAAATAATTTTCTCTATCTTGCTTGTTCATACCGACAGTTTCATTAACAAAATTATTTCTATCTTCTCTATTTTCAAAAACCCAAATACAAACTGAATTTTTACTGTGGTAAATGGCTTTTAACTCATCATCTATTTCACACAGAGATTGGGGAATTTCAACTTTAATGCAATACATATTTTT
>Ga0181572_10002398_pt1 | contig 13324 bp, 6 predicted proteins | sample 101ome_26_FD_133004 | JGI IMG/M metagenome (GOLD analysis project Ga0181572, IMG submission 133004) | Coastal salt marsh microbial communities from the Groves Creek Marsh, Skidaway Island, Georgia - 101408AT metaG (megahit assembly) | ecosystem: Environmental > Aquatic > Marine > Intertidal zone... | reverse complement strand
TAGTGGCGACCATCATCAGAAACTTGAAGCAAAGCCTGCTCATAATTGAGCAGTAATGCCTCATGCGAAGTATACAGATGAGTTTCGTGTAAAGAGGGAGTATTACTTCCATTAACGCCACAGACCTGCATAAAACGCAAGGCACGCAAAATCTCTTGCGCCATATTTTGGTAGCGATCATTTACCGCACTATCAGAGGCAAAATCAAGATTCCACTCGCTAACTTTTTGTAAGTCAGCCATTCCACCGTGGGAGAAGGCACGCACCAAATTCATCGTGGCTGTTGATTGATGATAGGCCTGCAGCATGCGCTGTGGATCAGGCCGGCGAGCCGACTCATTAAAGGCGATATCGTTGATAATATCGCCGCGATAAGATGGAAGACTCACACCCTCTCGAACCTCTAGATCAGAAGAGCGCGGTTTAGCAAATTGTCCAGCCAACCTACCGACTTTGATTACCGGCACTGAACCCGCATATGACAACACCACGGCCATTTGCATCAGAACCTTGTAAAGATCGCGAATACCATTGGCATTGAACTGGCTAAAAGACTCAGCGCAATCACCACCTTGGAGCAAAAAGGCCTCTCCTTTACACGCCATCCTTAATTGGCTGCGAAGAGAATCAATTTCACCGATAGAGACCAAAGGTGGCATCGCTCTAAGCGCCTGCTCAACCTTTACTAACGACTCTTGGTCAGAGTAGACGGGTTGCTGAGCGGCGAGTTTTAATCGCCAGCTTTCTGGGGTCCAACTTTGCATAAAAATCTCCTTTCCACCTATTGTAACGTCAAATAGGCCACGGAAAAGCATTGATTTTGCGCTAATATAAGACTATTGATGATTGGAGAGAAAAACATGCAACGATTTTTCATAGTAAGCACGATAAGCTTCGTCCTTATCGCATGCGGCGGTGGCGGTACTTCCCCAGCTTCACCTCCACCCCCTGATCTCACTCCCCCCCCCGTGGATAGAGCGATTTTGACAAGCACCAATTCAGCCGATCAGTTTATTGACGCTTACCGACATGCGCTAAACAATGCAGGACAGGCAGTAACTCTGCGCATGGAAGTCGCCATGGCTGCCGATAGCTCAGCAGCATCCGCTGGTTTCACAACCACTTATACCCAAGAAGCCAATGTCGATGAACATGACGTGGTGAAATACGATGGTGAATATCTATTTATTGCTCCTGCCGGTCAAAGTGGCTGCTGTTTTGTTGCTAACGACGGTCTCACAGCGACCTCCGATCTGTCCATTGCTCCACCGATAGAAAAAAACCGCGACATAAGAATTGTAGCCACCGACCCTGACAATGCTAGCGCCTACGAGGTGGCAACATTAGCCATCCCTGAAAACTTGAATATCGAGGGGCTATACCATCACGACAACAGGCTTAGCACCATAGCCACTTCGGCTTGGTGGGGCACCTATGGCGACAATTTCACACGCATTGAACCCTGGACCGAGCAATTTACTCAACTGGATATTTACGACACAACAAGCATCCAAACCCCAGATTTGGTGGCCAGTATTGGCGTGGAAGGCAGCCTGGTTAATACCCGTCGAACAAGCTCAGGCATTCACCTCATTACCCGCCACAGCCCTGCGATTGAGGGATATATTTACTACCCTGGCAACGATCAAGATAAAGCCGCCAACGAGAGCCTATTGAGCAACTTAAGTAGCATCGACCTACTACCTAGCATTCAACGCAATGGCAGCGCAGTCACTGGCCCTAACCTCAATCAATGCTACTTCAACAACCCCAATAGTAACGAGTATCTTGAGTTCAGCTATTTCCCCACGATAACCACGATCACAACCATAGAGCCTAGCAGCGGCGAAATCACCGATAGCTTTTGCTTTATGGGTTACAGCGACGGCATTTACATCAACGAAGGCGATGTAGTGCTTACCCAAAACTATTACGGGGACGAAAACGACAGCGGTGTGTTTGTCCATCAGTTTTCACTGACTGACAGCCAGCACTACGAGGGGTCGGCCAAATTAGAGGGCAGGCTATATTTAAACGGCAATCAAGACTTCAGAATAAGCCGCTACGGCGACGTGCTAAGACTGGTGACAAGCGAATGGGTAGATAACCCTGAAGACCGCTTAGAACATAGGCTTTACACGTTGAATGCACAGGCAAATGACAAAACACTGGCTACGTTGGCGGAATTACCCAACGATCAACGACCCGAAAAAATAGGCAAGCCCAATGAAGACCTCTACGGGGTGAGATTCTTGGGAAATAGAGCGTATTTAGTGACCTTTGAACGTATTGATCCACTGTATGTTATCGATCTAAGTGATGCCAAAGACCCTTATATTGCAGGTAGCCTTGATATCCCTGGCTTTTCAAACTTTTTACACCCTGTTAATGAGGCGCTATTACTTGGCCTTGGGCAAAGCGCAGACAGAAAGGTCAAACTAGCACTTTTTGATGTCAGCGATATCACCAATCCAAGCTTAAAACAGGAAGTCATTGTTGGAGAAGATTTTAACTGGCCATACAGTGAGGCCGAATACAACAGACACGCTTTCACCTATCAAGTAGGTCCAGAGAACGATCGTTTCACGATCCCTGTCAGTGGCTGGGACGAATTAAACCAAGTGACACGACAACAGCTACATCTATTTGAAATTGTCAGCAAGAACAGTCCTAGCAATGTGTATATTCAGTCACCTGGATTCTTGGAGGTTAACAACCTTGAACCAGGCGCTTATCCCTCGTCACACAATAGAGCTGTGTTGCACAATGACACAGTCTATTACATTAATGGCTCAAGGGTTTACTCCGCTTTTTGGCAAACACCCATCAACCAGCTTGGGCCCCAATAGATGAAAAAAAGCCCGCAAGAGCGGGCTTAAAATGGTCTGCTGCACATCCTGTGCTGCAACAATGAACCTGGCTAGGTACGTTCAACAAAATTAACTCGTAAATTCCATTCAAACAGCGTGGTAAAAGCCTCCTGGCTACTGCAACGCTCACATCCGAAAATCAGCATCCACATTTTTCTACGGCAACTAAAGACATCTTTATGAATGATTAGCTGACGTTCTGTGGACACTTGGACAGTGCGTCCTTGCGTTGAAAACTCCTAAATATTGTCAATCGAAGTTGGGTTAACCATAGCGCAATGGTCGACATGATTTTGTGAACAAGCTCACAAAATTGAACTTCGGTAACATGGCCAATACCTCAACACCGCTTTGAGAAACAAAAAAACTGCCATGTGGCAGTTAGGTTTACTTATTTGAGCAAAAAAAAGGGGGCTAGGCCCCCTGTATAGATTTAGCCAAACTGATTCATGGTATTGTCTTTGCCCGCGGCTTTAAGCGCCGCCTCGCCAGCAAAATATTCTTTGTGGTCATCGCCCAAATCCGAGCCAGCCATATTTTGGTGCTTAACACAGGCAATGCCTTGTCTGATCTCTTTACGCTGAACTCCTTCAACATAACCCAACATGCCTTCCTCTCCAAAGTAAGCTTTGGCCAAGTTATCGGTAGACAACGCCGCGGTGTGATATGTTGGCAACGTGATCAAATGGTGGAAAATTCCCGCCTCACGTGCTGCATCCGCCTGGAATGTTCTAATACGTTGATCCGCTTCTTGAGCCAATTCAGTCGCATCATAATCAACACTCATTAATGCATCACGGTCATAGGCTGAAACATCCTTACCCTGCTCCTGCCAGGCATCAAACACCTGCTGACGGAAGTTCAATGTCCAGTTGAATGAAGGGCTGTTGTTATACACCAACTTAGCATTGGGAATGACTTCACGAATACGATTCACCATACCTGCAATCTGGCCAATGTGAGGTTTCTCTGTCTCAATCCAGAGAAGGTCAGCGCCATTCTGCAAAGAGGTAATAGAATCCAATACGCAGCGATCTTCACCAGTACCCTGACGGAATTGGAAGAGATTCGAAGGAAGACGCTTGGGACGCAATAACTTACCTTCGCGATTGATAATGACATCCCCATTTTTCAAATCACCGGGAGACACTTCTTCACAATCGAGGAAACTGTTGTACTGATCACCCAAATCACCAGGCTGATTGGTCACAGCTATTTGCTTGGTAAGACCGGCACCCAAAGAATCTGTTCTTGCCACAATAACGCCGTTATCAATACCTAACTCTAAAAAGGCATAGCGAACAGCGCGAATTTTAGCCAGAAAATCTTCGTGGGGAACTGTGACTTTACCGTCTTGGTGGCCACATTGTTTTTCATCGGACACTTGGTTTTCAATCTGAATACAGCACGCGCCAGCTTCAATCATTTTCTTGGCTAAAAGATAGGTCGCTTCAGCGTTACCAAAGCCAGCATCAATATCAGCAATAATGGGCACAACATGGGTTTGGAAGTTATCAATTTGGTTAATAATCGATTTTTCTTTCACTTCGTCACCCGCTTCACGCGCCGCATCAAGAGCGCGGAACATACCGCCTAACTCACGGGCATCCGCTTGACGAAGAAAAGTGTACAACTCCTCAATCAATGCCGCCACAGAGGTTTTTTCGTGCATCGACTGATCGGGTAAAGGTCCAAATTCACTGCGTAAGGCTGCAACCATCCAGCCTGACAAATAAAGATATTTTTGACGAGTCTCACCGTTGAAGTGCTTTTTGATAGCAATCATTTTTTGTTGACCAATAAAACCGTGCCAACAGCCAAGTGATTGAGTGTACTGCGAAGAATCAGCATCATAGGCATCCATATCTGCACGCATGATATCAGCCGTATACTGAGCAACTTCCAAACCAGTTTGAAAGCGATTTTGCATACGCATACGAGCGACAGATTCTGCATCAATCGACTGCCAAGGGCTGCCATTCTGACTAATTATTTGCGCAGCATTTTGAATTTCTTGTTGATATGTCATGGTGATATCCTCGCCGTTATTGACCGTTTCCTTTAAGTTGCAACGCCATTGGTATCGTGCGCTGCTTTCATGACTAAATAGTAGACCCAAGATTAAAATAAACTAAATTTATATATTTTATTTTAGCCATTCACCCAGGAAATACCAAAACACCCACCACTATAAATAAAGTGAATGGAATACATTAAAAGGATAAATTAGCCGTATTTAAATGCCGCACCTACACTAATTCAAAATCTATTAATGGCAAGGTAGGACATCATGACTTCACGCACATCCATAGCAGGCTTACAAATTGCGACCTCGCTTAAACAACTAGTAGAGCAGAAAATTGCCCCAGGCACGGGCATCTCTAGCGAGCATTTTTGGCAGTCTTTAGCCGCAATATTGCAAGAGCTCACCCCAGTAAACCAGAAGCTTTTGGAGAAAAGAGAAACCCTTCAGTCACAAATCGATGCCTACCATCGTGAGCGCCAACACAAACCACACGACGCCAAGGAATATAAAGAATTCCTCACCTCCATTGGCTACTTGGCAGACGACATCCCAGAATTTAATATCACCACCAACAATGTAGACAGCGAAATAACTCAGCAAGCTGGCCCACAACTTGTCGTGCCCGTTAAAAACGCACGCTTTGCACTCAATGCCGCCAATGCTAGATGGGGTAGTCTTTACGATGCTCTCTATGGTACCAATGCCATTTCGGAAGACGGTGGCGCAACAAGAGTTGGCGCGTACAATTCGATAAGAGGCCAACGTGTCATAGACTTTGCGAAGCAACATCTCGATAACGTTGCACCACTCAAAGAAGGCAGTCATTCACACGTTGTGAAATACAGTATTTCCTCCAGCACGCTGAATGCCGAACTTGAAAATGGCACGACGACCTCTCTTCAAAACCCGCAACAACTTCGGGGATATCGTGGCACCGAATTACTACCAAGCTCTCTATTACTCTGCCAAAACGGATTACATATCGAAATACAAATTGATCGTGAACACCCCATTGGTAAAAGTGATAAAGCAGGGGTCAAAGACCTTTTATTAGAGGCGGCCGTCACAACCATCATGGATTGCGAAGATTCTGTCGCTGCCGTTGACGCAGAGGATAAGGTCGAGGTTTATGCCAACTGGACAGGGCTTATGAAGGGCGACCTCGAGGATAGTTTCGAAAAAGGCGGCAAAGTCCAAACGCGCAGACTAGCAGCCGACCGAGGCTATACAGCCCTAGATGGCAGCGAACTAACACTCCATGGCCGAAGCCTTCTCTTTGTCCGTAACGTTGGCCATTTAATGACTAACGACGCCATCCTTGATAGCGAGGGCAATGAAATCCCTGAAGGTATCATGGACTGCATGATGACTTGTTTGGCAGCACTTCATGACTTACGCGGCACAGGTATTCATAACAACAGTCGCACCGGCAGTATTTATATTGTTAAACCCAAAATGCATGGCCCAGAAGAAGTTGCCTTTGCTGACACTCTTTTTAGTCGCGTAGAAGATGCCCTCGATCTACCTCGCCACACCATTAAAATGGGAATCATGGATGAAGAAAGGCGCACTACGGTCAATCTAAAGCAATGCATCCATGCCGCCAAAGAGAGAGTGGTATTTATTAACACTGGATTCTTAGATCGCACGGGGGACGAAATACATACCAGTATGCTGGCTGGACCCATGCTCCCCAAAGCTGATATGAAAAAAGCCACGTGGATCAATGCCTATGAAAATTGGAACGTTGATACTGGCCTGGCATGTGGACTTATGGGTAAGGCCCAAATTGGCAAGGGCATGTGGGCTATGCCCGATGAAATGGCTGATATGCTGGAGCAAAAAATAGCTCATCCAAGATCAGGGGCTAATACCGCCTGGGTACCATCGCCGAATGGCGCTACCTTGCATGCCCTTCACTATCATCAAGTGGACGTATTCAACCTACAAGCAAGTATGCAGCATAAAATGCGCGCTTCAGTCGACGAAATCCTAGAAATTCCGCTATTACAAAACCCAAGCTCACTAGATGCCAACACCATACAAAATGAGCTTGATAACAATGCACAAGGCATTTTGGGGTATGTTGTTAGATGGATAGACCAAGGAGTGGGATGCTCGAAGGTTCCCGATATCAATGACATTGGACTGATGGAGGACCGTGCGACATTGAGAATTTCAAGTCAGCATATATGCAATTGGCTTCACCACGGATTGTGCAGCAAGCAGCAAGTGTTAGATACCATGCACCGCATGGCGGCCATTGTAGATACTCAGAATACCCACGACCCACTTTATCAACCGATGGCCACCAACCCAGAACAAAGTATCGCCTTTGAGGCCGCCTGTGCATTAATTTTTGAAGGTGAATGCCAGCCTAGCGGTTATACCGAACCACTGCTCCATGCCTACCGCCGCAAAGCAAAGGCACAGCAAAAAGCTATTCAAGACGTCGCCTAGCCGAGAGATTTCGAAACTAAACATCGACATCAAAAAGTTAAGCCGTCTCTAATGCGCTAGCGCCGCAATACGCTTGTCAGCTGACTGAGCTAAACGGTTCACTCCCTGAGCACTCAGGATGGCGACGAGTTTTTCAAACGGGACCTGCTGCACAGGCGTATTGGCAGCGATACAAAGCCAAGCCGCGATACCCGCGGCTTGGCCCATCGCCATACACTGAGGCATACCTCTTACCGAGGCAAAAGCCATCGGGTCTGCCGACAATATACGGCCAGCGAACATTAAATTTTCGATCTGCTCCGGCAGCAAGCATCTAAACGGAATGGTATAAAAATCACCCTGTTGTAAGGCCGCGTCGTGGGACATATCACTGTCAGCCCGCATTACATCATCTACAGGGTTATCGCAGGCGACAATACCATCAGCAAACTTGGTTCCCCTTGCTAGGTCACCCCCGGTCAAGCGGTATACCCCTTGCAATTTGCGCGTTTCACGGACGCCGGTAGTCGGCGACAAATTTGTCATGAAGGCCTTCTCAAAACCGGGAACGTCGCTGCGTAAGAACTGCGCCAACTGGTGACAACGCCGGCGACCTTCTTGGGTCGCCCGTGTAACATCGAGGGGGTCGGTGCCGTTAACACCTCGAATATGCACCGAGTTACAAAAAACCGTCGAAGGGTGAAATCCCTCCATCAAATATAATTTAGCCAGATCAGGGTGAAGACGTCCCTCGGCAATCCCCTTTGCCGCATAGGCTTCAAAATAGGGATCAGGATCAGCAAACGCTGCTGCACAATCCACCCCCGACATGTGAAACGAGATGGTCACTGCCATCATATTGCCGGAGGAATCGCCTAACTGGAAGGGTACCCCCGCTTTGGCGGAGATATCGCCATCTCCAGAACAGTCGATCACTATACGCGGCACCACCCGAAACAAACCGCGACGATCACAGCAGGTTAGCGACTGTATTGTATTGTGGGCCATTTCAGGCTCGAGTGCTGTCGCCCCCAGAAGGCACCGCACCCCCGCCTCCTCCAACATTTCAAACATCGTTAGTGTGGCAATATCATGATCATAGAGAATTTCGGGACCGAAATTATCCAGCGTACAGGTACGTTTAAATGCCGCGGGTGGCGACATGGCCTCGAGCCGGCGGGTTAATTCTTCAAGAATACCCCCGATAATTTGGTCCTGTGGGTAACCACCTCCCCAAGGCATACCAGGACAAAACGCCATGACACCACCCACTTTGCTAGAAGCCTCTAATAACGTCACTTCCACGCCTTGTCGTGCAGCGGCCAACGCAGCTGCAAAGCCTGCCGTACCACCGCCAATAACGAGTACATCGGTATGTTCTTGTCGCATAATCGTCGCTACCCACAAACAAACTATGCCTCAGAGTATGGTAAAAACAACAGTATGACAATCGTGCAATCTAAGTGAACGACATGATTAACAAAGAATATTGAGCACAAAAAAAAGGCGCCCGATTGGGCGCCTAACAAGCAATTATATTAGCCCTATGGGCGTGTCAATGAAGCAAACAATTCGTTGAATGCCTCTGGACCCTGCTCTTCCCACGTTTTCAAGGCTGCCGTGCCAATAATAGCGATGTCGGCGATATCCTTCAGGAAGTCGATATCATCACGACCACTGATACCAAACCCAACTGCCACAGGTACATCAGTGTGCTGACGAACTCGCTCAACAAGCGCTTTGACGTCATCGCCCATTTGGGTTTTAGAGCCAGTCACACCTTTGCGAGCAACCACATAAACAAACCCTGAAGCCGCCTTGGCAAGCGTGGCCATACGTGCATCACTGGTGGTTGGCGTCATAAGAATGATAGGAGAAATACCCTCGCGAGCCGCGATGGTATATAGGTCTCCAGCCTCTTCAATGGGCAAGTCAGGTACAATAAAGCCTGCACCCCCTGCGGCTTTCAAACGCTCAATAAAACGTTCCTCACCCATTTTAAAGACGGTGTTGTAATAACCCATCATTAAAACTTTAAAGGGGAATTTCGCACTGATTTCAGCCATAAATTCAAAACACTGGTCGACCGTCGTACCACCTTTTAAGGACATCTCGTTGGCACGGACAAACAGTGGGCCATCAGCGCTGGGCTCAGAGAAAGGAAACTGTAATTCAACGACATCAACACCATTCGCAGCCATAATTTCAAGCTCACGCATGTTATCTGCAAACGAGGGGTAGCCACACACAACGTGAGCCATTATCTGCATTGGCTTATCACCTCGACTCGAGGCCAAATGCTCACGCAAACTCATGCTTTTTTCTCCTGTGCATACTGTGCAGCTTTCTGAGATATAAAGTGTTTCCACTTATTGTCATCCAGGGCATCTGCCACAGTAAAGATATCCTTATCACCACGACCCGACATATTAATTAACACAATTTCATCTTTTTTCATTGTCGCGGCTTCTTGCAAAGCCTTGGCAAAGCCATGGGTCGATTCTAACGCAGGAATCAGACCCTCAGTCGACATAACCAATCGAAGTGCATCACGCACTTCGTCATCAGTTGCAGCTTCGAAACGGACCCGGCCCTGTTCCCACAAATAAGCCATGATGGGGTTAACACCGATATAATCTAAGCCCGCTGCAATTGAGTGGGTCTCATTCATATTACCCTGCTCGTTTTGCAAGAAGTAAGTTTTATAGCCTTGGGCAACACCCAAGGTTGCATCGGTGTATGCCAAACGGGAGGCGTGCTCGTGCGATTCAGGACCATGACCGCCAGCTTCACAACCCACCAACTCGACATCGTCGTCCAAAAAGCCCTGAAATAAACCCATGGCATTAGAACCGCCACCCACGCAAGCGAAAACTTTTGTGGGCAGCTTGCCTGTCTGAGCAAGAATCTGTTCACGCGCCTCTAAGCCCGCGATGGACTGAAACCAGCTGACCATCTCAGGGAAAGGGTGAGGTCCGCAAGCAGTCCCCAATACATAATGGGTATCAGCCATATTGGTTACCCAATCACGCATGGCTTCATTGATCGCATCTTTCAGGGTTTGCTGGCCATCAGTCACGGCCACAACCTCAGAGCCAAGGTTTTCCATCCAGAACACGTTCGGACGTTGTCTGGCTACGTCGACAGCTCCCATATATATGGTGCAATCAAAACCAAACTTAGCCGCCATAGTTGCTGTAGCAAAGCCGTGTTGACCCGCGCCGGTCTCAGCAATCACTCGTGTTTTACCCAAACGCTTGCAAAGCAGCCCCTGGCCCATGACATTATTAACTTTGTGCGATCCAGTATGGTTGAGATCTTCCCTTTTCACGTAAATCTGGGCGCCACCTAATTTTGCTGACAGATTGGGGAGGTAGGTAATAGGCGTAGGTCTGCCAGAATAGTTTTGCATGAGCTCAACATACTCTCGCCAGAAGGATGGGTCGTTTTTACATTCTCTGAAACAATCTTTTAATTCTTCAATGGTGGCATGAAGAATCTCTGGCAGAAAGGTACCGCCAAATTTGCCGTAGTAGCCCTCTCGGCCCTCTGCAAAATCAAATAAACCCATGATAAATCTCTCTTGGCGTGATTGCGCTGGAAACCCATTATCTTAACTTCCTATACTGCGTGGGACAAGCCATTACTAGTCTTGGCTTAAAATGCGAACGATTTTAACGACAAGCATCTAAAATCTAGACTTATTGCATGCGGTAACTTTTCAAGGCTTAAGTTATATCCTATTTTTAAGATTACCTACCTGTGAATTGAAAGCGACTTTCATGCCTAAACGTTATCGATATATAGAATCCCACATAAAGACATTGAACGACTGGACTTCTACAATTACCAGCCTTCAATTCTTACTGACCTTTTTACTCATCGCTTGCCTAGCCTTCGTGCCCTTTTCTATTTATATCTACAACCAAAATCAGGAAATCATAAACACCCATCTTGATTCATCAAACGCCGTCCTAGAGACAAAAAAAAATAATATCGACTTGTTATTCAAAAACATAGGTTCAGCCCTAAATATTGTCAGCAATGTACCAGACGTAAAACATTCACTTTTACAAAATGAGTCTATTAGCCATTCAACCTCTCAATTTTTGTCTGAACTATTAGTCACCTATAAGAGGTTTAAACAAATCGGCATTATTAATGCTAACGGTGGTTATCAAACTTTAATTTATAAGGAGCTAGGAAGAGGGGTATTGGTTCCAAATGACCAATTAGGTGCCTTTAACCAGAAAAACTTTTTTGAACAGTTAAAGCAGGGCAGAAAAGATTATGTTTATGTGAGTCAATTTATTTTTGAAAAAAGCACCAGATCTAGCGAAAAACTCGAACCTACCTACTTCATGGCCATGCCTTTATTTAACCAAGAAGGCGTATTTTCTGGTGCGATAACCATTAAAATTGGAGTAGATTATAGCTACAAGCTTAATACCGCATCCTCATTAATAGATAGAATCGATCACTTAGACGTAATCAATGGCGACTGGTTCTCTCATGATTTAAATCCTCAATTATCACTAACCGGAGGAAGGATCAGAACGGGTAGCAATGTTCAAAATGATAATCCTGAACTTTGGCAAGCAATTACCTCGCAGAAGACAGGCATCTTGAAAGCACCCAATGGAATTTATACCTTTTTATCCTTTCTGCCTTTGGCTAGCGAAAATAAATTAGAGGCTTCATGGCGATTCGATCCAAGCTTAATTGGAAGCCATCAATATATATTAATTAACTTCACCTCAAATGCAGTCGTCAACTCACTTATACCTTATAAAGCGCAAATTTTTCTTGGTGTGATTTTATTATTAGCCGTCATTTTTGTTGCCTTCACAATCTCATCACGAAGTCTAAGCACTCAATTCATGCTAGAAAAAAGCCAACAATTGTCAGATTTATATCAGCTTAACGACGCTATCATTGATAACCTTGGAGCCGCTCTCATTAGCATTGATACCGACGGTACCATTACAAGATTTTCAAAGCACGCTGAAAAAATATTTGGCTATGATGCGGAAGAAGCCGAAGGCAGTAATGTAAAAATCTTAATGAGAGCTGATATTGCTTCCAAGCACGACGACTTTCTCAGCAACTACGTTAAAGACACCCAGGCGGGCATGTCGAAAGTGCAGTCAATATTAGGTCAATCTCGTGTATTAATCGCTAGGGCAAAAGATGGTTCAGAGTTCCCCGTTGATATTGTTGTAACCAAAGTACCCTTCGGGGAATCCTATCGCTTTGTAGGCATTATCACAGATGTTAGCGAACGAAATGAACTGCAAACAAAGCTAAACGTTGCTTTGCGTGATGCCGAAAGTTTGCAAGAAGAACAAACCCGTTTTATCAATACGCTGCTCCAGGATATCAGTCAACCCATGGCAAACATCCAAGACATTTATCGCTTTTTAAGCAAATGCATATCAGCCGACATGAAACCTAATGACATAGAAGCGGGCCTATTTGCCTGCCAAACACTGCTTTCATCAATAAGTCACACTATCGAAATAGCCAGTATTAAAACCGACCATACTAACGTCGACAAGCTACCTTTTAACTTCATTGGAATGGTTAACAAGACGATTAAAGACATCCGAAACGTTGCTTTTAATCAAGGTGTAAGTATTGATGTTACCGGACTTGATACATTCAATGATGGTTGGCGTGGTGACCCCTCTAAAACTCAGAATATTTTATATTTTTTGATCAACTATTCGCTATGCAATGACCATCCAGACAGTATTATCATCAAGCTTTCAAATGGTGAAAATAATCAACTTACGTTCAAGGTCACTATCAGCCTCTCACAACAAGATCTTATTAAGCTTGAACCGACGAATAATAAACCCAATCCACCAGAAGACAATCGGGTAATAGCTGACCATCATTATCGTAAAAGCTTATCTTTTTGCTACGAATTGACACGTTTGATGGGAGGTCAGTTTTACGTTGAAAACAACGACAACCAAACCATCTA
>Ga0181572_10002385_pt1 | contig 13363 bp, 11 predicted proteins | sample 101ome_26_FD_133004 | JGI IMG/M metagenome (GOLD analysis project Ga0181572, IMG submission 133004) | Coastal salt marsh microbial communities from the Groves Creek Marsh, Skidaway Island, Georgia - 101408AT metaG (megahit assembly) | ecosystem: Environmental > Aquatic > Marine > Intertidal... | reverse complement strand
TTATAATCTTTTTGTAATGTATTCACAAGCAAGCTGATATTTATAGCTTCATCATCAACTATGAGTATAGTTGCTTTTTCTTTATCCATTTTTTAAACCCACTTAGCCATAGTAGCAAACATCTCACTAGGGACAATAGGTTTAGCTATATGATCATTCATTCCAACTTCTTTTGCTTTGATTATATCATCACTCATTGCATTAGCTGTCATTGCTAGTATTGGTAGGTCTTTAAATCTCTCTTGTGCTCTGATATATTTTGTAGCCGTGTATCCATCCATAACTGGCATCTGAACATCCATAAGCACTATATCAAAACTTTGTGTTTGTAGAGTTTCTAATGCTTCTTTCCCATTATTAGCGATAGTAGCTATGATCCCTTTTTTCCCTAACAGGTCTATGGCTAACTCTTGGTTCATCTCATTATCTTCAACAAGCAAAACCTTTATCCCCTGAAGAGTTTGTAATACTGAATCCATAATAAACTGATGATCTTCAGTCTCTTGGTCTATTGCTGCTTTAGATGACTTTAACATTTTTACCGTAAAGCTAAATTTACTTCCTTTACCTTCTTGGCTCTCTACACTAATTGCTCCATCCATAAGTTCCACTATCTGTTTAGAGATAGCAAGTCCTAAACCAGTCCCTCCAAATTTTCTTTGAGTAGAGCTATCTGCTTGGCTAAATGATTGGAACAATTTTTTTTGATTTTCTTGTGAGATACCTATACCTTCATCTATAATAGCAAACTCGAGTACTACATCTTTAGTACTCTCATCTTTAAGGGAGATCTCTATGGTAATACTTCCTTCCTTATGAGAGAACTTTACTGCATTACTTGTAAGATTTGTTAGTACTTGACCAACTCTTAATGAATCAGCAAAATAATATTTTGGGACATTTGGATCTAGTTTTACTTTTGTAGAGATATCTTTATTTTTAGCAGCTACACTGATAAGTTGCAGTGTATGTCCAATAATATCTTTAAGTTCAAAGTGCACATAATTAAGATCTAGCTTATGAGCTTCAAGTTTTGAGAAATCTAAAATATCATTAATGATTCCTAGTAAGTTATTTGCAGCTGTATTTGCTTTAGAGATATAGTTATGTTGTTGTTCATTCAGATCAGTTTCTAGTGCCAAGTTTGTCATACCTATGACTGAATTCATTGGTGTTCTTATCTCATGCGACATGTTGGCGAGGAACTCTGATTTAAGGGTATTTGCTCTATTTAAATCTGCAGAAGTTGTTTTGAGTAGCGTTGTAAGTGCATTTAGTGTTTTATTTATCGAATGCTGATTTTCTTCTTCAACTAGATCTGAACTTAAAACTTCATCTGTTTCACTTAAAGAGATAAATGTTGTTGTGATATTGAGAAGCTCATTCACATTGTTATTGTGATAATATTCACCATATGTAAAAAAACCGGATGTTGGTGCAATTTTTTGAAGTAAACCAAACTCTATTTCCAAGTCTTTTTGCATAAAAGCTTTTCTTGCACTACAAGAGTATATAAATATTGATTCTATTGGAATCTTACTCAATTTTTGATATTGTGTATAACTATCATTTTTAATTGTAGCTAGATCTCCAAAACCAAATTTCACTTTTGTTCCAACATCTAAGTTGCCAGCAAAAACAAATGCACCATTATCTAAAATTGCAACAGGAGCTCTTGCTATACTTAGACCATCTTTCTCAAAAATAAGTGGAAATTCTATACCTGAAAATGGTAGGTCATCAACAACTTCGTCTCCTAAATAGTGTTGATAGATATCTAAGATATTTGTGTTGTTAATCTCATAAACGATATTTTCATCTGACTTTGTTATGAGCATATCTTGACCAATAGTATGCCAATTGAGGATATGGTCATTATGAATATGCAAGTTTTTAGAGCTTAAGCTTGCCATTACAAAACCTGATTCAAACGCATCATTTTCATTAAATACAAATGTATTTTGAAATTGTTGGTTATCGCCTGAACGACCTCCAGCGATAACAATTTTTGGCCTTAATGTATGTATCTCTTGTATGATGTTTTCACCATTAGTTTGCAGACCATCACTAAAAAGTATAACAGCCTTCGTATCTTCATTTGTAAGCTCATCAACAGCACTATGTATAGTTGATATCTCATCACAGAAAGAATAAATATTTGATGCTACGTTTGTCTTATCAAATACACTTAAAGAGACAATTACATGTTCGTCCAGCATTTTCCCTTCAAAGATTTCACCAGCGGTCGTAGTTCCAATAATATTTGAATGTGGTATTTTGCTTTTGATATCTTTTGCAACTTCAAGGCAATAATGTTTATCTATGATTCCAGAAAAGATTTGAACTAAAACACTCCCTTCTGAGAGCTCTTTTATATGTTCTTGGATAAGGAGATCAAACTGTTGTGGACTTTCATATACGATGTTAAATGTTGTCAAAAAAGCTACTCCCTATTTTTGACAACATTATACCTTTTAAATTACTAAAGTTTTATTGTACTCAAGGACATAAGTTCTTTTGGATAGTTTTATGTATTAGCTATGAAACCAAAATCTATCTAAAATATTTTTATCACTCATTGGTTTTAGTAAAATTTTACAATTGGAATTTACTTTTTTCTTCTGAAGTAACTCAATCTCATTTAAAGTAGCCAATATATAGACATTTCCACTATACATCATATTTTCTATATTTACATGTTGTTTTTTAAGAATGTTTAACAACTGCAAACCATCGTTATAAACATCATTTGAAAAGTCAAAATCTATGACTAGCTTTTCATAGCTTTGCTTTTTGACTTCACTGTTAAATACGGAAATATTTTTAAAAACATGTACATCTAATGCAGGAAGATACTTCGTAAGACTATTTTTAAAAAGTTTCATAATTTCAAGATCTTTAGTAACCAAATAAATTCTTTCGTGATCATATTGTTTATAGATTTGAATCTCATCAGTAGAGATAATTCGTGCATGAAACAAGAGGTTGTGAGTATTGATCATTTGTGTATGTAAGTTTTGTTTTAGATAGCTAACTATTTTTTGTGACTTTTTTGCTTTTTGCCACAAAAGTGAGTTCGTTGCATGTATAAAAAGTGGAATAATATCCTGTGTAATCAACTTTGCATATTTTTTAAACTCTATCCCTATTGGACCAATAAAACGGTTATCAGCTGCAAAATTTCCTGAAAATATTTCAGCAATATTATCTGAATACTTCTCTAAGGATTTTTGAACTTCTATCACCTCTTGAATATTTTCGATTGATGTAAGTATCTCTGTAGAGTCATAACTTTGATCAATCTCTGTAAAAATCTTTACAAGATCTTTAAAATATTTATAAAAATGATCATAAGAAAGAGTTTGACGTGTTTTTGCAGCAGATTTCATTTTTCGAATGAGATTACTTATTGGCATTATGAGTGCGTTTCTAATCTCACTCGCATTTGATTTATCATCAAGAGTGTCTTTCGCTTCAGAAATTATCTCCTTAAAAGCCCTAACAGTATCAATTGTTCTATACTTTTCAGGTTCACTCCACATATTAAATATTTTTTTTGTCAATGCTTCATTCAATGCTTTTGTACTTTGAAGTTCTTCTAAGTATTGAGCTAAAACAGATTGAAAAATCATAAAGTATTCATCTTTATCAATGACAGAAAAATGATCAAATTCTTCCTCTAACAATGGATTTAAAGTTTTCGTTGTAAACTCTAATTTCTCATTATCACAATATTCTTGTATCCAATTTTCTAAAAACCTTCTTTGCTTTCTATGCGCTATTTTTATCTCTTTTTGATTTTGAATTTTTTTATCGTAGTTCTTTTGAAGTTCATTAAAGTGCACTGAAAAAGTGGTATTTCTAAATGGTTTAAAAATGATCCCACGGATATACTCTTGTGCTCTTAAAGAGATGGAATTTTTATTAATCTTTGTAGTCATCATAAACACTGCAAGATCTTTGATTTTGTTGGTATCAATGAGAATTTCAATCAACTCTTCACCAGTAAGTTCTGGCATCATAAGATCGGAGATAACTAGTGAGATTTGAGGATATTGCCCAAGCATTTCAAAAGCCTGCATCCCATCATATGCGATATATATATGATTTTCATCAAAAAAATGATTCTCTATTTGATTTAATAAGAGTGCTTGTTTAGTAAGTCTTGTGATTACTTTAGAGTCGTCAATAATTAAAACATCTGTAGCTGTCATATACTATTTTTTTTCTTTCATATTATTTTTTATCAATAAAAGTCATCCTTTCATTTGAAATAAAAATTCAAACAAATTCTTATCTACAAAATTTCATGAGAATTGATTAAGCATCTAAGTTAGTATTTTTAAAGTATCTATAAGCATAACTTTAAAAAATAAAATACTAAAAACGCATAACTCTCTTGAGTGCCATTTGTAGATCATGATTTGAAAAAGGTTTATGAATCCAACCTGTTAAACCACGTTTTTTACAGTATGCTTTCATTTGATCAGACGGTTTATCTGTAACCATAAGTATAGGTACATTTTTTGTACTAGAATTCTCTCTAATCTTATCAAGAAACTCATATCCATTCATACCTGGCATATTTAAGTCAGTGATAATAAGTTTTGGGACTTCACCATTGTTTAAATCTTCATATGCTTCGTCTGCTCCACTGAAAGTACGAAGATCAATTGAAAAAGGTAAAACACCCTCTTTAGCAGCTTCAAGTATTAACTCACTATCATCAACAAATATCACTTTTGGTAGCATACATTCCTCTATTTGACAAAATTCATAAATATTATACCATGAAAGTATTGTAAAAAAATCTCCACATCAATACAAAATAAAAGTATATCGTTGCGCTCATAGTGGCATATTAAATTATAAATATAATTTAGATAGAATTGTATGAAATTATAATTTTAAACCTTTGGAGTGACATCTTGAAAAATATTCTGATTGTTGATGACACTCCAGAAAACATAGATATCCTCAGAAACATTTTACGTGATCAATATAAAATATATGCCTCCACTAACGGCTACCATGCCTTAGAAATTGTCAGTGACAAAGAGATTGATCTCATACTTTTAGATATCCAGATGCCAGATATGGATGGGTTTGAAGTGTGTCACCTTTTAAAAAATGACCCTTTGGCAATGGATATACCAGTTATATTTGCAACTGCTCATTCAGACGATGAATCGATTGAAGCAGCATATGAAATTGGTGGTGCAGATTTTTTAACAAAGCCATTTAGACCTAAAGAGGTTCGCGCTAGAGTTAAAGCGTATCTTTCACTTTCTGAGAAACAAAAAAATCTACAAAGAAGCAATAATGAGAGTCAGCTCTTAGCAAGTCAATACAAGCATATGGTTGATAAAAAACTGCTTGTATCAAGAACAGATATTAGAGGATCAATTACCTACATAAATGATAAGTTCTGTACCACTACAGGATATACAGAACACGAACTCATGGGAAGTCCACACAGTATCATTAGGCACCCAGAAACCTCAACAGAAACCTTTAAAAATATGTGGGACACAATTCAAAATAAAGAAGCATGGTATGGTGAAATGAAAAACCTCAAAAAAGATGGTGGTTTTTACATCACTGACACTACCATCATTCCTATTCTAGACTCTGATTCAGAGATACTCGAATATATGAGCATAAGCTACGATATAACAGAGATTCATAATTTAAATCGTGAGATTGAAGACACACAAAAAGAGGTTGTTTTTACCATGGGTTCTATTGGTGAAAGCAGATCAAAAGAGACTGGAAACCACGTCAAAAGAGTAGCCGAGTATTCATATCTTTTAGCAAAATACTATGGCTTATCAGAGACAGAAGCAGATTTGCTCAAGCAGGCATCACCTATGCACGATATTGGAAAAGTTGCTATTCCAGATTCAGTTCTAAACAAACCTGCGAGATTTAACGAAAAAGAAAGAGCTGTAATGGATACCCATGCACAACTTGGATATGACATGCTAAAACACTCAAACAGACCAATGTTAAAAGCTGCTGCAACCGTAGCCTATGAACATCATGAAAAATGGAATGGTACGGGGTATCCAAATAAACTTAAAGGTGAAGATATTCATATATATGGACGAATTACAGCTTTAGCCGATGTGTTTGATGCATTAGGTTCAGAACGGGTTTATAAAAAAGCTTGGAACGACGAAAAAATCTTTGAGCTTTTCAAAGAAGAACGCGGGCAACATTTTGATCCATCTCTTATTGATATATTTTTTGATAATCTAGATGAGTTTTTAGAAATCAGAAACAGACTAAAAGATAGTTTCTAATTCAAACTGTTTATTGTTTTTGTAATTTCAAAAATAGACATCTCTTTTTTTGCTGCACCTATATCCATTGCAACTTTTGGCATTCCATACACTGTACAAGTTTTCTCATTTTGAGCATAAGTATCACACCCCTGCTCTCTAAGCGCTTTTAAACCTGTTGCTCCATCATTCCCCATTCCAGTCAATATAAAAGCTGTAACATTCTTTATAGCACATTCAGCTATGGAGTTAAAAAGCACATTTACACTCGGTTTATGAGAATTCACTTTTTCTGAATCTTCTAAACGAATCACATACTTACCTGCTACCTCTGTTATCTTCATATGTACACCACCCTTTGCTATATACACATGACTATCATAAAGAATATCTCCATCATTAGCCTCAAGTACTTTTGAGTTTGGGACTATCGTATCTAATCTATGAGCAAAGGATGCAGTAAATCCAACAGGCATATGTTGTGTGATCACAATCGCTTGATGATTTGCTTTTAGGTTTCTTAAAATCTCTTCAATCACTTGCACTCCACCCGTTGAAGAACCAATTGCAACAAATCTCTTTGCAACTCTCTGCTCTATAACATTTTTTGTGCCTTGTATATTTTTACTTAGTGATTGCTTTAGAATGACTTTTGAATTATGAGCAGCATATATTTTTGACAAAAGCTCATTTTTATACTCTTCAAAAAATTCTTTTACATTGAGTTTTGGTTTGAGAATAATTTCACTTGCACCTAATTCTAAAGCCTTAATTGCAGCATCTGATCCACCTGTAACTAGAGTAGAGCATATAATTACAGGTGTAGGTTTTTGAGTATTTATCTGTTTCAAAAAGCTCAAACCATCCATCTTAGGCATCTCAATGTCTAAAATAAAAACATCTGGAAGACCAACTTTTTTAAATGTTTCAAATGCATCAACAGGATTATTTGCTTCACCAATAATCTCAATATCATCTGCACCTTTAAGAGTCTTATAAAGAGCATTTCTAACCATCAAAGAATCATCAATTATAAACACCTTGATCATTAAAAAAACTCCAACTCACTAGATTCATCTTTGGTATTTGATAGTCTGTCTTTCATAAACTGAACAGAGTTTGCCAAAGAGTCTTCAAACACATATACGTTATTAAATAGTCTATCTACAAAATACTCTATCAAATAGGCATTAATATCTTCTATAATTCTGGAGAGATAATCAAAACCTTCCAGATTCTCTATCTCAATTTTATCTAACTTTATTTCTCTCAAGTATTTACTCAGGTCAACAAATATAGGAGCAACTCTTTTTGTATAAAAATGATTAGCAAACACTCCTGCTACCTCATCTATTTGATTTGCAACATCAGCTAAAAGATCATGACTCAATTCACCACTATCTAGTTTATCTAAACTACTTTGAAGAGCTTCACTTAAAAACAAAATCTGACCTTCATAAACATCTAGATAATCTTCTAATTGGATTGATTCTGTTTTAGGAACCCTGCTCAATGAGCATGATGCGTTATTTATCGCACGTATAGCACTTTCATCATTTAGCATAGTAAAAAACTTATACATAAGCGTTTCTTCACTAAATGGCTCAGCAATTACAGCTTCACATAAATTCAATAAACCTGTATGTCTTGCTTCACAAGTAGTTCCAACATATAGCATTACATGAACTTTATGATCAAAAGACTCTAAAATATTATAAACTTTTTCAGCATCATTAACAAAATCAATCAAAACTGTATCAATAGAATTTGTAACAATATATGCTCCAAGATTATCAAGACTTACCTCCGTAATATCACATATCTTATACGCATTAAATTCATTCAAAACTGATGTATATTTAGTAAAATCATTATTAGAATATATTAAGAGGTTTTTATCTTTTACTGTATATGAAAAGTACTCTTTAACATTATGTATCATATTAATCCTTTTGGTATATTGATGTAGCTATTTGTTTAAGGTTAGGAGTTGAAATAGTTTGTAAATTCTCAGTCAAAGAGATAATCAAATACCCTCCTGTTTTGAGGTTAGAAAGTACATTGTTTATAACTTTAGTTTTTGTTTCATCATTAAAATAGAGAAGTACATTTCTTAAAAAAATAATATCAAATTGCCCAATCTTTGTATTTAGCTTCAGCAAATTATTTTCAAAGAAACTCATGTTTTTAACAAGTTCTCTCTCTACAAGAAATTGACCTTCATATTTTCCCTTTCCCTTCAAGCAATATTTGTTTCTTAACTCTTCTGGTATCTTATCGATCCAAGATAGTGGATAAAGTCCCATTTTGGCTTTTTTTACAACATCTGAGTTTATGTCGCTCCCGTATATTTTCCAATTTGAAACCTTGTCATTACACAGCATTGCTAAAGAGTACGCTTCAGCACCAACTGAAGATGCTGCACTCCATATTCGAACTTCATTGTTGTTGTTAAGATAATCTCGAATAAAATCAAAGTGAGCTTCTTCACGAAAAAAATAAGTTTCATTTGTTGTTATAAGATTAATCATCTCATTTTTTTCAACATTATCCACTGCTATAATTCTTAAATATGCTGCAAAAGAATCCAAGTTATAATGAATCATCCGCTTGTTGAGTCTGCTTTGCACAAGTGTCTTTTTTGAATCATTGAGTGTAATACCAACAGCATCAAATATCACTTTTTGAAAAGTTTTAAACTCATTATCAAGCAACTGAACATTTTTCATTAGTTAGCTAACTCCTCAATTGCTGAAGCCAATGAAAGCATATTTACCTTACCAATAATTTTTTGTGCCCCTAGTGAAATAATTTCATTGGACATAATATCGTTGGACATATTTGTATGAACAATAATATTTACATCATCATACTCACTCTCACTTCGCATTTTCTCAATAAACTCTCTTCCACCCATAACTGGCATTTCCAAATCAGTAACGACGAGTGCAATTTCACCCTCTCTTTTACTTTTGACACACTCTAAAAGATCTGCACCATTATGATAAATTTCATAATGCAAGCGCATTCTTTGACAAAGTTTTTCAATCATAGATCTAATAAACTTGCTATCATCAGCAAATAAAAAAAGCTTATTTGTAGACACTTTATAATCCAGAGAAGTAATAGTAGAATCACTATCCTCTTCTATGTCTTGAAACACATCTGAAAGCATCATGTCACTATCAAAGACTGTGATCATTCTCTCTTTACCATACAGATCTGTTTTAGCCATAAAACTAGACTTTGGATTTGCACTTGAATTATCACTCATTGTATGTGAATCAATTGACATGATGTTCTCAACACTCTTTACCACAATACCTATTCTATGACCACCATACGCAGCAACTATAATGAGTTCATATTGATCTTCATTTAAAGGAGTATTACCCATCCATTTGTCAAAATTTACAATTGTAGTCAACTGCCCCCGAATATTTCCAGTTCCCACTATGAAATCTTCGTCATTATTCTTTACAATTTCAACCTCTTTATAGATAACTAGCTCTTCTATTTTAGAAACATTTTTTGCATATAACTGATCATTCGATCCATAAAAAATAATAAACTGATTCGCATCATTAGCATTTGTACTAACAAGCTTAAGAAGATCTATCTCTTCTTCATCATAGTATTCATCCATGTTTCACCTCAACTGAAAGTTCTTCAAGCTTCAATAACTCATCAAGGTTAAGCAAGAAAACATTTTGATTTCTATAAACAACAATGTTTTTAATAAATCTAGGTTCTATTTCTGTGCCAAAACTTAAACTATCTTTTTTCATTTCATCATTGAATCCATCAACTTCATAGATCTCATCTACTAAAAGAGCAATATCTTGATTATTATGATGTATCACAACAAAAGAACTTTTGCTAGTTATAGTGCTTTTTCCTAGTCCGCATCGATCTAAAAAATCAACTACCCCTATAATATGGCCTCGAACATTTGTAATACCTAAAATGCATGATTGCAGATTAGGAACTTTTGTATATGATTGGTATTCAACTATCTCATTGATATACTTTGCATCAATTGCATAAATCTGTTCACTTGCATAAAAGAGAAAGTATTGATCTCCACTTGGATGATATAACTCCTCTTCATCTAGAAGGTTTAAATCTTGCACAACTCTTCCTTAAAACCTTTCAAAATTACTCAGATCTAAATTTTCTTCACCGCTAGCTTCTTGAGTTTTACTTTCACCGTCTCCGCTGAACTTTGGACTTACAATATCTTGAGCGTTAGCGCTATCAATAGTAAAGAATTTCATCAATTTTGTTAACTCCATTGCTTGAAGATCAAGTTTTTCAGCTGAATTTGCCAACTCTTGAGAACTAATCGCATTTGATTGTGTAACCTTATCAAGCTCATTCATAGCTACTGTAATTTGTTCAATACCGATATTTTGCTCATTTGCAGCCGTCGCTATATCTTTTACAAGGCTAGCAGTTTCTTGAATTGTTGGAACAATATTTCCAATCTCTACACCTGCTTCTTCACTCACTTTAACACTGTTTATAGTGATTTGACTAATTTCTGATGCTGCAACTTGAGAACGTTTTGCAAGCTTTCTAACTTCAGCAGCAACAACTGCAAAACCTTTACCATGTTCACCAGCTCGGGCTGCCTCTATAGCTGCATTGAGTGCTAAAAGATTTGTTTGATACACAATATCTTCTATAATCTGAATACGATCAGCAATAGTTTTCATAGCCTCCACTGTTGCAGAAACCGATTCTGAACCTCTTTGAGCCATTTTTGAAGTCTCTTCAGCTATCACGTTAGTATTTTGTGCATTTTTAGCTGACATATCTACACTTCCACTCATCTCTTCGATTGCTGAAGTTGTTTCTTCTAAAGAACTTGCTTGCTCCTCTGCACCACTTGAAAGTGACTGAGATGTTGAATTTACCTCTGATGATGCTAAAGACATCTCCATTGTTGAAGATACAATTTGTTGAACAATTTTAGTAAGGGAATCTATAAATGAGTTAGTGTTAGTTTTAATCGCATCAAACTCACCTTGAACCTCAAGATCAATTTTCTTGGTTAAATCACCTTCACTCATTGATGAAAATGTTTCTCTAATGGAACCAACTATCTCCTCAAGTGTATGGCCTAAGCTATTAGAGTACTCTTTAATCGCATTAAATTCACCTGGTAAATCAGCCTCTATTCTTTGATCCAATCTTCCTTCACTCATCGCACCTAGGGTGTGACCTATTGAACTTACTACATTTTCTAATATATCACTCAGTTCATTGATAGAATCTTTCATTAAAGTAAGATCCCCAACATATTCATTCGTAATTTTTTCTTTGAAATCACCATTTCTTAAATGAACAATGCTATCTTCTAAATCCAAAAACATATCTTGAATAGTTTGCATCATCAAATTTGTTGGTTCATGTATGTTAGCAAAATCTCCAGAATACTTGTTTGTATTTACTCGAACACTCAGCATACCTTTCTCTACCGCATTGAGAACTAAAGTTGAATCAAATCTCAAATCTTTAATAGTTTGAGATAAGCCATTGAGACCATCAATGTACGCACCTAAATCATTCTCATATTTATTGGTTATAAGAGTTTCAAAGTTACCTTGACTAAGGTTATTAACAGCTTCACCTAGATCGTTAAATACACTTACAATGAGATCTAATGAATAGTTATTTGAATCTAAAACTTTTGCATATCTTCCGTTTAAGTGTGAGCTATCGATTCTATAGTCTAAATGTCCATGTTCGACATTTTTTACCAAAGAGTTTGTATCATCACATAGGTTTTGCAATTGAGATTTTATTGTGTTAATACTATTTCCGGTTTGCGATAACGCATCAGAAGTAAACTCTAAATCATCAAAATCACAAACACCATTACTTAAATCTTTAAGAGCCTTGTTTAATTTTTTTAACTCTTTCTCTTTTATAGTTATTTTTGACATTTTTTATTTCCTTATTTACTCTGATTTACAACTTCGTTTAAATTCTTAAAAATCTTTTTTGTATCATCTTCTACAACACTTAAAAGACTATTTAACTCACTTTTTGAAGCACCAGCAGCTTCTTTTTCAACATATTCACGCATATGAGAATGAACATTTTTATGCTCTTGTACGAGTCTATCCCATGCAGGATGCGATGTAAATGAAAATTCACTAAGTCTTGTTAACTCTTTTCCAAAAGCACAACAACAACTATCGACAACTTCAATCTCTTTACCACGAGCTACTTTATCCAAAATGTTAAACTTAAAAAGAATATGATCAGAATTAAACTTTTCTATGTTAATTTTAACTGCATCAGGGTTTGAAACTCTTCGTTGTGTACTTGTACGATTGATAAACTCTGAATATGACATATCCCTATCTTGCAAATACTTAACTAAAAGGTTCAATGATTCATCTGCTGTATGAGTTTTTTCATAATCAACTAAAATGGAATATAAATCAGAAATTACCTCTTTTTCAAAATCAGTTATAGGCTTTCTGTATGATACTGCCCCACTAAGAACACCATTTTTCATAATTGGCTTCGCATATGCTTTAACCCAGTAAAAACCACCATCTTTTGTTTTGTTTTTTACATACGCATATATTGGATGACCCTCGTGCAGATTTTTCCATAAAAATTTAAATATTGCTTTTGGCATATCTTCATGACGAATAATATTGTGATTTTTTCCTAACAATTCTTCTCTAGAATATCCTGCAATCTCACAAAAAACATCATTCACATAAGTGATTATCCCTTTCTCATCTGTTTGAGATGTAATCATCTCTGTATTGTTGATTAATACTTCACTACCCATTTTATTCTCCTTCTATTTTACTTTCTATCAATTTAGCAATATCAAAAACAAGTGCAACTTCACCACTTCCAAGAATGGTACCTCCACTTAGTCCACTGACATTTTGAAACACTTCACCTAAAGGTTTCACGACTGTTTGCATTTCACCAAATAACTCATCAACACTTAAACCAACAGTATCATTTGCATACTTTACCACTACAATATTTTCACGTAAGCCTAAATATTTCTTCTCATTAAAGTGGGTTCGTATATCTAAGAT
>Ga0181572_10002378_pt1 | contig 13379 bp, 12 predicted proteins | sample 101ome_26_FD_133004 | JGI IMG/M metagenome (GOLD analysis project Ga0181572, IMG submission 133004) | Coastal salt marsh microbial communities from the Groves Creek Marsh, Skidaway Island, Georgia - 101408AT metaG (megahit assembly) | ecosystem: Environmental > Aquatic > Marine > Intertidal... | reverse complement strand
GCCGCGGCGTTCTTTTTTACCCTAACCTTGAGCGCTCAAATTCAATTTGAGCCGGATAGAACGATTAAGGAGACTCGTTTAGGGATTATTCGTAACACGATTTTAACAGTTGACGATGATGCAAAGGCGATTATTCAACGCCCCTTGAATAATCCTAACCTCACGGCAAATGCAGTCAAGCTCTTTGCGCTCATTGCAACGGACTACCAAACGACCAAGTACTTCCAGGAGAACATTGAGCCGTTGGATCGGTATATAACACCTTATATTTCATTTCCTTCCATACTAAATCAGAATTCATTCTTACGCAAAGCAACAGGAGGGCCCGATGGATACATATATTTTGGTTTTACTGCAATATATGGAGCTGGACTTTTGACCGGTAATGAAAAACTTCAAGAAGCAGGGATATTAACTACTAAAGCCGTCATGGAGTCTTATGTAGTTTCACATTTATTGCTCAAGTCAATGGTTGGGAGGCATCGACCTCAAAGAGTCTTAGGAGATTTTGGAGGCTCGACTCGTGAGAGTTCATTCCCATTTGTGGAAAGCCCTTTAGATTTCTTTAATTGGCACATAAATGGGCTGGGATCCTCAGCATATGGTACTGGATTCCCATCTTACCACGCTACGATGTACTATACCATAGCAAGTGTAACCAGCCAAGTTTTTGATAACTACTGGATTCCTTATACTACTATGACTTTATTGTGGTGTTATAATATTGAAGGACATAATCATTGGATTAGTGAGGTCGTATCAGGAATTGTCATCGGCGAATTCATCGGCCGAGTCGTGTATGAGAACTATCATACACAGCGATCCAAGTCGAAAACGACGCATGAGAAGAAGCCGCTCTTCAAGAAAAACCTGAGTGTCGGTCAGACTTTTGGGGTAATTGGACCATCCTTAGTTTTATCATGGTAAATACATCACCTTGGTATAAAATTTGAAATGTAGCATCGTACATTTAACCCCACTAAAACAACCCCTAGTGAAGTACGTCCTTATATCACTTTCAATGTTTTTTGTTTTCGCTTCATGTGAGCCTACGGAGCCTACGGAAACGAACACTGAGCGTTTTTATCGTTCAGGCTGGAACGTGGAGTTGCATCGTGAACATTCCGCAGTAGGAACATTATCTGCGGCTAGTGAAGATATGAGCACCACGGCAAACCTCGAAAAGAGTGGTACATTCACACTTTCCTCAAATGCTTTAAACGATCACATGTATCAAAGTTGGGGCTATTCGTGGACAACGGACCAATTCTTCATGAACTGGGAGCCCTGCGTTGAATGGTTCATTAATGAAGCCGAAGATTCAATGTATTTGAAGTACAACCATTACGATTACGATCCTAATTCAGGAAATAGCTTTTATTGGCTGTATGAATTAGAAATGACACGATAAGTGAAAGCCGGCTTCCGCCGGCTTTTTTATTTTTCCAATTTCTTCTTCAGGGTGGCCAGTTCCTTCGCCAAAGCGTCGATCACTTTAAAGGTTATAACCGTCGTTGCCAGCAATCCAATAGTTAAAAGGTAGATTAATGTATCCATTTGTCTGATTATCGTTTCTCTTTTAACTATTTCAGTCCAAAACAGTTTATCGCTTCGCGTTAAAAATTTAGTACATCCATTTTCCTGCTTAAAATCACAAAAAACGCTTTTATATTTTGACGCGGTGATTATATTTGCACCCCACTAATGGCGAGGTAGCTCAGCTGGTTAGAGCGTCGGATTCATAACCCGGAGGCCGAGAGTTCAAGTCTCTCTCTCGCTACAAAAAAAGCCCTGATGTTTACATCGGGGCTTTTTTGTTGCCCTTAATCAATCTTAACGATTCTTTCAGCATACTGATGGGTGGCCGTGGTGGCCCTAAGAATATAGATGCCCTTAGCTAAATGAGAGAGTGATATGCTTTCATTGTATTGCCCTACAAAGGCCTCACGTTGTTCATGCCAAAGCAGCTGTCCATTTGTGGAATACAAGCCAACTTCTAAATCCTCAGTAGTCTCAAGGACGAATTGAACTCTCAGAAGATCTCTTGTAGGGTTGGGGAAGGTTAAAATGCTATATGACTCATTATCAACGGTGAGTACGGAAGAAACAATCTCACACGAATCAAATCTGATGGTCAGCTGGTATTGACCATTAGCCGGATTGTAAAGCATGGAGTCCGTGGATACTTCGATCCCATTTAGTGTCCAATTATACTGGCTGACCTCAACGGGTTGAGATACGTTTGCGAATAACTTAACCTCATCCGTGCCAATGGAGAGCGAAACCACCTCTTCACATAATTCGAAATGAGCCGTCAATGCCGTATTTACAGCGAGTGAGACCGTAATAGAATCCTCCTCGAGGTTGTTGTAATTCGCTTCATTCGAATACCAATGCGAAAAGAGGTAGCCAAACTCAGGAATAGCCTCGGCGGTGATGGGACATGCACCATGGTAAATTCCTTCCCACGGAAGCTCCGGAGTGATAGAATTCAATGTAATGCGACCAGATTGGGCGGGATAAACCCCCAAGGAAACTTCTTTAGCTCCGTTTAACGATAAACTTTGATTTAGATGTTGTCGTGCCGTCGCAATACGTGCGCTATTGTAGCTTTTTAAGCCATTTACGGAGTTCAGCCAGTACGAATAGGAGTAAGGCCCCATCTGGTTGCCCCAAGTAGATACATGGTCCGGAATTGCCGGGCCCAACGTAGCCTTCAGTTCATCAGTTACTGCGTTGAAGTTCGCTGATTGGAAGTTGGTGTTTATTAGGTCGTTGTAGCGATTCGTGAATTGGCATTTGAATTCTTGATTTCCCAAAACGTGGTTAAAAAGTTGCGAGTGTTGGTTGGGATAGGAAGGATTACGTGCCCGATTAATGTAATTCACATAGACATTGCCTCCATATAATCCGAAGGCAAAATCTGTATCATAAAGCATATAACGCCACTTTCCACCAACAGTGTCGGGACGCCATAACTTCGTGTTGTTCAGCCCCCAATCAATGCCCATCCAATCTCTATTTTGGATGTAGGTCTCGAATACAAAGTAGTCGATGTAATTCTCGACATCAAAGCGCGATCGAAAAAGCTCCATGAATTGAGGGCTTGAAGTGCTTGTACCTAGCAATAGACTTTGGCTCTCGTCAAAATGTAGCGTACTTCCTACCAAAGCCCCGTAAGGATTCAATAACTCGACATTATCCTTATCTATACCGTGGTTGCTTTCAATATAGTGTTCGTCCATCTTTTCGCGTATCCCATAGAGTCCCCATGGCGCACCATTTAAATAGACAATACAAGCCTCATAGCCCATTCGGTCGATGTTTGTACCATCGGCTAATCGACTGATAATAGCATCTTGAATCCTGTTCGTTATCCCATGCTGACCGCCATTTCTAAGGTTGAAGTTGTTATAGGATTCGATCTTTGGTTTGCGCTCGATCAAAGCATATTCAACAGACCCAGTGTATTCAGATTTCATATCTATCCGGAATGACTTCTGCGGCTCAGCACGAGACCAGCCCCCATGAATCTCTAAATCAAATTCGGCCTCGAATTGCTTTAATTGGTCTCCATCAAAGAACTCCATGCGTGACTTACGCGACCATGGCTGCCAAAAATTACTTCCAAAATAGGGGTAGGTGGTACTAGCGCCCGGCCCCATGACATAAATGCCCGAGTTCCAGTCCCAAAGGTGGTCCTCATTAGTAATTATAGAAACAACAGGAAGGTCATGGTTGTCCTCGTCAATGAGGTAGGTACGGTCAATGGTTTTGCTAGGCAGTCCTTGTCCTGAATTACTGAAGGACCGAACGCTTAATACGCTGGTTTCCGTAATTAAAATAGGGCCATTAACAATGTTATCATTTTGATCTGGTACATCACCATTGGTTGTGAAATAAGAAGTGGCACCGGAAGCAGTCGTGATATACACATTGTTAGATGAGCTATAAAATCCAGACGGCAAGTCAACCAAAGGGTCTTGAACGATATGAGAATAGCACGTGCTGCTGCCATTCGGTGCGGCTGGAGTAGGGGTTGTGAAATAGCACCAATTCCCGGTTCCATCCGGCGTGCGTCCCTTGCTCAGGGAGGCGTTTAGGTCGGAAGGAATTCCAATGCTATCGATAACAACAGAATTGGTATCACTGATAATAATGGTTTCTCCAGCAGAGAGTTTGAAATCCGAATGGGGATAGACCGTTGGAGGCATGAACCAAAGAGGTGGTAAATCGTACGTGATTGTTGATGTGTTAATTCCAGCGCTTAAGTAAAACTTGCTGGTGAGATCAGATGAGTTTGCGGAGGCGTTGTGCACGCGAACCGCCAAGACGTTTGTGCCTGCCTGTAGCACATTTTTAACGAGATCCTGATCAAGTAGCTGTGTTTCAGGAGCGCCCCCAGCATACATAAGAGCCTCACGTTCAACAGTCGCGAACTCGTTGTATGCAGGATTAGGAGCTATGTTTTCTGAGCGCATGATTTCCACACCGTTTAAATAGGCGATGAAACCATCATCATAGTCGGCATGCATAATAAGATGCGTGATATCCGCGGTATCGGCAACAACAAATTCACGACGCATGAGGATTGATGGGGTTGCGCTGATGATGGTATTATCATCATTATCGCCATAGCCTATGCTGCCAGCGCCTTGTTGCCAATTTTGGTCATTATACCCCAATTCATTCCATTGCGTATAATTCGTCGGCGGTGCATTCACGCCGCTCCAGTACCTCCAGATACTTTCGGCTTTAACCAGCGTTTCCCAATGATTTGGATAGGGGTGATTCTTTCGTCCTGAAGCACAGATTAATAGTATGCCGTCGGCAGGTAAGACAACATCAGGCAAAGCCCACTTATCAAGATTGTTTGGGTTATCACTCAAATAAAAGTTCCCTATTTCAAGTGAATCCCCGGAAGTATTGATGATTTCTACCCAATCCTCTTCCTCTCCAAACTCGTCAACAAATCCCTTTTTTGAATTGAACTCGTTGATGGCGATTTGTCCTTTTGTAGAAAAGGCACAAAGTATCGTTAATACAACGGCCGCCAGTGTTCGTTTCATTTCGAGATTATACTTATGCGTCTAAAATAGCATGTATTTGAACACCGAACGATGAACAAGGCTATTCTTCAATAAAATCTAAATCGCGGCCGAAGGTTTCGTTTAATCCAGAAATGGCCCAATAGGTAATGGCCATAACGATGATTGCGGTAGTGACGCCACTGCCAACGTAGGATAGGTATGAACCCAAGCCTAGGAAAATGGCTGAAATTCCATTTAGGGACCCACGAACCATGTTTGGTATTGTGGTCGCTGCCGTCGCTCTTAAATTGGTCCCGAAATTTTCTGCACCAATGGTCACAAAAACGGCCCAAAATCCAGTGCCGAATCCCATGATCCCGGTTGAAATGTATAGTTGTAGGGCAGAAGAGGCTGTGAAAAAGAGTAGCATCCCCACAATGGTAATGCCATAGAAAATATGCATCGCCTTTTTCCTCGATTGCAGCTTTTGAGAAAGAAGCCCGATAACAACATCGCCTACCGCGATAGCGCTATAGGAGATCATAATGCCCATTCCGGGATCTATGGTTTCTTCAATACCAAGTTGTCGCGCAAATTCAGGGGAGAAACTAATGAGTATACCCACTACAAACCAGGTAGGTAAGCCGATGAGTATACTGCGTAGGTAGCGCATGAAGCGCTCTCGTTTATTGAAAAGCATCAAAAAGTTACCTCGAACCACTGCTGTATTCTTTTCAACTTTTTCAAACAATCCACTTTCAAACACACTAAGCCTCATAAACAAGAGCAATATGCCTAAGCCTCCACCGATGAAGTAGCATGTACGCCAATCAAACCATTGCGCGATGAAAAAAGCGACCACAGCGCCAGTAAGCCCAACTCCGGCAACAACTGAAGTGCCTAAGCCACGTTTTTCCTTTGGCAATAGTTCACTAACTAATGTGATACCTGCACCCAATTCTCCGGCAAGTCCTATTCCCGCGATAAATCGTATCACTGCGTATTGCATACCGGTTTGTACAAAGCCATTCATAATGTTGCCTATTGAATACAGTGCAATTGAAAGAAATAAGACACGTGTACGGCCTAATCTATCACCGAGCACTCCCCATAGGATTCCTCCGAGCAATAAGCCGAACATCTGGGTATTCAAAATCAAAAGCCCAACGTCTGTAACATTCTCAACACCAATGGATTCTAGAGATGGTATGCGGATGATACTGAAGAGTAATAGATCATAGATATCTACAAAGTAGCCAAGAGCGGCAACCCAAATAACGGCTTGGGTAAAGATTGATTTGTTCGAGTTCATGAGTGCTGATTGAAAATCACTTGAAAATAGTAAAATCTGCGAGTGTTAAAAAAAGCATAGGATTTCACTCAAAATCTTGGAAATTTCAGTTGGCGTATTATATTGCGAAAACTATAAATCAAGTCATGGATAAAGTAAAATTTGAACTAGAATTCCCGCTTCGTGCGTCCCCTAAGATGCTCTTTCCTTTTTTAAGTACACCTTCTGGATTGAGTGAATGGTTCTGCGATGATGTGAATTCGCGTACCGAATTATTTACTTTTTTCTGGGACGGCTCAGAAGAGCAGGCGAGACTATTGAAGAAGCAGCAAGACAAAATGGTTCGATTCCGTTGGCTCAATGACGAAGAAGATGGCTTAGATACTTACTTCGAGTTTAGAATTGAAGTTGATGCCATTACACATGATACTTCTATCATCGTTACTGACTTTGCAGAGGAAGATGAACTAGACGAAGCTAAGCAGTTGTGGGACAGTCAAATAAATGAGCTAGCCCATACCATAGGAGCGTAATGAAGAACATACCATATTACTCTATCCCCGCAGTCCTTTTCATAATGGTCTGCGGGATTTTTTTATCCTTTTTTCCATCAAAAGTTGAAGCCCAATTAGCGTTGCATCAAGCGTGGTACTCACCAAGAGGGTATGATTTGATGGGATTTATAACAGGCTGGGGCGAGGGACCTATGTTCGTCTTTGTTATCATCGCTTATTCAATCCAACGGCAATGGCAACGAGCAGGAGAATTCCTCGCTGCCGGTATTCTTTCGAGCGTTCTGGTCCAATTTTTAAAGAAGCTCGTCTTCGCACCATCACCACGACCTATGGCGGTTATTGAGTGGAGCCAAACACAATTGGCCGCTGATCTCGAACTTCCGTTACAATTTGCTTTTCCGAGCGGTCACACAACCACTGCTTTTGTGTTTTTTACGCTTATTGCATTGCAGTGGCGCCGACCAGCAATTCAGCTGTTCGCGGTATTCTGCGCAATCGCAGTAGCACTTTCTAGAGTTTACCTCATGGCGCATTGGATTACCGATGTGATGGCGGGAGCAGTGCTAGGGATGTGTATCGCAATGCTGGTTTCTACCGTTTCTCAAAGGGTACAAAAAAAGCCGCTCACCCAGGGGTAAGCGGCTCATTCTTTCCTATGAATCTTATTACAGATTCAGTTTCTTTTTCATTGACTTCGCTATGGATTCTTCGTGCATCATTACACTGATGGTTCTTAAGCGAACATAGCTTTCAGAAGCATATAAATACCCTGGACGGTAATCGTTCGGGATATCACCCCAAGAATTCTTAACGATATAAAAGATATTGCCATCTTGATCCTTAACCATTCCTTGGATTACCATACCATGGTCATCTTGTGTAAGGTAGTTATCGTACTGCTCTTGACGCATTTCTTGAGTGATTTCGGCCTCTTCGTGTGGGCCTGCATATACTGCTTGTGCTTCTTCAGCAGTCATATCAGACCAGCTCTGGTTCGGCATCACTGCAATACCATTCTTGATAGAGAATCCCTTGTCACTAACATCACAAGCCCAAGCAACTGGGTAGCCGGCTTGAAGGGAAGTGTTGATGGCCTCCATCATTTCATCGATAGGCAAGTTGTAGGAAGTTCCCCAAGTCCAGTTATCTGGTACTTGAATTTGGCAAGGCGCGTACATATCGTGATGCGTCCATGAGGTGAGTTGGATGTAATCATCTGGATTAATACCAATGACCTCATCAGCAAAGGTGCGGGGTGTATATGTTTTTCCGTTGTAGCCAAACTGCGCAGGTTCTTCACCTAGATAAGCATCTAAAACGCCGTTGAATCCTTTCTTCCAGCTTGTAGATAGCTTACCGTTTTTATTATCAATGACTGCATCTACAATACCTTTCAAAGCAGCCTCCATTTCACCGTGACGGTTGATTTCGCTGCCATAGTTCAATCCACTGTAGACTTCCTGTGGAACTGCACCGTATTTTTTAATAACGTACATAACATCTGGTAGAGCACCACCTTGCGCGAAGTTTAAGTAGCCGTGCAAACGAACGTATTTTTCGCCTTTGTCTTGGTAGACCTTACGCACCGTATACATTTCTGAGATATCGATAGGTTCTTTGCCCATGCGAATCATTTCGCTTTCAACGAACGACGTGGTTGCATACGACCAACAAGTTCCTGAGGCTCCTTGGTTTTTTACAGGCGTTGCTTCAATATCGACAATGGTTTCCCATTCGTAACCTAATGGCGCATCTGCACCATTATCTTTTACTTTATTGATCAAATCTACCTGGCCGAATGATGCGGTAGATATGAAAAGGGCTGCTGCTAGCGTTTGAATTTTCATAGTGAGTTGAGTTAATCGTTATTTGAATTGGTTACTAACCACGGCGTTTTTAAGCCCCGCAGCGTAATCGTAGAATCCTTCTCCTGATTTCACACCTTTCTTGCCTGCGGTGACCATATTAACGAGCAAGGGGCAAGGGGCATATTTCGTGTTTCCAAGCCCGTCATAAAGGACGTTCAAGATGCTTAAACAAACATCGAGGCCTATAAAATCAGCTAACTGAAGTGGTCCCATAGGATGAGCCATTCCAAGCTTCATGATGGTATCAATCTCTTCAACACCAGCAACACCTTCGTGCAACGCAATAATAGCTTCGTTGATCATTGGCATGAGGATACGGTTCGCTACAAATCCTGGATAGTCGTTACAGCTAACTGGAACTTTCCCCAATGATTGGCTCATTTCAACTACTGCAGCAGTGGTCGCCTCAGAGGTACTGTATCCGTTTATAATCTCGACCAACTTCATGACCGGTACCGGATTCATAAAGTGCATGCCTATGACCTTATCAGGACGGTTGGTTTGAGCAGCAATCTTAGTAATAGAGATGGATGAGGTGTTAGAAGCTAAAATACAGGCTTCTGGGGCCATGGCGTCCAAATCCTTGAACAACTGGAATTTAATGTCGGTGTTTTCAGTGGCAGCTTCCACAACAAGATCTGCGTTTGAGACCGCGGCTTTAAGGTCTGTCCCTGTGGTTAGACGTGCTAGTGATTCTGTTTTCTGTGCTTCTGTCAAGAGTTCTTTTGCCACTTGTCGGTCCATGTTTTTGCCGATAGTAGCGACTGCACGTTCTAGCGCTTCTGCGCTGATATCGAATAAGCTAACATTGAAGCCGCTTTGTGCAAAAACATGTGCAATTCCATTGCCCATAGTTCCCGCACCAATTACTGTGATATTCTTCATTTATAAGGGTTTGTGGTTCTTTTTTAATGCTATTTGCCACGTCCTTGCAGGACGATGACTAAGGTATAGAAGAGGATCTTGATATCATTAAGGATGGTGATGTTTTCCGTGTAAATGAGGTCGTAACGCGCGCGTTCCAACATTTCGTCTACATTTTCAGCATATCCGAACTTCACCATTCCCCATGAAGTGATTCCAGGTTTGACTCGAAGGAGGTACCTGTATTGCGGCGCAGCCTCAATAATCTGATCAAAATAATATTTGCGTTCAGGACGTGGGCCTACAATACTCATGTCTCCACGAAGGACATTGTAGAATTGGGGCATTTCATCCAAACGGAATTTACGCATGGTTCGTCCCCATGGGGTGATGCGTGGATCTTCTTCACTACTTAATTGAGGGCCCTGAGCTTCAGCATCTTGATACATGGAGCGCAGTTTGATAATTCTAAAGGTCTTACCGTGTTTACCTAATCGTTCTTGGGTATAGAAAATTGGTCCCTTGGATCCAACTGCAATCATCAGCATTGAGAACAAGACGAAGGGTGAGGAGAGGACCAATAATAAAGCAGCCACAACGATGTCAAATGACCGCTTGAAAAAAGCGACGTGAGGCTTTATTAACTCTCGTTTAACTTCTATCAAAGAGCGTCCTAGGCTTTCCATCCGAACCTGCCCAGATATAATGCTGAATACGTTTGGAAGCACATGAATACGCACATTTACGTTCTCTATTGTACTTACCATGCGCGCAATCAGGTCGCTATTTCCAGAAGGAATGGCGATGATTACGTCATCAATATCGTTGTCGTTCAAGAGATCAAGCAGTTGATTCGATGTGCCTAAATATGGAATTGCTTTGATTCGATCGTCTGTAGTTCTTCCATCTAAGGATAAGTACCCTTTAAAATCATATCCCTTGCTGCGATCCTTTGTGAACGTAGCCAATAAATCTGCGGCTTCTTTTCCTGATCCTATAAGTAGCGTTGGAAAGGTGAGCTTTTTTTTATCAATTAAGTTTCGTACTCGTGTGCTCCACACCAATCTAAAGGATGTGCTGAAAAAGAGCAGTGTCGCACTGTAGGAGCCAAGGGTGATGTAGTATTGACTATACGACTCTACGATATCATCGAGAAGTATAGAAAAGAACAATACGATAGAAGTGATGAGTACACCTCCAAAGGTGTTGAATACCAGAGCAATTCTACTTTTCCGGCTTAGATCTCTATACACACCGCTAAGTCCGCTAATAGCCATGAAGATTAAACTTGTGGCGACCGCACCAATCCAAAATTTAGTATCCAATTTGATGGCTACATCTTGCCCGAACTTTTGGGGTTCCACGAACACTTTTCGAACTATGTGCAGTGCTGCATAAGCTGCGAATCCACTGAGAAAATCAAAGCAGAGGTACAGCTTAAGCTGAATTTTTTCTATGCGTTTAGATGCGCTCAATACAGCAGTTTAATGTTATCGATATACGTTGTTGTCGTATCCTCAGAAGTGTTTATGCTTCCGAAGAAAAGGTTGTAATCTATGGCATTGGGGTAACCGCTAACCTCAGTAACGAGATTGATATATACTTTATTCCATTCATCGTTAGGAAAAAGCGTTACCACCGGAGCTTGTATGCTCTGAAGTTGCTCATTCGCATAAATACCAAAGGTCAAAGCAACATCCGTCTTATAATTTATTTCCATCCAAACGTTAGCACCAAATTTCGGCAGCTCAAATGCTTTTAATGTTTTGAACTCACCACGGGTTGAGGGAGGTAAAACATATTTGCCGCTTTTGTTGGGCCATTCACCTGGATGTTCAAAAGCTTCACCCGCCACATCGGTTAACAATAAAACGGTATCACTCTTGATCGTATGCACGTAATTCAGGCCGACATCATCGAAGTCTTCAAGGATTTCTAATGTGTAGTTTGGATTGTATTCGAAGGTAGTCCGGATTGGGGCGACCAATTTTGTACTCCCTGGCTGTAAGTCCCATTCCACAGCATTCGGGCTTAGCATTTCATATTGATTGCGTTGCGAGAATGCACCATTGAGGTTGATGCCAGGAATGAATCGGACCGTAGAATTCTCTCTAGCATAGACAGGAATACGGCATGGTGGCGTAAAGGCACCGATCTGCTCACCATCCTGTTCAATCCATAATGTAGTTAGCTTGGACGAAGATGTGCCCTCATCATTCTTCGCATTGACCTGCATGTCCTCAACCTCGAGATACGCAATTTCAGGCGCTGGATTTAGGTCACAACTCGAGAGAGTAGATCCAATCAATACGGCAAAGGCCAAGCGTAACGGGTTTTTCATGGGCATCAAAGGTAGTTAATGGAACGCAAAAGCATTTTGTTAAAAACAACGCTGTTTTAGAATGAAACGGGAAGGAGTTGGCAGTAATTTCCAATTGTGAAATTCATTGATTCCTCCATACATCAAGGCCAAAGGGCCATCCTGTGCAATGCTTTAAAAGACAAAGGATTGGCAGGTCCTGTCGTGTTGAATGCTATGAATAAGATCCCACGGCATTGGTTTCTGGAAAGCGGGTTTCATCAACATGCCTACCAGGATAAGGCATTTCCCATCGCCGCGGATCAAACCATTAGTCATCCTTCTACGGTAGCATGGCAGTCAGAACTGTTAGAAGTAGAGCCGGGTATGAAGGTTTTGGAAATAGGCACAGGAAGTGGTTATCAAGCAGCTGTGCTTTGTGAGCTTGGTGTTAAGTTGTTCACCATAGAACGTCAAAAGGAGTTGTTTGATTTTTCTAAAGGAATGCTCGACACCTTAGGCTATCGTGCTGAAATGAAGTACGGAGACGGATTTAAAGGAATGCCCGTATTCGCGCCCTTTGATCGAATCATTGTCACCTGTGGTGCACCTTATGTTCCGAAGGCTTTATTGGGCCAATTGGTCCCTGGGGGAATCATGATCATTCCGGTAGGGGAAGGCAGTCAAAAAATGGTCCGAATCAAAAAAAAAGCAGATGGCACCTTTGTTCAAAAGGTGTTGGGAGATGCAGCCTTCGTTCCCATGCTTAAAGACCGCGAGTGACGTACCTTTGCGGTATGAAATCCATTGAGATCAAAAATAAACGCGCCAAATTCGACTATGAATGGTTGGATACCTATACTGCTGGGATGCAGCTGGTGGGTACTGAGGTGAAAAGCATTCGCATGGGCAAGGCCTCCATCGCTGAAGCCTACTGTTATTTAACCGAAGGTGAGTTATTTATCAAAGGCATGAATGTGGCAGAATGGTCACATGGTAACATATATAATCATGACCCCATTCGCGAGCGCAAACTGCTCTTGAGCAAACGCGAGTTGGACAAGATTGAGAAAGCAGTTAAAGATCAGGGGATTACAATTGTACCTACGAAACTGTTTATTTCTGAAAAAGGTTGGGTCAAGCTCAACATTGCCGTTGCTCGAGGCAAGAAAAATTACGATAAACGCCAGTCACTAAAAGACAAAGATGCCAAACGTGATTTGGCTCGATTGAAATCATATTAGCATGTACAAAAGCATCATACGTCCCATCCTCTTTACCATGAACGCTGAGCAGGCGCATCATTTCACCTTTACCTCGTTGAAATGGGCCTTTAAAATTCCCGGTATTGGTGCTTTGGCTAATGCCTTTTTCGGTTCATTAAAAGGTAAGGAAACGGAAGTAATGGGTTTACGTTTTAGAAATCCCATAGGCCTTGCTGCTGGTTTTGATAAAGATGCCAAACTCTACAATGAATTGGCAAGTTTTGGTTTCGGTTTCATCGAAATAGGT
>Ga0181572_10002351_pt1 | contig 13491 bp, 11 predicted proteins | sample 101ome_26_FD_133004 | JGI IMG/M metagenome (GOLD analysis project Ga0181572, IMG submission 133004) | Coastal salt marsh microbial communities from the Groves Creek Marsh, Skidaway Island, Georgia - 101408AT metaG (megahit assembly) | ecosystem: Environmental > Aquatic > Marine > Intertidal... | reverse complement strand
TATTTGATCAACGCCCTTACATAGTTGGTTCCATTGATCTTGTACAGCAAAATATTATTATTGGTGGAACACTTGCAATTTTTATTTTGATACTTTTTTTACGAAGTGTTTCACCAACAGCTGTTGTCTCAGTTGCAATCCCAATCTCAGTTGTTGGAACTTTTGTTATCTTAGAGATGCTTGGACGTTCTCTTAACACAATCTCTTTAGCTGGTATCTCCTTTGCAGTTGGTATGCTCATAGATAGTGCCATAGTTGTTCTTGAAAATATTGACAGACACAGAAAACAAGGTCTGAGTATATCTGAGGCAGCCTATAAAGGAACAAGCGAGGTTTGGGGTGCACTTATCGCTTCAGCTTCAACTACTATTGCAGTTTTTTTACCAATTATATTTTTGGAAGATGAAGCAGGACAACTTTTTAAAGATATCGCTATTGCAGTGACTGGGGCCGTAAGTTTTTCACTTTTCGTATCCATTGCTGTAATACCTATCCTTTGGAAAAAATTTGCTTCTCTTTCAGCTAAAGAACCAAAAAATGCAGGTCTTATTGCTCAATTTGGTCATTCAATTGTAGATAAATTTATGTATGTAGTACACCTTTCATTACACTCTACAATCAACAGAGTTCTAACTATCCTATCTCTTGGAGCAGTATCAATTTTTACCATCTACGCATTATTTCCAAAAATGGATTATCTCCCTCAGGGGAACAAAAATCTTATCTTCAACATACTGATCCCACCGCCAGGACTCTCCTATCAAGAGCGCTACGATATGGGAGCGTACTTAATGAAACAGATAGAGCCAAATGTAAATAAAGATATAGGAAATACACCCGGAATTGGCCGTGCTTTTTATGTCTCTTTTGGAGATTTTACAATATTTGGTGGCACATCAACAGATGAAAAAAGGGTAAAAGAACTGATCCCATTTTTTGCTCCTATTGTAAACTCTATACCATCAACCTTTGGTATCACAATCCAAAGTGGAGTATTTGAACAAGGAATCGGTGAAGGTAACAATATCAACATTGATATCTCGGGTAGCAGTATTGAAGAGTTAGCAGGTATTGGTACACAACTTTTTATGCAAGCCCAAAAAAGTATACCTGGCTCACAAGTTCGTCCAATTCCCTCAATAGAACTTCTCTATCCAGAGTTCAATATTAAAGCAAAAGAAAATATCTTAAAGTCTCTTCAAATGAACTCTCAAGATCTTGGAATCATTGCTGATGTATTGATGGATGGAAGATATATTGGAGATTATGAAGAGGATGGTAAGAAAAAAATAGATCTCAAGTTAAGAGCAAAAAGTGAACAAATACAAACACCTGAAGATATTTTAAAAGCTCAAGTTGTTATTCCAAATGGTTCACTTGTCCCTTTTTCAAGTTTAGCTGATTCAAAAATGGATACTGGTATCTCTGAAATCAGACACTACAATGGAAAACGTACAATTACACTTCAGGTTTCACCACCACCTAACATGACAGTCCAAGAAGCTATGGATATGTTGCAAGGCTCTATATCAAGCATCCAAACACAAGGAAAAATGAGTAAAAATGTTGAGATTTCGATCTCTGGTACAGCAGATAAACTTACGCAAACTATAGAGATGCTTGAACTAAATCTCTTACTTGCTTTAATCATTATCTACCTTTTAATGTCAGCACTTTTTGGAAACTTCTTGTATCCACTTGTGATTATGTTTACTGTACCACTTGCTACTGCTGGTGGTTTTATTGGGCTAGCTCTAACAAACAAGTTTTTAGCTCCTCAACCTCTAGATGTTCTAACAATGCTTGGATTTATTATACTCATCGGGATTGTTGTAAACAATGCTATTTTGATCGTTCACCAATCTATCAACCTTATAAGAGTAGAAGGGTATGAACACAAAAATGCAGTTATAGAAGCTACTCGAAGTAGAATCCGTCCAATTTATATGAGCTCTTTAACATCCATCTTTGGTATGTTACCTCTTGTACTTGTTCCAGGACCAGGAAGTGAATTTTACAGAGGACTTGGTTCGGTAATTACTGGAGGATTAACTTTATCAACTATATTTACAATATTTATTACACCCGCTCTTTTAATGTTTTTTGTAAAAAACATAGAAAAAAAACAAGAAGGAAAACTTGATGAAAAAGCTTAGCTTACTACTTACATTTCCCCTAACTCTCTCTTTAGCGCTAAATTTAGATGAAGCGATACACTTAGGGTTAGAAAAAAACTTCCAACTTAAAGAAAGTCAGGAGATCATTCGACAAAGTATAAAAGATGTAGATATTCAAAAGTCTTCATTCCTACCAGTAATAGATATCTCCCATAGCTATTCTCAAAAAGACACAACTGCTAGCTTTCAGCTGAAAAAAGATAGTACCTCTAGTCTTAAGATCTCTTATAATCTTTTTAATGGTTTTGCAGATTACCAACAACTTCAAAGTGCTAAACATCTCTCACAAGCATCCAAATTTGAACTTGATGCCTACAAACAAGATATAGCTTTACAAATCAAGCAGGAATACATATCTTATCTACAAAACTTTATGCAAAAACAAACATACGAGCACGCATACAAACTCTTTGAGAAGCAATTTGATGATGCACAAGAAAAATATAACTTAGGCTTACTCTCAAAAAATAAACTCCTCCAAATAGATGTCAATAGGCTTGATGCGAAACAAACTATTTTACAAGCACAAAAAGATCTTCAATTATCAAAAAAAAGACTTTCAAACATTTTAGGTGGTGAAGTTATCGAAAATATAGAAGAGATATCCATAGAGCAAATTCAACTTCCACTCTACGAAGAAAAAGACTTGGAAAACAGGAGTGAGATAAAAAATATAAAAGAACAAATTAAAAGTCTCCAAGCAACACTTCATGTACAAAAGTCTTCTTACTACCCAAAACTTGATATCAGCTCGAGTTACAACAAGTACTATGAAAATACAACGAGCACTGGGATGGAAATTTTTCCGAGGGATCAAGCAAGCATTTCACTCAATGCAAATTGGAGAATCTACAAAGGTACTGAAAATTTTGACAGAATTGCCATTTATAAAAGTAAAGTTGCCCAAATGTACAACAAGCTTAGCCAATTACGCTTAGATATTAAAATGCAATTTGATGAAGCCTTACTCAATTTTGAATTAGCAAGTGCTAACTATGAAACTTCAAAAGTGGCTCTCAAACAAGCTGAGGAAAATTACAAACTAATCTCCATACGCTTTAAAGAAGGTTTAGAGTCTACAAGTGAAGTCATTGATGCAAACTACCTCCTTGCAAACGCCAAAGAGAGATATTTCAACTCCTACTATCAAAAATTTTTAGCAGTTGAGACTTTTAAAAGGGTTTTAGAGTTCCCTCTCTAAAACCAAGAATCATCAAGACACTCCTCTTTAGATTCTTTAATAAACGCATCCAACTCTTTTTGAGAGCTTTTTAAATCACTGTATTCTTTAAAAGTAAACTCTTTTACAACACTATCATGCATACAATCGCAAAGTTTTGTCGCATTTTCATCTTCACGTAAACACTCTGAAAAATACTCTTGTCTTTGTTTCTCTTCCCATCCAAAGTATTTTGTATACATAGGCATTAGTGTCCAGATTGCAAAACCAATTGTTAACACAATATTTGTGATGTACTCTTTTTTCTTAGTCGCAAGATACTGCTTCACATCATACGCAATCAACACGATAAAAATAACTTCAAGAGTTATAATAAACCAGTCACTATCCAAAAAATCAAACAAATCTTTTTTTCCTTTACTTTTTCTTTTTTCGTATTGCTTTTATAGCTTCAGCACACATTGTCAATCCAAAGGCAGCAGTAACTCCCATAAAACTACCCTTCTCCTTGATCTGAGCTTCTTCACTTGAAAAAATAACTTTATATTTATTTTTAAAGCCACGTTTTTTTAACTCATAACGTATTTTTGATCCTAATTTATCACCATAACTTTTCCAAATATTATCAACTTTGATCTGTGTTGGATCAATCCGCTTTGCAGATCCAAAAGAGGAGATAAGTTTTTTGTGGCATCTTTGAGCAAGTGCAAGTTTTGCTTTTGTATCATCAATAGCATCCAGAACTAAATCATAAGGCCCAAAATCAAAATTCCAAACCCATTGTTCATCGATTTTCACATTAATTATTTCTAGTTCTGGATAGTGTTTTTGAAGCGCTTGTACTTTTACTTCACCCTCATGAAGCTCAGACCACATTTGACGATTTTGGTTACTGTCATCATATGTATCAAAGTCAACAATTGTAATATCTTTCACACCACTTCTATACAGACAATCCAAACAAAAGCTACCAACACCACCTACCCCTAAAAGTAAAATTTTTGCCTCTTCTAGTTTAGGAAAATCCTCTTGCACTAAAAGCTTTATACGGTCATACTTACCCATTGCACCAATCTTCTAAGCTTTTCATACTTTTATACGCACTCAAATCAAGCATAATAGGTGTTACAGATATAAAACCTGCTTCTATAGCCTCATAATCACTCATACGATCATTTCCAACTCTTGGTGAAAAATTTAAAGGGTGAAGTCCTAACCAATAATGCTCTTCACCACGAGGATTTCTATGTACATGCGAATCATTTGCATAGTGTCTATACCCAGCATAGGTTACCTTCATTTGAGCATTTTGCAAATCAGGAGGGATATTAATATTTAAAAACTCTCTCTCAGGTAATGGAAATTTTCCATTTTTTATCTTTGTCACTAGATCCTTAATTGTTTGAGAAGCTAAAGAAAAATCCCCATCTGGATTTGTAAAATCCATCACTTGAGAAATAGCAATCGATGGGATGTCGTGTAAAACACCTTCCATGGCACCAGCAGCTGTACCTGAGTAAGTTATATCTTCACCCATATTTGATCCACGGTTGATTCCACTGACGAGAAGGTCTGGTTTAGTATCTTCATAAATAGCTGAAAGTGAAAGATACACACAATCAGTTGGTGTCCCATCTTCGAGCTTGTAAAAGTCATCATCTACACTTATAAAACGCAAAGGACGTACCAAAGTTAAGGAGTGACCACAAGCAGATTTTTCATTTGCTGGGGCAACAACTGTTACCTCAACATTATCTATCTCTCTTAACGCTTTGACTAAAGCCAAAAGTCCTTTTGCTTCATAACCATCATCGTTAGTTACTAAAATTTTGTATCCCAAAAGGACCCCTTTTTCATTTGAGTAGTCTCATTTTTGAGAATTTTATTCTAAAAATCTCTAAAGTTTTATAAAATCTTCGAGTCTTGTTCTTGGATCGTAGTACTCAACACTTACATTCGCCTCAGTATTTTCAAACAAAGCATGTAAACTTGTTTCATCAATAAGCATCTTCTTTTCTGAAAGTAAAACAAAATCATCCCCATGATAACGAAATACCATAGCATCTTTATAGGTGCTTTGAAGATAACTTGCAACATCTTGAAGTAGTTTATTTCCACTTTCCCAGCCAAACTCTTTATTGTGAGTATTCATATTTGATAGATTTATTTTTGTAACCTCATAGGCGTTCATATTAGATTTTAGTGTTAAATGTAAGTATTCTTCATTATGTACAGATGTCAAACTATCACTAAAGAAATATGCAAAGCGTTCTTTTTCTAACATAGTGGTTGGAACTTGAGAGGTATGCTCAATTTGAACCTCTCGCAACACTCTTGAAGCAACTTCTGCAACTTTAGGGTGAAACTGTCGTCCAGCATATTTAACAAGCTCGTCACACGCTTGAGCATTTGTTAATCTAGATTTATAAATTCTGTTTGTTGTCATCGCATCAAAAGCATCAGAGACAATTAAAATATGCGCCAAGAAAGGGATTTCATTTCCTTTCATTCTTCGTGGATACCCAGTTCCATCAAATCGCTCATGGTGAAAGATTATCAATTCTGCTAACTCTTTATATATCCCCACTTTACTGAGCATATCATAACCCACTTGAGCATGCTCTTGAATCAAACTGTATTCTAGTTCAGAGAGTCTACCTGGTTTGAGTAAAATTGTATCTGGTGTTGCAATCTTTCCGATATCGTGTAAAATTGCTGCTTTTTCAAGTTTGATAATATCCTCTTGGGGTACATCAAACTCCTCTGCGATCACACGACAATATTTTGCAACACGTATCGTATGACCTGCAGTATAAGCATCTCTATGCTCAATCATATCTACAAAAGCAAGAACAGTCTCTTCATAGTTAGATATCTGCTCCTCTTGAAGCTTGCTAACAATCTGTCTTTGCTTTGAAACACTTATCGCATTTGATACATCGTATACTACATTTTCTAAAAGCGCAATCTCTTCATTCTCAAACTCTTTGGATGTGTTAAACAAAGTAATTACACCAGTTGTCACATCATCTTCTTTAAGTAAAATACTTATCGATGATTCGAGATTATAATCTGACTCTCGAGTGTGCTTTATTTCATCACTTGGAATATTGACAAGTGAAGTATCAATAGATGTCTTGTTCGTTTTAATAGCATCTATTGCACTTTGAAGTATATGCCCATTTTCAGCTTCATTTATATCTATAACTTCATAAGCAATCAAAGAGTATATATCCCCTTTGACATAACGTAAATGCATCTCATCTCTGTTTACATATGCATAAGTGATCAACTTATAGTTTGAATGCTCATGAAGCTTTTCAAGTGCACTCTCTATAATTGAACTTATAGAGAAAGTTGTAATTAATCCCTGATTTACTTCTGCGATAGTTTGCAGAAGATCTTTGAGATATTTTTCATGTCGGTAAAGCTTTTGTATCTCATTTGTTTTTTCACGAACTTTTTTCTCTAAAATATCTTTATTTTTGAGCATTATATAGATGATATACGCTAAAAGTAAAAAGATAAAAGTGACAATTGTGACCACTAGGTTGTACGCTTCTTCTAATGACTGCAAATAATTATCATCATCATAACTCACAAAGTAAGCAATGTTTTGATTTTCGCTATTAAACTTTGGTAAAAAACTTACAACTTTAGATTGCTCTGCAGCATAAAAATGTAGAGAAAATGGAGCATTTTTTCTTATTTCTCTTTGCACATCTTCTCTAATTTGTAAAAAGTCATCTTCAGAAATAAAATGTAATTGATTAAAAGCAACGTTATCAACCTCATTTTTTACAAGGTAACTCTGATGTTCCATGCTTCTTTTATACTGATTATTTACATAACTTTTAGTTTTAAATAATGATTCAGTGAAAATCATTCTTGCACGCGTTCCAAAAGATTTTTCAAACTCATGAAGCATCTCATCAATTTTAAAAGAAACCTCAATAGCCCCCAAATAGTTGTTATGATGATCAAAACTTGGATAAACGAATCTAAAAGCAGGTGTAGAGCCACCTTGTTCAAGGGATTCAAATGCCATTCTATTTTCATTAACATATACAATCGAGTCTCTATATCCACTCAAATCATCACCGAACTTTGAGTGAGAATCCATACGTAAAAAGCTTTGATTATTTGGAAGAAAAAAATTCACATAACGAATGCCAAGCATTCTCATTTTTCTGTATTGACCTTTAAAAGCTACATAAAGCTCTTTTCTAAGTTTATCCTGATCAACATTTTCATCTTGCGTCTTTTTGAATATTTCTGTGATTTTTTCTTGGTCTAAAATTCCAAAAAAAGTGTTAATAGCTAGTTTTCTAAAGGAGTTATACACCATCTCGTATTGTTTTGATTTAGATTCAGTGTATCTCTGAAGGTATTGAGATTCACCCTTGTGAACAGATATTGTATAAAAAAGGATAATTAAAACATATACAATAGTTAAAAATGCAAATGCTATTTTTACACGAATATCAAACAACACCCAGGTGTCTCCTTTTATTTATGTTCTTTCCTTATGTTTTCAAAAACATATTTTGCAACAGATTTAAGTTGTACGTCATCATATTTTCTCTTCCAAGCAGGCATACTTGTATCCATACTTCCCCAGTGCATTCCGCCATATTTGATAAAAAGAAAAATTTGATCTTGATTCAATATAGATTTTTGAATATTGTATGGATACATAAAATTCTCTTCTATTTTTGACTGCTCAACATACTCACTTTTTCCATCACCTGTATCTCCATGACACATAGAACAATTTCTATGGAAAATCTTTTTACCAACTTTATCCATTTTTGCCACTTGCTTAGGTGTCAAATCTTCTGATTCAGCCATTAGCTTAGCAACATCCGTATCTCTATGTGAGTTAAAAGCATTCACAATATAATGTGTTACATCTCTCATCTCTTGTTCGCTTAGAACATACTTGAAAGTCGGCATCATATCTGCATGAGCACCCCAGTAATGCGCACCTTCTTTTACAACCTGATACGATTGCTCTTCATCAAGTATCGATTTACTGAGCTTACGAGGTTTTACAACTAATGACATTTGAGGATTCGTTTCACCATTTTGTCCATGGCAAGAAACACAAGTCATTTTATAGACTTTTTTACCTCGTTCAAATTGTTCTTGGTTTGCAAAAGTTGTACTAATAACAAATATAAAAATGAAAACTACTACTTTCATTTTTTCCCTTTCAACTCTTTTTCAATATGATATATCACGGACTTAATTGTGTAGTCATCATATTTTTTTGCCCATGATGGCATATCTTTTTTATCAGTTCCCCAAAAGTGTCCACCATATTTTGTATACAAAAACATCTGTTTTTCATCTAACAAAGATGTGACTAAGTTGTATGGGTATATAGATTTTTCAGGGTTTCTAGTCGCTTCACCATCCCCATCTCCACTCTTCCCATGACACCAAGAACAATTTCGTTTATAGATTTTTGCCCCACGCTTAGCCATTTTAGCTTTTTTTGCAGCAGGTATCTCATCACTTTGTGCATAAAGTTCTGAAATTCTTTCATCTGCTTGAGGATCAAACTTTTTATACATATAATGCGTGACTGCTCGTAACTCTTCTTCATTAAGAACAGTTTTAAAAGCGGGCATTATATCTGCAGCTGATCCATGTTTATGGGCACCGTCTTTAACCACAAGATACGCTTGATCTTCACGTAATATAGTCTTTTTCAAATCTCTTGGATTTACTATAAAAGATACACCCTTTGCTTTTTTACCATCCAAGCCGTGACAGCTTACGCACGCTTTGTTGTATATTTTTTCACCAAGAGTGTATTGTTGATCCTGTGCATTAGACGAAAACACAAGCAACACAAATAACAGTATTGCTTTTAACATATTGTTATTACTTTAAACTAAATTAGTTTACTTGAACTTCAAGAAGCATATTTGGGTGAATTGCACACTCAACACTAAATGAACTTTTTCCAATAATCTTCACAGAAACATCTTTTCCTGGAGCTTGCATCCCTATATCAAACTCATTTGCTTCATCATCTGTGTATGCATTGTGTGCAAACGGATCCGAATTTTTAAAAGTGATCGTATCCCCTACAGTAGCAGATATTTTATGTGGAATAAAAGTTTTTCCTTTTTGATCAACTACATGATTTGTAGCAAATAACATACTTGAAAATACTAAAGCCGTTAGTATAATTTTCTTCATCTTTTCTCCCTTGATTTTTAAATAATTATATTCTACCCTAAAACTGTGAATCTATTGTGGAAAAGCTGTTGGAATTTTAATCTCAACATCTGGCCCTTCCAAAGCCTCTAAAAATGAAACAATGTCGTTAATTTCTTTTCTACTTAAGTCTCTATTTTTAATATATGTTGACTTATTTTTAACATTGTTTTTGTAACGACCACCATTTCCGCAAACATGAGTTGCTTCATGTAAGGTGTGTACACTTCCATCGTGGAAATACGGTCCTGATTTTGTCACATCACGAAGCGTAGGTGTTTTCATAACTCCATACCATGCTGCACGACGTTTCGTTAAATAACGCCCTAACTCTTTTCCTTGAAGTTCACCATCATTAAGCCCTATGTTGTGAAAACTTCCATCTGAAAAGTTAAATCCATCATGACAATCGATACAGTGTGCCTTACCTTTAAAAAGTTCAAAACCTTTTTTTGCATCTTCACTGATAGCATCTTTTTCACCCATCGCATATTTATCAAATGGTGAAATTGTTGAAACAGCAGTTCTTTCAAATGAAGCTATCGCCTTAGCTAAAGTATCTCTTGTGATCCCACCTTCACCAGGATACGCTTTTTCAAATAACTCAACATAGCCTTTGATCTCACGAAGTTTTCTTATTAGTTGACCAAGCGGCATATTCATCTCAACATCCGCTTCGATAGGACCCAGTGCTTGTTGTTCTAAGGTTCTTGCTCGTCCATCCCAGAACTGTCTACTTTGATAGGCGCTATTTAAGACTGTTGGTGAATTTCTTGGACCTCTTGCACCATCAACTCCAACAGCTTTTGAAACTGGATCCATATCAGTCCATCCACGATTTGGATGGTGACATGTTGCACATGAAACTTTCCCAGTACTTGAAAGTCTTGTATCAAAATACAAAAGCTTTCCAAGTTCAACTCTCTCTGGAGTCATTTTGTTGTTTTCTGGTTGTGGCACTTCTGAGGGACGTAACCACTTACTCATACCTTCTGTTGCTTGTAGTGAAGTTGTCATAACTACAACTGCTAAAACTTGTAAACCAAATCTTACCATTACACTTCTCCTCTTTTGTCTCTAAATAGTGTCTAAGTAGTCTATAGGAAACTTTCTTTAATATAAATAAAAACTATCTTAAGAAAACATTTTACTTTAATATTGTGCTCGTTATAATAGCTACAAAAATAGTCGCCCACACAATAACTTTTATAAAGTTTTTTGCTTCAACTTTAAAGATTGAGCTTGAAGCACTGTAAAAAATAAAAATAAAAAATGAAGCGTATAAAAAATATCCAAAAAAATAGTACTCTTCTTGTAACATACAGTAAGGACAATGGTGAAGTGGTATCTCATAAATATAAGAACTAAAATAATAGGTCACAGCGTAGTAAGAAAAATAGGCAAAAAGAAGAGTACTCATACCTAACACTAACCTCGTCTGTTTGTATGCACTTAAAAGTACAAGAAAATAAAAGCCATAAAACAATGAAAGTAAACTGATCTCATTGATTCCAAAAGGTAATGGGTTTACCTGGCCAATTATCTTTGTAGAACAACATGAAACTGGAAGCTGTGTGTCTATGTTACTCAAAAATAAAATCACTATAACAAACTCAAAAATGAGTACAAAGAAAAGAAGTAAAAAAAGTTTCATTTTCTTTAAAAAAAATGCACCTTGAGTACTTTGCAAATCTTGTTTATTTAAAACTATCCATAAGGAAGATAAAAGTAACACAATGAGCTTGAGAATAATTATAAAAGAGCCATATTCATTTGTGTTTAAAACACCTGTAACACACATCGCTCCAGGTACAACTTCAGAGAGTGAATCAAGTCCATAGGTAAAAAATGCGACTAAAAGAATCTTTACAAAAAGTGCTATTGGAACCAAAACTCCTAAAAGATAGGATTTTTTCTCCACATAACTTTTGATATCAGAGATCGAGTCTTGCTTGTAATTTTTGATTATAAAAGTAGCCTGAACAGATGCGTATAGCAAAATTATCAATAAAAAAAGCTCTATAAAAAGTTCTATAAATATCACTGGTGAAAAAAATATACTACTCAAGTTTCCCATCCTTCATCTGTATGATCTTATCTACAAACTTTTGCTCTTTAAATAAAGGGTCATGTGTTGCCACAAGAATTGTTTTTGATTCGTTTTTTAAACTTTGCAATATCTTCATAAACTCCAAAGTGTTTTGTGCGTCAAGGTTCGCTGTTGGTTCATCAAAAAGTAATATATCTGGGTTATTAATCAAAGATCGAGCAATAGTACAACGTTGTTTTTCACCACCTGAGAGCTTTTTCGTTTCAAGATTTTTTTTCTGTTTGAGTTGTAGTGTTTCTAAAATAGAATCTAAATTTTTTTCATACTCTTTGTAATTTTGCTTTCCAGCCAAATACGCCAATCGAATATTTTCTTCAACATTTAAGAGTTCAAATAGATGGAAATTTTGACTTACAAATCCTATCGTTTTCGCTCTAAACTCCGATAAACGAAAATCATTTAATTCTGAAATATCTTGAGAATCAAGTTTAACTGTTCCAGAGCTTGCTTTTGTCAACGTCCCTATGATTGAAAGAAGAGTTGATTTTCCACTTCCACTTACACCATAAATAATCGCGCACTCCCCCTTCAAGATTGTAAGATCAATTTGGTGAAGTACTTCAGTTGTATCAAATCTCTTTGAAACTTCACTCAAATCTATCATCGTAGCACCTCTGTTGGTTCTTTGATCGCAACCTTCCATACAGGAATAAGAACAACTAAAATAAAAGGAACAACAAATAAGAAAAATGAGCTCAGTAAACTACTGATTTCAAAATGTGGATCAAAAGCTACACTGTTTGAGAGATTCTTAAACCCTAAAAAAATCTCTTTTATAAGTGGAGCTCCCAAATTATACACGTACAAATATCCGATTATGACTCCCGTCATGTACGAACTTACAACCACAAAAAGATTTTCAAAAAGTTTAAGATAGATCAAATCAGCTATATTCCACCCACACATTCTTAAAATAGCTATCTCTTTTGCATCTCGGTACAGAGTGTTAGAATACCTTTGATATAGGAGCAATAAAAATGTTATAAAACTAAAACTGTATAAGGCTAAAAATACTCCACCTTTATAATTGAAGAGATTTTCATAATGCTTAAATAGCTCCTCTTTAGAGATAATTCTCATATCAAAATGTGTCAAGATTAGCCCTATTTTTACATCTTCGACGTCAACTTTATCGTCAATATATATTGCAATATCCGTAGCATTTTCAGACGAAGTACCAAGAATTTTTCTAGCAAGATTAATATCCATGAGAATCATATCATTTGTATAGATTTGAGAATCTTTTGGAAGGTTTGAGTGAAAATATACTTTTTGTTTCCCCTTGTCTGGAGGTCTAAATATATAATACTCTTCATACTCATAGTAATCAAAAAGTTCTTGAACACCACTTCCGATAATCATGTTATCTTTAGATAAAAACTCATCAATTTTAATTTTTGGAAATGTATCTTTAAATAACTTCACACTTCGTGCATCTGAAAAATCAATCCCTACTATTGTAAAGTACGTCTCTGCAGGATCATAAAAATGAACTCCATATACTCTCTCTTGAATATTCACAACACCAGGTATTTTTTCAAATCCTGCTTTCCAATCAAGAGGCATATCCTCAACTTTACCAGCCCTAAACTTCTGAACAACAAAATCAGGATGGGCTTTTATACTTTGCTTATACTTATATTTTACGCTTGAACTCACAAAGAAAAATGAGGACAAAACTGCTACAAGTAAACTACTCACAACAAAAACCCAAAGATGCTTGGATCTATACTGCAAAAGTAAACGCACTAAAATATCTAAATATTTGCTTTTATCGTGCATATATAAAACCT
>Ga0181572_10002350_pt1 | contig 13496 bp, 9 predicted proteins | sample 101ome_26_FD_133004 | JGI IMG/M metagenome (GOLD analysis project Ga0181572, IMG submission 133004) | Coastal salt marsh microbial communities from the Groves Creek Marsh, Skidaway Island, Georgia - 101408AT metaG (megahit assembly) | ecosystem: Environmental > Aquatic > Marine > Intertidal zone... | reverse complement strand
CTGCGCCTCAAAGCTTGCTCCTTCACTCACTGCGAGCATGGCAATAACCGCAGCAACACCAATTACTATTCCAAGTACTGTTAGCAAAGATCTGAGACCATGCGAGTAAATACTCTTAATACCTACCTGAGTGATTTTTTTAAACCGAGTAGCAGTGAATCCGCTCGCTGGGCGTGCAAGCTTATTTCTTTCCACCGAAGGGAATATTGGCGCGGCAACTTTGCCGATTGAATTAGGCACGTCGCTCATCACTCTCAACTAAACCGTCGCGGAGGCGCACCCAACGTGCCGAGCGCTCAGCCAACTCATCGGAGTGAGTTACCATAATGAGGGTTTTACCTTGCTCATGAAGCTCGTCAAACAGGTCGAGAATTTCGGCACCAGAGCGCGAATCAAGATTTCCGGTAGGCTCGTCGGCGAGGATAATCAACGGATCTACAGCTAGCGCGCGAGCGATAGCTACTCGCTGCTGCTGCCCTCCGGATAATTCAAAAGGCTTGTGATGAACGCGGGTCTCAAGTCCAACTCTTTTAGCCAAAGACATCGCAATCTCATGACTTTCATTTTCGGGGTACCCCTGATAGAAGAGAGGCATCTCGATGTTCTCGAGTACGTTTAATTGTTGAATCAAATTGTATGATTGGAAAATAAAGCCGAGGCGAGCTCCGCGTACACCAGACAGTTCATCGTCGGGCATTGTGGAGGTATCGTCGGCACCAAGAAAGTAACTACCCGAAGTCGGCTGATCGAGACAGCCGAGTATATTCATGAAAGTAGACTTACCACAGCCCGATGGGCCCATTATGCTCACATAATCGCCCCGCATGAAGTCGAGACTTATACCGTGAAGCACCTCAACCGAAAGGGATCCCATCGAATAAGTTTTGCGAATATCGGTAAGACTCGCTACACATTCGCGAGCAACGGGTAACGTATCAGGCATCTGGTTGACTATTCCCCTGACCTTGCTGGGGAGGGAGCAAAAGCACCTGCTCGCCCTCTTCTAAGCCAGAAACAACTTCGATAAAAGAGTCGGAGAATGATCCGACTTCGATCGGCCGGCGCTCGGGTGTTCCCCGACCAGCCACGTAAACCACCCGTTGATCGTCGTAATACGTCACCGCCTGCACAGGCACGTAGACGACATCCTCCAGACGATCGACGAGTATTTCGACTTCAGCACTCATCCCGGGCCTAAGCCATTCGTGGGTTCCGTCTATGTTAATTGTTGTCGGGTAGACTTTGAGATCCGGATTCATGAAAGAATTCGCAGAATCGGCAACAACGGCAACGCGGCTTACCGTACCCGTGAGGGGATTATCGGGAAACGCATCGACCAATACCCTTACTCGTTGGCCTACTGCGACGCGCTGCACAGCTGACTCATGGATATTGACTTTCACGGCCATCTCACGGAGATCTGGAATAGTGAGAATAGCTTGCCGTTCAGTAACTGTTGCACCTTCTTGAATGGCTTCTTGACTGCTGCGTCGCCATCGGCTCGAGTTTTGATCCGCCGCCCCATAAACCACAAGTCCTGGACGTTGTGCGCGAATAGTTGCAAATTCGATCTGCTGATTAACATCAGCGAGCTTTACTTTCTCGAGATTAAACTTGCGCTCCGCCGAACTAAACCGCGCTTCTTCCTGCGCTTGTTCGGCGACATTTTCTTTTACTTGTCGCTGATAACTCATCACCGCATTCTCAAAATCAGACAGTTTTTGCTCGGCCTCCTTCGGAAAGGTGTATTGAATATACAGTTTTAGTTCAGTCTCTTTTTGCTGCATCTTATTATTTGCTTTGTTGAGACTGAGCTCCTCAGCCTCAAGCTCTGTCGGGGTTATGAACCCCCGCTCCTCAAGACGGCGTTGACCGGCGATTCTGTCTTGCGTAAGCAGTAACTCCTCCTGCGCAACTTGAAGTTCGTCTTGCAGCGACCTAAGCTGCTGTTTTGCCTCACCATCCTCAAGCAAATCAAGATCTGCGAATTTACTGAAATCAATTTGATTTCGAATAGCCATGTATTCTTCGTCCATCAAGAGATTGGTCGTCGAATTTAGTTCGGTGGGACCTGTGTTGGCCGGAAGCTGAAGCAGATCAGTAGAGTCGTTCTCACGTCTAGCCCCATCAATTGACGCTTGTCGATCCGCTCTTTGTGCTAACCCTTGTCCACGCTGCCTATCGCCTCCTCCTTGAAAACGCTGCATACGTTCACGCATTTCGGGTGGAATCTCACCTCCATTCTGAGCCATAGCAGCTCGAAGCCGCTCTTGAACCTGCGGCGGCATTGAATCAATGTCGATGCTAGCATTGGTCTGGGCTACCTTTTCTACGCGTCTAGGTCTCTCTATAACGGTTGGCGACTGAGCAGCGATGCGATCCGCTTCCTCAGCGCGCGCTAATCGTTCGTCGATTTCTAATTCATCGAGAATCTGGTCAACGATTTTTCCTCCAAGAAATTTTTCGAAATCCAGCCGTGCAAAACGCATTGCCTGACGCGCGTCGTTTAGATCACTCGCGTTCTGATTAAGCTGGATCTCATACTGCGCCCGACTTTCGATGTAGCTTGCTTCCGCAGTCTCAACAGAAATTTCTTGATTTAATTGCTCATCAATCAAAGCAGCTGTATCGAGTTCGACAAGCACAAGACCAGACTCGACATCCTGCGGGGTGACTCGATAACCTTCATCGACTATCGATAGAATTTTTACGCCTTCGCGACCTTTTATCTGCGAACGCAATTCCTGTGACTGAGTAGCTTCGAGGGCACCCCCTTCGAGCACGGTAATCTCAAGATCCCCTCGTACTGCAGTAAATGTAATCGCGTTATTGGTTTCATCCTCACTTCCCGCGATAACCAAATAGAGAACAAGACTGCCACCAACACCAACGACAACCCATTGGGTTTTGCGCGATGCGGCTTGCCAGCGAGCACCAAGACCTTTTAGCGTCTGCCTAATTGGGTCAGGTAGCTTACTTTCGAATTTAAGGAGTTGTGCTTTGAGCTGATCCATTGTTTTTCTAGCCTCTTTGCCTGCGTTTGCGCCTGGCTTCTGGGTCATAGGACTTGTCATTGGGTTTCCCCGGTTACGCCTTCTTCTAAGCTTCCATCATCACGCACATACAAAAGACCTACATCTCGCCAAAATTCGAGCTTCGCAATGTTGTGATTCACTATCGAGCGGGTCAGTTCAGTTCTTGCCGCCGTAAGGTCGTTTTGTGAATCTACGGTGTCTTGCACATCACCTAGTCCGAGCTCTGCGCGAAGCTCTGCCTCCTCAACACGCCTCTCGTTAATCTGAACGCTCGTCTGATTAATCTCAAAACTCTTTCGAGCTTCTGTCATCCGACGCCACGCATCGATAACATCTAGCTTCACATTATCCGACGCCAGAAGATACGCTCGCCGCGCTGATTCATAATTAATTAACGTGCATCGGTAGTGGTTGCGTTCAATACGGCGGTCAAGTCCAAGATCAAAATTGAGTCCTGCGCCATACACGGCATCTTCGAAATCTAACTCGCCAAAATTGCTGTCGCCACCATCGGGCACAGAGACTGCAATCGTAAGATCGACGCCAGGCCTAAGCGCATTGGCTGCGACACGGATTTTGCGCGCGGCGTCTTGGACTAAGTCGAGTTGGGTATAGAGGTCCAGGCGCGTGCGTAGAGCAAGCTCGACAGCTTCATCTCGGCTTAACTCAGGACTCATCATTCCAGTCTCTGCTATGAGAGTCATCTCTGTTGGGTCAAGCACGATATTATCATTCGCGGTAAGCCCCAAGAGCAGTTTAAAGTTATCAAGCGAACGCTTGTAGCGCGTAATTGAGGCCGTCCAGCGCAAGTCGAGTTGTAGTGAAGACTGCTCTAGTCGGCCCACCTGCAAAAGGGTACGTAATCCCTCCGCCTGAAAAGCGCGCTCGCGTTCGAGCTGAAGATTATTCGCATTTAACCCCGCAAAGTTATTAATTACCGCCTCGCGATTAAGCAAAACGGAGTAGTACTGAGAGGCGATGTTGACGGCAAATTGCTTTCGGAATCGGGTGAAGCTGCGCAGTTGATAGAGCAAATCCCGTTCCGCCTGCATCAGGGTTTCTGCTGCAACTGCCGAACCCGCGCCGCGCAACAAAGGTTGTGTGAATGATCCTATTAATGCGCTGTTGCGTGCCTCGCTGACATCTCCTGTGAGAAAACGCGTAAAGTTGTTTGTCAGATTAAGTGCGATCTCACCGCCGCTGCGAAGCAGGTAGCGTGCTCCCAAGCCTGTCTGAGCGCTAATGCTCTCGCTCGGTAAACCTGATGTGGCCTCTGCCATCCCCGTCAGCGCCTGCATGTCATTCACAAACTGGTCGCGATAGTCCCATTGATAGGCAGCGCCGCCCCGTCCATCAAAGATTGGCGTAAACTGATAGCGATCGAGCGTCAGTGACAATGCCTCAATATAAAGCCGTTCTTTTTGAGCTTGATAGTCATCGTTATGCTGAAAAGCTAGGTCGAGCGCGGCGCCGAGTCCAATGATTTTCGCTCCCACTTCACTGCTAGCTTCAAGAGCCAGGAAGTCATAGCTTTCTTGATTCGTCGCGAAGTCATCAAGGACGGCGACGTCCTCGTCATCGATAAATATTTGTTCCGTCATCCCCGGCACCAGCGGTGACTTCGACTGGATAGCAGCATAACTCTGGGAATCCGCACGTCCTTCGTAGGCGTTATTGGTGCAAGCGCTGAGCAAAAACACTGCAACGACAGTAGGAAGCAGGCGAGATGCTCCTAAGCTTTGGGAATAACGAGAAAATTGTTGTAATGACTTTTGACGCATTGTTTAACATGACCTGAAGAACAGGTAGAGCCATTGATAATGACTTTTACCGATAAGCTTGGCTTTTTGCCATTTGCTAGAGTATACGCTCACCGGCTGAATTCTCGTCTAGTGAAAAACCGGCTGTCACTCTTCGTTACTATTTACGCAGGACCTCATCGGAGGCCTGATGCTAGTCCTAACGGCGCGGGACAGAAACTGAGGTTAACTCAGCGGAGGTCTCTGAGAGAAGATGACCTAGATGGCTTACATTTTGACTATGAATGCCCTACATTTAGGCATTGTTTGCGCACTTGACCGCACCCGGCGCCAAAGATTTTTCCCCCTGCCTAAGCAGAGGGGCTAGCGCACACTTGAGCCCGCTTGGCTCTAAACACTTTTCACGACCTACTGAGGCCGATAGCTATGTTTCTAGCGAAATCACGACTCTTGAACGCGCTCTTGAGGACGACTCACGAGACAACCACTGCCCTGAAATCCTTCGTAGCAGGGACTACAAAACAAGTTCCTTCAAGGGCGAGAGATATCAGACACAACGCAAAGCTTTTGCTTGCCCTCGGGAGCGCATTACTCCTTAACGCGTGCACTGAGCCTGCCCAAGAGCAAGCGAGTCTGCTAGATGCCACCCCTGGCTATACGCGCATTGACGAGGGCGACTCCAACGATCCTCTCAACGCCTCAATTTACGAGCTCGACAACGGCCTTCGAGTCTACTTGACCGAGAATCATGAGGAACCGCGCTTCTATGCGGAAATCGCAGTTCGCGCGGGGAGTAAACACGATCCGGCGGATGCAACCGGACTCGCCCACTATCTCGAACACCTCCTTTTTAAGGGTAATCAGCACCTCGGCACCCTAAACTACGAAGCGGAGAAACCGCACCTAGATCGCATTACTGCGCTCTACGAGGAGCACTTCAATACAACTGACGAGTTGCGCCGCGCGGAGATCTACGCCGAAATTAACGCCGAGGCACAGGCGGCCGCGCAATACGCGGTGCCCAACGAAATCGATAAACTCTACAACGCTATGGGCGGTTCAGGGCTCAACGCGCATACCTCTAACGAGGAAACTGTTTACAAAATAGGACTTCCTTCGAACCGTTTAAGGCAATGGGCCGAACTCGAGTCCGACCGCTTCATAGACCCAGTTTTCAGAATCTTCCATACCGAACTTGAAACCGTTTATGAAGAGAAGAATCGCTCGCTCGATAATCGTGGATTCATTATTTACACCGCGCTTAACGAATTGATGTTTAAAGAACATCCCTATGGCCAGCAGCCAACAATTGGCACAGTCGAACACCTAAAAAACCCGTCTCTGGTCTACATTCAGAATTACTTCGATACCTACTATGTGCCTAATAACATGGGTATTTTTATTAGCGGCGATATCGACACCCAAGAGACGATTGAACTCATCGCTGAGAAATTCGGCCGCTGGGAGGCAAAACCTGTGCCTGAGGTCGGTCCTTGGCAGGAGAAGCCTCTCGTCGGCGCTGAGCGAACAACGGTGCAATATCCGGGTGAAGAGCAGGTTCAGCTTGCCTTCCGCACGGTGCCCAATGGCCACCCCGACAAGGAGGCGTTGATTCTCGTCGACATGATTCTGGATAACGCGACTGCTGGACTTATCAATCTCAACTTAAACCAGCAGCAGCGTGTAGCTAATGCAGGGTCTTCACCGCAGTTCATGAACGACTATGGAATGCAGGTCCTCTACGGCGTGCCGAAAGATGGACAAACCCTCGACGACGTTGAATCGCTACTGCTAAGTCAGCTTGACCTAATAAAGGCGGGTCAATTCGACGAATGGATTATTCCTGCCATCATTAACGACTTTAAGAAAAACCAAAAGGCGAGCCTTGAATTCAACACATCACGCGTCGCTATGATGCGTCAATCCTTTATCGAAGGCGCCGAATGGTCAGACTACAACGCAGAAATTGCGCGCATGGAGAAGGTAACTAAGACCGATGTGGTTGCCGTTGCCAATAAATATTTCGGCGACAACTATGTCGCAATACATCAAATTGATGCGCAACACACCCTGCCTTCTGTCGCGAAGCCTCAGATCGATCCGGTCACAATTGATCCTTCGCGACAATCGGCTTTCGCCGCCGAAATCCTTGCCATGGATTTCGAACCAATCGAGCCGAGTTTTGTTGAGGCGGACAAGGACTATCGCCGTATAACCTTTGCAGATGGCGTCGAACTTTTCTACGCACCGAATCCACTCAATGACCTATTTTCCCTTTCTATTAGCATCGATGTTGGCACCGAGGAGAACGATAAACTTAGTCTCGCCGCGGCACTGATGGACGTCGCCGGCACAGATTCGCTGAGTAACGAGGCGCTGCAGAAAGAATGGTATCGGCTCGGCAGCAGTTTCAACTTTGGCGCGAGCGAGAACGCTTCGGGCTTCAGCCTATCTGGCCTCGACGAACAGTTCGAGGCCAGCCTAGAGTTGATGATGTCAGCGATTAAGCAGCCGTCAACCGACAGTGAAACTCTCGAACAGCTTAAGTCGATTCTTATCAAATCTCGTCAGGATATGAAAAACTCGCCGCCAGCAATTGCGCGCGCACTCAACTTATACAACCGCTATGGTGAAGAGTCACCCATGTTAGAGTCGCTTACCACTGAGGAAATCAGAGCAACTCAGCTTGATGAACTGCTGTCGCTGCCAGGCGCGCTGCTAGACTATGAACACACGCTGGCCTACACCGGCTCCCTGCCACTCGAACAGCTAGTGGAAGTGCTGCGCCGTCACCATCCGCTTGCTGGGGATCTCAAACAGCCGCCAGCTTATCGTTTCAGAACGGTTCGAGAAATAAGTGCTAACGAAGTCTATGTGGTCGATCAGCAGACAGCACAGGCACAGGTGCGAATCGAGTTTGCCGATGGTGAATACAATGCTGATGACCGCGTGCCTGCCTCGGTTTACACAAGCTATTTTGGCAGCGGCATGTCGAGTGTTGTGTTCCAAGAATTACGCGAAGCCCGCGCCCTCGCCTACTCCGCCTCTGCGCGTTATGGTCAGGGAAGCAGGCTAAAGGATCAGAATCTGATGCTTGGCGCGATAGGAACGCAAACAGACAAAACGGCTGATGCGCTAGACGCGTTTATCGACCTCATTGACAATATGCCCGAGTCAGAAGAACGCTTCGAAGAAACGGTTACCGCGCTATTGAATCGCTATCGCACATCCAAACTAAGTTTCCGCGAGGTCATTGGTGCCGTACGCGGCTGGGAGAAATTAGGGTTCAAAGGCGATCCACGCGCCGAGAGCTACGCACGACTCCAAACGCTGCAATTTTCTGACTTGCTAGCATTCCAGCGAGAGCATGTGAAAAACCGACCGAAGCTAATTTCGATAGTGGGCGACCTCTCGATTATCGACAAAACGGAACTCGAGAGATTTGGGTCGGTCAAAGAGGTAGCGATAGACGACCTGTTTGTTGACTAGCGCTGCGTTACGACCTCACCGCAGCAAACTCGCTCACTCATAGGTTAACTCGATAACGATGAACGCGCATTCAGAAGCCACGGCCGTGATTAGCCTAAACGGTATTTCTAAACACTTCGGCCGCGTCGAAGTGTTGCGCAACCTCGACCTCAATGTTGAGCGCGGCGCAATCCACGGCCTCGTCGGACTCAATGGCTCTGGCAAAACGACGACGCTCGAGTGCATTTTAGGCCTGCAGCAGTTTCAATCAGGCTGCGCGAAGATTCTTGGTTTCAACCCCAACGAGCTGCACCGTGCAGAGGGCGATATCGTCGCGGTGTTCGATACTCCCTCTCTGCATGCCAACTTAACTGTCCGTCAGGCATTGAACCATGCAGCGCTTCTGCTGCCGACAAAGAAGCACGCGCGAGGCAGTGCCCCTGAACCGAACCGTTCGGTCGATGAAGTGATGTCGCTCCTTGGTCTTAGTCGTTACGAATCGTACAAGCTTCGCAGCTTGTCGCTTGGGAATCGTCGTCGAACTTCCATTGCACATGCGCTGCTAGGCAATCCTAAACTCGTTTTACTCGACGAGCCCTTCAATGGGCTCGACGCCGGCGGTGTCGACGAAGTGCTGTCACTGATCACGACGCTGAATCGAGATTTTGGCACGAGTTTTTTACTGTCGAGTCATCAACTGCCTTATTTACAATCGGTTTGCACTCACCTTTCGATACTCCATGGAGGTCAAATTGTCGCAAGCGGCTCGCTCGGCGACTTGCTAAAGGGTAGCGACGCGAAGCTGATCGTCCGCACGCCAGACCTCGCATCGGCGCAAGCCTTGCTTATGCAGTTTGACGGCATTCAGGGCGTGATCAGCGAAAATAACGCGCTGTCGATAACACTCGCAGGTGCCAAACCCGCCGCGGTAAACCGAGCCCTTGTAAACGCAGGCATTGAGGTAGATGAACTTGTCCATGTTTGCGCCTCGGTAGATTCATTGTTTCGCGAGCTTACCAGCGGCATAACAACCCCAGATTCTCGAGTGGCAGCGTCATGAATAGGCTCATAACGGCACTCAAAGCAGAAATTTTTATCGCGCGCTATTCGCTAGGGGCGCGTCTGGTTGTCTTCGCGCCTCTGATCCTTGCGTGTGTTCAACTCATCATTGCTGCTATCACTGACGCGAGCGCTGCTACGCAGCAGGCGCTCATCGGCGCCGAGGCCGTGCCCGGCAATGGCTATGGCAACTGGGTTGACTCCTTGGTTACCGGTTTTATTGCACAAAGTTTACTCATCACCGGCGTGTCAGCGCATAGTTTCGCGGGCGACCGTGACCTTGGGGCACTGCGTCACTTGCTTATTCGGCTGTCTAGTCGCACACAGATTGTGCTTGTTAAGTTAACACTGCTGCATTTGCTAGCACTATGCTCGGTGTTGCTGCTGGTTTTAGGATCATGGCTTCTCAGTTCTGCACTTTGGGAACTCGGGCCAGTCATCGAAGATGGTTACGAGCTAATCAGCGAAGGCGAAATACTCGACGAGATACATCTCGGGCTTCGTCTCGCCTTGCTTCCACTCCCCGCGGCAATCGCTTTCGGTGCGCTGCTGTCGGTGGTTGCTCATTCTGCAGTGCAGTCTTTATCGCTCGCGCTCGGACTGACGCTTGCATTCGACGTCTTTAAGACCTCGCTTGGGGATATATCAGGCTATGTTTATGCGCGCTTTCAACCGTCGCTAATCGACGCCTCTTACCTAAACGATGTCGCACGTCTTGCTCGGGGTTACTCAGATGTATTGATCGATGAGAGACTGTTAACCCTCAACACTTGGATCCCGTTGCCGACGTTCATGCTATTTCTAGCGCTGAGCCTTTTTGCCGTGAGGACTAAAGCCCTATGAGACTGCTCTTTTTCACAGCGCTAGTATCACTCACCGGTTGCCTGAGTTACGAACCAATTCAACTCATTCCAGAACTTACGCTCTCGGCAGAGGAGGTAAGTTTCACCGATGCCACTGCAATCCCACGGCAAATTGACTTTGGTCTTACCGTTGGCGCTAACGAAAGTGATTCATTATTCGACTTGGCAACCCTGCCCGGCGTGCGCGTACGCGAAGTCGTCGCAGGTGGCGCCGCCGCAGCTGCTGGTATTCGTCCAGGCGATGTGATTCTGCAGATCGATAATTTGCTGACTAACAGCCCCGATACCGTTACGAGTCTCGAGCTGACCGCACAACCAAGCACCTTCGAATTTACAGTTCGCCGCGACACCACGGTGTTTGCAACATCGGTGATAGCTAACCCAGCGAGCAACACACAGCCACCGCGCGAGCTGTATCGAGTTGATCCGATCGCGTCGAGGGCTGGTTTCAACACACAATTACTCACAATAAAAAGCGGCTCATCTCTGCGCAACGTTGCAGCAGCAACTGTTGTCGACATTCAGACCGATAGTCCTCTACTTACTGCAGGTATCGGCGAAGGCGATGCCATACTCGCGCTGCAGGGACGCGAGATTAATTCAGCACAGGATTTTATCAATCGCCTAACCCTCGAACACGAGCTTGGCGATCGCGTGGTTATCGATGTTTACGATGGCGAGTCGGTGCAGCGAAAGAATCTTACACTCTGGCACCCCGGGCGCAGAATTAGTCGCGTGTCCCTTGGACCTCTTTTAAACTATACAGCGTCTGCGCAGAATGCGAGCAAGTCCTTTACTTTTATTGACCTCTGGCTTTTCTCAGTCTACCAATACGGTCAAATCGGCGGCGAGCGCACACATCGGCTTCTGAGTATTTTCGAGTTTGCGAGCGACTATGGTGAGCTCATCGAGGAAGCGAAACCTTGAACTTTAGATATAGCGTTCGAGCATTCTCGATCTCGGCAGCGCTTGTCTCGCTGGTAAGCATGACGCCTAGCAGTTTTGCGCAAGGCACAGGCAACTATGCGGCGTTTTCACTCGAGCGTGAAGAGAACTGGGCGCCACTAATTACCGAGGATATGAATGGCGACGGATTACTCGACCTCGTTTATGCAGATTACGATCCGACACTAGGTAGACAACTTCTTATTCATTACCAGAACGCGAGCGGTGATTTTCCTGGTTCTCCTCAAGTTATCGAAATAAAATCTGAGATCATCGCCATCGGTTTTGGCGACTTGCGGCGTGAACCTGGCACAGAGCTCATTCTGCATGCGGCGAATGGCATTTTTAGCCTATCGCCTTCCATCGAAGGTTATAGTGGAAATCTGCAGCCCATCATGCGCTTCGATTCGATCGCTTCGATCGCTTCGCGAAAGCAGGTCGAGTTTCTTCCACCACTTGAAGACCGCAATGGCGATTCAATTCTCGACCTTCTCTTACCTACTCAAAAAGGTTTTGCTTTTTTTGCAGGCTCACAGAGCGGCGAATTTAAACCCGCTGGCAGTATTCAAACAGTCAATGCCGACTTACTGCGCGCCCGTCGAAACGATCGCGGTGCGGGACTCGATACCAACCTCGGCATCAATGCGACAGAAGGTATCGTAGTAAAGGTCGCGGTCGAACGTCGGAATCCCTTCGATGAATTCGTAAAAACTTGGGCGACCCAGACAGAAGAAAGCGACTTGGTTAACAGCAGCAACTGGATACCGAATGCCATTTTCGCTGACATCAATGGCGATTCGCTTAATGATCTTGTGTTTATCAATTTGGACTCTGATGCTAATCCGCAGCTCAACGTCGCGCTACAGGCTGAGGCGGGATTTGCTACTGCCCCATCGTGGCTAGCGAGCATTGACGCCGGCGGCGAAATTAGCCTTGGGGATTTTAACGGCGATGGGCGTAGCGATTTGTTAAGACTCTCTGGCGGTGGCGACGACTGGGAGGCACGATTCTACTTAAATAAAAAAGCAGATAACCCGTTCGACTTTTCAGCGCCCGATCAAGTAATGCGGTTCTCCGGCTATGACGTCCGCCTAAACACTGTCCCTTTGCCTACAGGAGCCGTAGCGCTGAGCGTTAGCTACTATACGTTGCCCATAATCGATGCCATCCGCAGCGCAAGTATAAACAGAACCCAGCTCCTGTATGCCCCGTCAACTTCAGCACCCGGCGAAGCCGGCTCAACAGCCGAATCTGCCTTGTTCGCGCGCCGACCATCGAGCCAACTCATCGAGAGCTTTTCGGCGGCGAATGTAAGGGGGCTCTCGGAGCAAATGTCTCTCGCGTTCGATATAGATGGAGACGGCGCCAATGAGGCGCTCTACATAACCGAGCGCGGCACGCTGGCCGCCAAACGCATCGATGATTCACTGAGTATTGAAACAGACCCCTTCTGGGAATACGTGAGTGACAAAACTGTCTTCGAATTTAACGTATTAAACCTTAATACCGACACCACACCCGACCTCATCCTTCGTCACGGCAACTCGATCACCGTCCTCGTTTCGCGAGGGGGCACTCTATGATCTCGCGCCTCAGTATCCTGCTGCGCCACGCGCGATCCTTCGCCGCCCCGCGCAATCTGTCTTTTGTTGCGGCATTAGCACTCTCGCTCAGCTTATTTTCAGGCGGCTTGGCTGGTGCAGACCCACTGAGCTTTACTCAAACACCGTTCAAGCTGCCTATTGAAACCGCGAGCCTCACAGCCGTAGACCTGAACGGCGATGGTTACCTAGACCTACTTGCCCAACTCGACACTGAGCTCAGGCTCTATCTACAAAGAGACGGAGGCTTCGACTTTGATAAAGACTTTATCTCACTGCCCTTATCTGGGAGGGCACTTGGCTGGGATATCGGTCTTGTGGATGCAAACGGTCAACCGAGCCTGATTACCCTCGAACGAGGGAGCGAAGTTCTGACCTATCGACTTGATGAAACAGCGAACGAGTGGCGGGCACCTGAAGTGTTGTTAAGCGGAGTTGCTGCGGCGATCGGGTCTGGCGTGCAGCGCCTACACTTTGTGCGCGACGTCAACGGCGATGGCCGCGACGACCTAATATTGCCCGACAGCGACCGACTCGCACTCTATCTTGCCTCCAATGATGGGTTTCTTCCGCCCCTGCGTATCGATACTCAAGTCAAACTCAACACTACTCTGTTCTCGTCTAACCTCGAAAGACGAATAGGCCAAGCCCTCACAATACCTCCGCTGCGGCTGCGCGACGTTAATGGCGATCTCGCTGCAGACCTTATTGTCGATACCGACGAGCGCCTCGCCGTTTTTCTCGCTGACCCGACCGCTGCGAATT
>Ga0181572_10002329_pt1 | contig 13564 bp, 13 predicted proteins | sample 101ome_26_FD_133004 | JGI IMG/M metagenome (GOLD analysis project Ga0181572, IMG submission 133004) | Coastal salt marsh microbial communities from the Groves Creek Marsh, Skidaway Island, Georgia - 101408AT metaG (megahit assembly) | ecosystem: Environmental > Aquatic > Marine > Intertidal... | reverse complement strand
TGCCTGCCAAACTACCTGCATTTAAACCCTTGTCTAAATATCCTGAAATTCGTAGGGATTTGGCCATAGTAGTTGACAAGACCATACCCTCTTCGACTATTCTTGACGAAATTACCAAAATTGGTGGAAATTTGTTCAAATCTGCACGGCTTTTTGACGTGTATGAAGGAAAGGGTGTTGAACCTGGCAAACGTAGCCTAGCACTGGCTTTGATATTTCAAGATCAAAGCCGCACATTGCAGGATGACGATGTTAACGCAGCAATAGAAACTATTGTGGAGCATCTTGGTTCAACCTACAGCGCGGTATTGAGGGCGTAATAAATGACAGCATTAACAAAAGCCGAGATGGCTGATAGGCTTTTTGAGGAGCTTGGATTAAACAAGCGCGAAGCAAAAGAAATCGTTGAGCTGTTTTTCGAAGAGATTCGAACCGCATTAGAGAATAACGAACAGGTTAAATTGTCAGGATTTGGCAACTTTGATTTGCGCGATAAGGGGCAACGTCCAGGAAGAAACCCAAAAACGGGAGAAGAAATCCCCATTTCTGCTCGCCGAGTGGTGACGTTTAAGCCAGGTCAAAAACTCAAGGCAAGAGTAGAGCGATATGTTGGAACCGAGTCATAACGACGAACTTCCAGTCATACCTGGTAAACGGTATTTTACTATTGGTGAAGTAAGCGAGTTGTGTGCGGTCAAACCACACGTATTGCGCTATTGGGAGCAAGAGTTTCCTCAGGTGTCACCCACAAAGCGCCGAGGCAATCGCCGTTATTATCAGCGACAAGACGTAATTATGATTCGTCAAATTCGAGCACTGTTATACGATCAAGGATTTACTATATGTGGTGCCCGACAAAAGCTGGAAGGCGGTGAAAGTAAAAAAGATAGCAGTCAAACAAGGCAAGTCATCAAGCAGACCATCGCAGAGCTCGAAGATATCCTCAACTTACTAAAAACCTAGCATTGCTAGGTTTTTTTGTATTCAAAGCGGCTATTTTTGCGACTAAGTGTTCACACTATTGGCAATATTGTGTATTATTCGCGTCCTTCAAAGGGTCGTGCAGCCCTGAAGTAGTTCGAAAGCCGCACCACACGTGGTGCTGGTAGCACAATCTCGGGGCGCTGTGCAGCCCTGAAGTAGTTCGAAAGCCGCACCACACGTGGTGTTGGTAGCACAATCTCGGGGCGTAGCGCAGCCTGGTAGCGCACCACACTGGGGGTGTGGTGGTCGCAGGTTCAAATCCTGCCGTCCCGACCATATATACAAAAAAGGCCACCCAACGGGTGGCCTTTTTTGTATATTCGGCACGCCAGCCTTTGCCCCAAAAGCGTCAGGTTCACAAATCGCGATAGCGATTTGCACGTCGGCGCGTAGCAACGACGCCCGGAGGGTGAAAAATACCGGCAGTAACGGTATTTTTCATGAAATCCTGCCATTAATTGTTAAACGGGTGGCCTTTTTTGTATATTCGGCACGCCAGCCTTTGCCCAAAAGCGTCAGGTTCACAAATCGCGATAGCGATTTGCACGTCGGCGCGAAGCAACGACGCTTGATGTGACGATCGCTGCGCGTTCGCCACCCACAAAAAAATCTATTGTTTGTGACATGTCGATGGGTAGCAACGCCGTTGGATGTGACGATCGCTGCGCGTTCGTCACCCACAAAAACCTAATGTCTATGGCAAGCCATTTCGCAGTTGCGACGTCAAAAGCAGGTTAAGCCTTTGTTCTACTAGTTTTGAATCACGCGTATTAAATAAAATACCAAAAAAATTAGTCTTTTTTATATAACGGTATAAACTTCATTGGCTTCCAAAATTCCTTGTGAGCAGTAAATTAGAGTATTAAAAAGTTATGCCGCTGTTAGACAAAAGCTTATCACCCGCTGTGATCGCTGAAATATTTGATCACTTAGATGTGGAAGTTCACATTTGGAAGCTGGTTAAAGATAATCAAGGAAGCATTGTTACTTGGGAATTGGTTTATATAAACCCCATTACACTGAATTCCTGGGGTTTGCCCTTTATAGGCGACGTGATTGGCAAAACAACCGAAGAAATTTTTGGTGAAGGCTCTACAGAACACTATAGAGAGATTATAGAAAAGGTATTTGCTGAAAATGAACCCTTTAACTTTAAGGATTATTTTCCCAAGCTTGATAAACATTTCAAGTTTACCACTATCCCTTTTGGTGATTATTTTATAACTACCGGTAGTGATATCTCCGAATTTGTTCAAAAAGAAGAGCAAGCTAAGTTGAAAATTAGTTTGTTGGACTCTGAGCGACAGGCTGACAAAGCTTCTTTGAATGAGCTCGAATTGGCCTTAGATACGCAAAAGCTTATCGAGGAAGAAAAAGATAAAATTTACCAGGCTACTTTACATGGTGCACAGCACATTGTTTTTAATCTTTTAAATCAACTGCAGTGGGTCACCTTAACCCTTCAGAAGTATCCTAACATCGAGCAAGACATCTTCGACAGATTAGATAATTTTGGGTCAGAGACCAAGCAGTTGATGGATCAATTAGCAGCGGTTGACCAAGTTGATGCAGAAGCTATAAAAAGGTCGGTGAAGCCTAAATAACCTGGCTTATTTTTTTGAGCTGTCTTGTGTGCTTTGCCTGATCAACTTAACGTTAAAAATGATGACGGTAAACATGACGATTATGATGGCGATAAGAATTATCGTTGCGGCAAAAGTTGAGTAAGTATCTGTCCAGTTAACTTCATCATTTTTAACATGCAGCTTGCCGATAGTCCGGTAGCTAAAATCTGACGTTACTTGCTGTTCATCCAATACAAAATAGTAGAAATGTTCATCAGGAATACCTGCGCGCGCCACTTTGTTGAAATTTCCTATCGTCAAATCTTTAAAATGACTATGTTCTTGAGTTAAGTAGTGGCCAACCTCTTCAATATAAGCAGACTTACTTTGATATTTTGAAACTTTGGGTACAAAGTTCATTAGCTGAGTAAGCGGAGACACACTAACGCCATTATTTTCGTTATAGAAATCAACACTAAGAAGTTCGGGTTCGTTAATAACAAACTCTTGGGCGCTAGAAAAAATATTAGACAGTTTGGGGTCGATAAAACCTATTTCTAAAAAACTGCCATCTACAAGTGGCGAGATGGAGTAAATTTTGTGTTTAAGGCTAACGATTTCCATCGTCGGTTGTCCGATGACAACGCTTTGGGTATTTTTAGCCTCTTGTAACATGGCTAGTGCATCTTCAAAATAGGGAGTTTTAAAATCAATGCCTATATCTGGAGTAAAGGTCGAATTAGTAATAATAGAATCTGAACTAATCCGGTAAATATCAATTTCGTAACCTAGCTGTTCACTAAACTGAGCCTTAATGCTTTTAATATCTGCTCTAGGGTTGGCATTCAATAGACCTTGAATTTCTGTATGGAGCAACGAATATTGCCTCTGCTGTTGGGCAAGTTGGTATTTCATGCCGTTAAATAGGCTTTGCAGTTTTAGGGTGGCAATATCTAGTCGTTGATTTTGCAGTTGTTGGTTTTGCGCCTTAATTTGCAAGCCAATACGATGGTTGATGACAGCACTGCTAATGCCTAATAAAACCAATATTATCAAAAAGAACGTGGCAGACGCGCGAGACATAAATTTATTTCTCTAGGTATGTTTCGCGACAGTAAAAGTTAAGCAAACTTTTTTGAGTTGGATGTTCATAGAACCTCCATTGTGCAGTGATCCATCATATTAATATAGATCTTATAGCAAGCAAAGTGCTTTGTTTTACTGGGGTAATAATGATTTTCACATTGAGCTTCGACATCAGCATGATCAAATCTACTGGCATAATTTCTAAACGTTCTATAGTCTTTATTTCAGGTCTTACAGGTAAGTGAAATGGACAAATCTTTTATTAATTTTGAGCATGGCCATGCCTCTGGGGACGATGAAATGCGTTTCCCAAGATTTTCCCCGCTGGGTTCCGGCTATCCTTATGCACTTCAAAACCAGTATGAGCGTATTTTGAATAAGATTGATACTGCATGGGATAGTGGTGATATTGAAGATGTTTTTGCAGATTTAATTATTGATCGACGAGGCGGTAGGCAGGGTTTTCCGCTGGATGTCCTAAACGATATCATCCGGTTAAAGGAGTTTTATACTTCAGAATCAATCCGCCTAAGTGAGATGAAAAGCAGTGCTTTAAAGCGCATTGATGACCAAGGTTTAAAGCTTACCGATTCCGACTTTATGAAAGTATTGTTAGATGGAGATCAGCAGACGCTAGATCTTTTCATCGCTGCGGGATTTAGATTTCAGCACTTGCGCGATAAACAAGGTGCCACGCCACTAATTATTGCCCTTAAAAAGGGCTTTACAGTTTGCGCACATATTCTGCTAAAGGCTGGCGATTATCCCAATGCCAAAGATAACTTGGGCCTTACTCCATTATTAATCTCTTGCGGTAAAACTAATCACGGGTATCGCACGATTACCGAGTTATTAATAAAAGCGGGGGCAGATGTTGGGGTCCGGGACCCGATGGGAAATACCCCGTTACTTTTAGCGGTATCGGGCGGGGTGTTCGATGTTGCTTGTTTGCTCCTTCAGAATGGTGCCGATAAAACTGCTTGTAACAAAGAGGGTGAATCAATTCTGACACTCCTTGATGAGCGAGCAGCCCCCCAAAACAGCGATTTCATAAGGTTATTAGATTTACTTGAGCAGAATTAGTGTTATTCCCTTGGTTTTTGATCTGGGGCGAGCTTTAGATTTGTTAATGGCCTCGTTTTGGCTTATGTTTAGTGTGTAGTTTCAAATTCTCATTAAAGGCCGCACATGGATGTTTTACATCAGCTCGTGTATGGAAGTAAGTCACAGTCATCGTGGGATGATCTAAAGACAGTAGAGTTTTTGAAACGCATCAGGGCTAAGAATCAAGCCAAGGGTGTGACTGGAATGCTGTTGTTTTATAACCAATCATTTCTGCAAGTTCTTGAGGGCCGCCCAGAGGTGCTTAGTCAGTTATTTGCAACTATTTGCACTGACCCACGACACTCTCAGGTTGTTACCATTTTAGAAAAACCTATTGCCAAGAGGCAGTTTCCTGACTGGAGCATGGGTTTTGAGCACGTAAGTGCAGAAAAGCTCCAATCAGTTGAGGGCTTCAATGACTTTTTTGATGAAAAAACATGTCTTTTGGATATTGATGCCGGTCGAGCAAAGAAAATTTTAACCGCCTTTGAGCAGGGGCGTTGGCAATAATGCAAGACAACGCTGTGGATTTTTCGTGCCAAGACGAAGTCGTAGAATTTAATATTGCCTATCAGCCCATTGTTGATATTACAGCTAAAGCAATATTTGGTTATGAGGCATTATTGCGAGGCCCCCAAGGATGTTCGCCGAAAGTTGTGCTGCAGTCTGTACCTCTAGATTGTCGTGGCTGCTTTGATCACCATATCCGTAAGGCTGCGGTGAGCCAGTTAATTGCTGATCGTCGCAGCGAAAAAATATCATTAAACTTTTCGACGTCTAGCCTGGTAGATGACAAAAATTACTTGTCAAAATTGCTTGATCACGCTGAGAATAATGGACTTAATTTAGAGGAAATTATTGTCGAAATTAGTGAATCAGATGTTATTCAAGGTATTGATGGTTTAACGCGTTCACTTGGCGAGGCTAGTGCAAGAGGTGCTTTGATTGCGATAGATGATTTTGGTGCTGGTTATGCCGGGCTAAATTCATTGATCGACGTTAACCCCGATATCATCAAGTTAGATATGTATTTAATAAGAGGTGTTCACACTAGTGGTGTTCGCCAGGCGACAGTAAGAGCTTTGGTAAGTTTGGCAATGGATCTGGGTATCGATCTCATCGCTGAAGGTGTGGAAGAAGATGCTGAAATTGATTTTTTGAAGGCTTCAGGTATCGATTTATTTCAGGGATTCAAACTCGCCAGGCCGGAAATGTCGCGTTTTTTAGAAATAGCGGATATCACATTTTTATCATCGGATCTTTAGTGCTCAATACTAGGCGTGAAGGTCGCTGTAAATTCTAGAAAGTCTTTTGAGGTGATCGGCCGGCTGAAAAGATACCCCTGTCCTAGTTCACATTCTGTATGTTGTAAATACTTACACTGTTCTTTGGTTTCAATACCCTCGGCTACCAGCTTTAAATGCATCGCTTTAGCCATAGCGATAGTGGCATCGAGTAGTTCGTTTTCTGTTTCGCTGTCGCAGATGTCTTGCACAAATGACTGGTCAATTTTTAAGATACTGAAGGGGAATTTTCTTAGGTAATTTAAAGAAGAATAACCGGTGCCAAAATCATCAAGACCTAGTTTAATTCCCAGAGAATTAAGTCTAGAAAAGCATTTCATTACCTCGTCGGTAACCACCATTAACACCCCTTCGGTGATTTCTAGGTGCACCAAGTGATTTGGAAGCGGTGATTGGATGATACAGTCAATAAGGTAATTGAACAGCTTGCCCGATTTAATCTGCTGAGGAGAAACATTAATAGAAATAAATATTTCTCGGTCCAATGTCTGGCGCCACAGATTAGCTTCGTGGCACGCTTCTTCAATAACAAACAAACCAATTTCTTCAATAAAGCCCATATTCTCAGCAAGCGGTATAAACTCATCTGGAGAGATGGTCCCTAAGGCGTTGTTGTTCCAGCGAAGTAGGGCTTCAGCACCCTCTACCTGCATGGTTTTTAAATTGATCATGGGCTGGAAAAGTACATGAAACTCCCCTCGTGCTAAGGCGCCATGTAACTGTCCTTCGATTTGTAACTTACGTTTGGCATTATTGTTCATACTTGAGGTGAAAAACTGGTAGCGGTTTTTACCCTCACCTTTGGCGTGGAACATAGCGATATCCGCGCGCTGAAGAAGAATCTTATCCTCGTGACCATCGTCAGGAAAACAGGCGATTCCGATACTGGTGGTCATCATGAATTCGCGCTGCATCACATTAAATGAACGATTGAATGATTTAATGATTTTTGTCGCCACAAGGGCGGCATCACTCGGCTTGGGTAAGTCTTGTAATATCACGAGAAATTCATCGCCGCCCAATCTGCCTACTGTATCAGAGCCCCTAATTACATTTCGTAAACGCTCACCGGCTTCAATAAGAATTTTATCCCCCACAGAATGCCCTAGCGAATCATTGATCAATTTGAAGTTATCTAAATCAATGAACAATACAGCAATATTTTGTTTAGCCCGCTTGGCCATCATGACAGTTTGCGATAGCCGATCGAGCAATAAAAAACGATTAGGTAGTCCTGTTAAACTATCAAAGTGAGCCTGTTGTAGTATCGTGTTTTGTTGGTGCTTAAATTCAGTGAGGTCCCGCCATGTGGTATGCAGCGTTCTGACGCCGCGAACGTTGGTAAGTGGGGTAAATGTCACTTCGACAGGAAACTTTTCTCCGTTGGCACGGACATGCTCCCATTCAAAACGGTGGCTTCCTTGTTGGAAGGCTTGTTGCATCATTTCTTCTATCTTTTGACGCGAGTCACTCCCATCGGGTTGAAAGGGTGGGGAAAGCTCGGCGGGGTGAGAGGCTTTAAAATCATTAGCGTGTTCGTAACCTAGCATCTCAAGAGCCGCGTCGTTGCAGTCTACAAATCTACCTTCCTCTATAATGAGCAAGGCGTCATGCGAGTTAGAAAAGAGGTCAATGTATTGCCTCATACTGAGGGCTAGCTCGTTTTCAGTCGCTTTTATATCGGTAATGTCTTCAATGAAGAACATGATATCGGTGAGATTACCCTGCTCATCCCTAAGATAGCTCCATAATGAGCGGCAGGTGAATTGTCGCCCGTCTGAGTGGTCGATAAGAATTTCGGCGGGTTCAGCGGGGGGCTGGTGTTTAACAATCGACATGAATGCACGGCAGTTCTGTTGTCGGATTTCAGGGTCTGAGTGGCGTTCCCAAAAAGGGATGTTGCCAAACTCTTTGATAGTAAAGCCAGTCAGGGCGGTGTACTTAGCATTGACATAGACATATTTACCTTCAGTATCTACTTGTATAAAGGCAAAAGGTAACAGCTCGATGAGTTCTATCTGCTTAGGTGTCAACATAGTTTACTAACAAAAAGTTATATTTATTTAATATAGTCAATGGATCGATCAATGGGTAACCCAATTTGTGTTGTGCTGTAAATAAATAGTAAAAATTTGTCGTATTAGTTGGGTTTTAAAAATAATACTTGCCACACACCGAACATTTTGGATAACTTGCGCTAAATAATAACAACCATCGAGATGCCGTTATGGAAACCCCTCGTTTGAAAGATCAGCCTGATTGGCACTACCTTTTAAAGGAATGTTATGAGTTGTATCGCTTCCTAGATTCTGGCGGTAGTTCAATGATCCGTTCTCATCAGCGAGGCGTGCGAGAAGCGATTAGTCGTGTGCTAGCTCGCAACGCTGAAATTAGGCTACCCACGCCCACGGATAAGCCAGTGACTAAGCATTTAAAACGTTGTCTTGATGAGGGGAAATTAGAAAAGCACGCCTCTGTGATCCGCTCATTTGAATCCATCCACGATCACTTGGATTGGGAGTATGGCTACGAAAAAATGCCGCGAGGTTTGGATAACAAATATGCTTTTGCTCAAATTTGTGGGCCTTCGGGGCCGGTCATTTCACCCGAAGTGATATTGGGCGTCGTGCTGTTTGCTCCCAATTGTGTTTATCCAGCGCATTCTCATGACGGCATTACTGAGAGTTATATCTGCTTATCTGGCTCGGTTTCTGAGAACCATCAAGGCGTATACGCGCCGGGATCGATGATATTTAACCCTCCAGCCCATACCCACCGCATTACCGTTTCTAAACAAGAGCCAGCGTTATTACTTTATGCATGGATTGGTGGGTTAGAAAAATTAAGCGACCAAAAAATGGTGTTTAGTCGCAAGAAGAAAACCAGTTAAGCCCGCTCCAGCGGGCTCATATTATCCTTCGAAAAACTGTCTCTTATAGCCATAAGCTATCGTGCTTGCCCCTAATTGAAACTATATAAAATAAATAGCCATAGCCGGGGTGAGTCATTCGTTATCACGCTCGCTCATTTGAATTGGGTGAGTATTCGTTCGTTTCTTAATACATCTTTCGTTTAACTTTGTATCGTATCGATGGCGTTTTCGTTATTAGCTGTTATGTTTAATGTAATGATTAAGTAATTAGGATGAGCCGTGATTTATAAAAATAAAGTAATAATACCTTTGGCAAGCGCGGTTATAGCGACTTTTTGTCAGCCTCTTAAGGCGGCAGACTGGTTATCACTGCAGGGAACAGAGCCGGCTAAAGCAGGAGCGGCCAGAGTGTGGGGTTTTATTCAAGCGCAGTATCAACATAATACGAGCGACCCCAACGCAGCGGGTGGCTATATTTCTCCCAAGTTAGTGGGTCCCAATTTGACCTCAACATCGTCATTTAATGTGAACCGCGCAAGGATTGGGGTTCGCGGATATTTAGACCCTAGTGATAAGAATATTAACTATGCCGTCTTATTGGAGGCTGGTAATAACGGTATTACTGAGCCCAATGACGCCGCTGCTAAGCTGGTAGATGCGAGTGTGACGTTTACGCATATCAAGGGCGCTAAAATACGCGCGGGGATGTTCAAAACACCCACCGCAGAGGAAGGCTTGCGGGCTATGGCGGTGGCCAACTATATCAATTTCAGTTGGGTGACTAATCAGCTGTTGCAAGAGAGATTTGCCAACCAGCAATACACTCCCAATGTGGCTCCTCAAGTCCTGCCTCCTGAGACTGATTTGAATGGTTACCAGCGTGGTGTCGCCGCTTTTAGAGATGTTGGTGTGCAAGTGTTTGATACCGTTTCGATCGGCAATCAATGGGAGCTAACCTATGCCGCCATGCTAGGTAACGGCAACGGTTTAAACTTCAATGATAATAATAGTGACAAAGATACCTACGTTTACTTGGCGGGTGAAAAGGTCTTCGCAGGGAAGGGCGGGCGTCGGCAGGGATTAAAGTTTTTTGGGTGGTCGCAGCGTGGTGTGCGCACCGCTGACTTAAGTAATGACGATAGCTTTAATCCGGTGGATTACGACCGCCACCGTCACGGTATAGGATTTAAATATTTACGCCATGGTATACGCGTCTCGGCAGAGGTGATGCAAGGCAAGGGCATGATTTGGGTAGCGCCACACAATCCTTCATTTGGAATGGGGCCGGCGGCGGGTAATCCTATGGCTGAAAATGGGCACGGAGCCTTTGGTCGTTCGACGGGTTACTACATCGAAGGTGGCTATCGATTAGCGGATTCAAAATGGGAACTAGACCTGCGATACGATGCTTACGATCGGTTAGAAAACGATCGATTCGAAGTTAATTTTGATGCAATCACTTTGGGGGCTCAGTATTTCTTTAGTAAGAAAACACGAGTCGCTATCAACTATGAAATTAGACAGGCTAACGCACCTAATTTTGCCGCCGGTGCTGGACCTAACAACAACCTTGATGGCGTTGGGGATGTGGTTTCGGTACAGATTACGAGCTTTTTCTCACAGTAGCACCATTCGCGGTGCTGCTGCACCGCGATAAGCTACCACATGAGGTCGTCCGGCACCTCGAAATCCTTGTACCACTCTTCTTCTTCAGCTGTCATGGGCGAGGCTTCTTTATCTCGACAATTGATCACTCGGCTGGCATCACGCTGCGCAATTTTATCGGCAATGGGACTTGGAATAAGCGCGTATTGATCGCCTTGCTTGGCAATGGACAGAACACCCGATGAAAGCTGGTTTTGTTGTTTACCCGTCACATAGATGGATTTGACCTTTTTGCCGTCGGTAAAATTAAAACTCACTTCGCCACGGCTGCGATCTACGGTGTGGCTTTCTATGAGTTGTTTTATCTGCGCATTAATGGCTTTGCGTTGGGCGGCTTCATTGAGTGAAGCATTTAGCGCGCGATCTTTTTCGGCTTTTTCTTTGGCGGCCTTAAGTGCCGCTTCGCGTGCCTCGTTGACGAGTTCTACGCCACGACCTTTGGCGGCTTTAGCTTCTTTGCGCTTTTCTTTGCCGATAGATTTTGCTTTGCTTTTGTCGACTAAGCCGGCTTTTAATAATTGGTCTTGCAACGTGCCTGGCATGATAAATCCTTGCTTAGGTTAAAATCTAAGAGACAGGCAGCTCAAGCCGCCGTCTAATTTTTGATACTCAGAGACTGCCACTTCAATGCATGGATAGCCCATTGCTTCAATAGCGGCGAGTGTTTTTGGAAAACCTGCGGGCACCAATACGGTGCCATTAATCCACACACTGTTGGCAGCATAACTTTCTTCTGCCGAAATGGCGGTACGTTTGAATTCTGCAAAATCGGGGTGGCTGAGCATTTCCCCAAAGGCCAACATGTTGTGGTTTTCTAGATAGTTGATGCCAGTTTTTAAATGTAGCATTTCAGACATTTCTACTACCGAACCACTCATGCCGTGTCGCGTTAAATATCCAATCAGTTGTTCTGCGCCAACTAGATCGGTTCGCTCAGACAGGCCGATATAAAAGTGCTGACCCACCATCATAATGTCACCCGCCTCGACATGGCCTTCGGGTCCAATTCGATAAATATCACGATAGTGAACTTCAATCGCTGACTTTATGTGCTCTACCTCTCCTCGTCGACTAGGCGCCCCAGGGTTGGTCAAAATGGCACAATGTGGCGTTAGCAGGGCCACGTCCTCGACAAAACAGGAGTCAGGATATTCTTCTAGTGCCGGCAGCACTGTGACTTCAAGACCGCAGCGGCGAAGAGCATCAATATATCCGTGGTGTTGTTCGAGGGCGAGATCGTAATCAGGAGTACCCAAGTTGGCCTCGGTGAGTCCATTGATCAGGGCTTTGCAGGGTGTTCGCACAATGGCGTGCTGAAACATGGATTGCCTCACTTATAACTCAAGCGCTACTGCCCCAGCGATGGCCAATACCGAAAAGATAGTGGCCAAAAGGGCAATGAAAATTTGGATGGGATAAAGTAATTCCCCGCTTTTATGGCTTCGCCATTGCAGGGCTAGACTGGCTAACCCCGTGGCTAAATATACCATGAGTACGCCAAAGGTGGAGAGTATCATCATGATTTCAAAGCCTTTCAATAGTGAATCATGGGTATTAAAAAGCACCATAATAATACTCACTATTCCTGAACATAAAAGAGCAGCCACAGGGGTGCCACGAGCGTCTTGTTTATTAATCCAGAGGGGTAATAGCCCATCGCGTGAACCAGCCAGTAAAATAGTGCCGCTCATCATAAGGCAGACGTTGAGCGTGCCGCCTATCGCGAACAATGCCCCAACCGTCACTATGGCTTCTCCACCACCACCAAAAAGGCGCTGTGCTGCATCAGCGAAAGGTGATGACGAAGTCTTCAACAGCTCCAATGGCATGACCGACATCAATCCCCAGGCGGCGATAACATATACCGCGGTGGTGGAAAGTGTGCCTAATATAGAAGCACGAGGAATCGTTTTTTCCGGACTGATGGTGTCTTCACTGGGAAGCGTCGCTGATTCTACGCCAATGAACGCCCACATAATAAGTAAGCACAAAGAGCTAATCATGGTAAGCGTTGATGCGTTGCCGGGATTGACCGCTGGAATAGCATCAATATCTCCCATGACTAAGCCCATGACACCAATCAGTAATAACGGGATAATCTTGGCTATGGTGGTCATCAATTGCACGGCAGCGGCTTCACGAATGCCTCGGATATTAATCAACAGGAATACCACCACGACTGATACCGCGAAGCCGGCACTGTGCAGACTCGATTGATGGATCCAGGGTAGGTAGGTTTTACTATAACCGGCAAACGAAAAAGCTAACGCGGCTACGGCTGAGACTAGTGAAAACCAGTACCCCAGGGCAATCAGGGACGCCCATCCGGCACCAAAGGCTTGCTGGACATAAAAATAGGGACCACCTAGGCCTGATTGTCTAGAAGACAAATAGGCATAGGTTAGTGCTAGGCAAAGTGCACCAAAGGCGGTAACCCCCCAGCCTATAAAGCTGTTGCTGCCATAGGCGGCCAGAAGACTGGGCAGGGTGTAAATGCCTGACCCAATCATCATACCCGCAACAAGTGCCCATGAGCGCCAAAGGCCTATAGAGGGTTTTGCCACGCTCACCTTGCTTATTCTTCAGTGGCTGGCAGATCGTTGTACTTATCGAACCAATGAAGAATATATCCCACTTTTCTAGCAAGATTGGACGGCCTGGCAGCAATGCCGTGATAGGCCCCTTGAATTCTTACCAAGGCGCTTTCGACACCTTGTAGGCGAAGTGCTCCGTAGTACTGTTCGCTCTCTGCCATCGGCGTTCTCACATCTAACTCACCGGTCAGAACCATAGTGGGGGTTTTAACATTCCCCACCAGTGATAAAGGCGATCGACGCCAGTACTGGTCTACATCGTTCCATGGCAGGTCGGTAAACCAATAGCGTGCCATGAAAGTGTAAATATCTGAGGTGCCAATCATACTAATCCAATTGATCACGGGTTTGGCAACGACAGCTGCCCTGAAACGATCAGTGTTTCCAATG
>Ga0181572_10002328_pt1 | contig 13566 bp, 11 predicted proteins | sample 101ome_26_FD_133004 | JGI IMG/M metagenome (GOLD analysis project Ga0181572, IMG submission 133004) | Coastal salt marsh microbial communities from the Groves Creek Marsh, Skidaway Island, Georgia - 101408AT metaG (megahit assembly) | ecosystem: Environmental > Aquatic > Marine > Intertidal... | reverse complement strand
TGCCTTATGCTAGTGATTGCCGCAGATGAACCAATCTGATCCAAAGTGAAGCTGTTTAGGCGTTTCAACTCATCATGTTCGGCATCTCTGGCGGCATTTGCCAACGCCCGTTGACACAGCAATATCAACTGGCCAGATTTAAAAGGCTTTTCAACAAAATCAAACGCCCCGTCTTTCATAGCCTGAACGGCAGTTTCAATATTGCCATGGCCTGATATCATGATGGTTGGAACATGGGGATAATATCGGCGTATCCACTTTTGCAACTCCAAGCCATCCATATCCGATTGCCGCATCCAAATATCCAGAATGATCAGAGCTGGCGGCTTTCTGGTTAATTCCTCTCGGGCAGTTTCGGCATTATGAGCTTCACGCACATCATAGCCTTCATCCTCAAGGATAAGGCGTACCATGGAACGAATATCAGGTTCATCATCAACAACAAGAATTTCGGGTTTCATGCTTAACCTGTTGCCTCCTTATCCCAAATGGGGAAACGTAATATTACCATCGCACCGTGATATCCTTCTGGACCCTGCCTATCAACCTCATCTGTGTTAGTAAGATGCAGTTTGCCATCATGGTCTTCCATGATTTTATTAACGATAGCAAGACCAAGCCCTGTCCCCTTTGAGCGATTTGTCACATAGGGATCTATTAACTCTTTGCGCCCCTCTTTTGGAAATCCGGGGCCATTATCTATTACCCTGATTTCAACATCGTCTTTTATTTTTATCACGGAAACTAATAGCTTTTTATCTTCGGTATTAGCCTCTGTCATAGCATCAACCGCATTTTGAAACATATTGGTAATGGCTTGACGGATCATGCCATCATCACAAGCAATCTGAATAGTTTTTAGATTGTGGAAATCTTTATCAAAGGTAATGCCTGCGTCACTGCCCTGAAACAGCATAATTTGAGAGTTTACAATCTCAATCAGATCATGTGGGGCAATATTAGGGGCTGGCATGCGGGCAAAGGCCGAAAACTCATCTACAAGACGGCGGATATCATCTACCTGTCTGATGATCATATCCACATTTGAAGTAAAGCTGGTGTGTTTATCCGGATCGGAAATGGTAAATTTTGTAGACAATCGTTCTGCTGCTAATTGAATAGGGGTTAACGGATTGCGGATTTCATGGGCAATCCGCCGTGCGATATCCGCCCAGGCAGCCTTGCGTTGAGCATCCAACAGATCACTCACATCATCAAAAGTCACAACATAGCCAACAAGACGGCCTGCAACGGTTTCCCGCGTGACCCTGGCCAATAAAGTAACCTGAACATCATCCCGGTTAATATCAATATTAACCTCTGGGGCTTTCTGGTTCAAATTCGCAGCACGGTTTAATACGTCCGAAAACTCAGGAACAACATCTACCAATTTCTTGCCAATTACCTGTTCTGGCTTGAGATTAAGCATCACTTGTGCCGCCAAATTAGGCAGAGTGATGATCTGATGATCATCAATCCCGATCACCCCTGATGATACCCCAGCCAGCACGGCTTCGGTAAACTCGCGCCGTTTATCCAGTTGAACATTTGCCTCAACAAGCTCTTGTCGGTTCTTATTCATCTCATCTAGCATCTTATCAAAAGATGCCGCCAATTCGCCAATTTCACCGCTATCCTTTAATATCCCAACACGCGTGGCATGATCGCCAGATCGCACCTTATCAGCCACACTAATGATAGAACTTATGGGCGTGACAATCGCATTGGCAAAATTAAGACCAAGCCAAACAGACCCCAGCAAAAGCAGCAATGACACCATCCCAAACATGACGGCAAAACTGATTTGAAGATCAAGCTGACGAATATCCAAAACCTGATAAGTCGAAGCCGCGAACTGAGTTCTTTCCACCGCAGCTAGTACCGTTGGGTCAACAAATCGTCCCACCAAAAGATAAGCATCAACAAACTGATTTAAACGTAACCCTGCCCTAATGCGATTATCATTTTCCGTATCGGCAATGGCCACCTCACCTTGTTTGGCCTTATCATAAAAATCATCATCCAAATTCGAAAATGTAATTGCATAAGCGTATCTTGAGTTTGCCAGAACGCGGCCTGTGGAATCCACCACCAAAGCCTCTGTCATATTGCGAACACCAGCCTGGTTGGTAAGGAACAAATCAAACCGCTTACGGTTTCCAATCAAATTAGGGGCTTCACGGTTGATATCATTCGCCATGGCAAGCAATTGTCCACTCACAGAACGCTTATGTTCTTCAAGATACGAATTAGCGATCGTCACCGATTCTTCCACTGCTGTTGAAATGCGGTCGTTGAACCATCCACGAAGGGAATAATCGAGGACAAATATAGCAAAGCCCATAACAATTAATGACGGCAGCACCGAAATAATGCTGAATAAAATCGCCAACCGCCAATGCAGTTGATAACCTGCAAGCCGGCGTTTTCTTTCTCGAAAGAGATTAATAATCCGGCGTAAAACAAAGACCGAAAGAATTAATAAAACCGTGACGTTAAGCCCTAGCAAAATCACTGTGATATCGGACTGACCATCTAGAAATCGCGGGCTAGACAACACCGCATAAGTCATAATACCTAGCAATAACGCCAAAAAGATTGACGTATAGGCAAGCCGTGTTTCAGTTATTATCTGTTTTAGTGCTGGCAAAAATGATCTCATGATAATCCATCTTCACTGCGGATAGCTTTAGGATCAATGCCAAGGGCAACAATTTTTTTCCGTAACGTGTTGCGATTAATTCCCAACACTTCTGCGGCTTTGAGTTGATTGCCGCGCGTGACAGACAATGTGGTCGCAATAAGGGGGCGCTCAACCTCTGCCATGAAACGATCATAAATGCCATTCATGGGCAAAACACCATCATGGGCATCAAAGAACCGGCTAATTTGATGCGATATCAATTGTGAAAGATTCTGTTCATCCTTGCCTGCAAGCGCTCGATTGCTATTGCCATCTGTGAGTAACGCCAAATCCAGATGCTTCTGGTCAATCACATCATCATCAACCAAAACCAAAAGCCGGCGCACCAAATTTTCTAATTCCCTGACATTTCCGGGCCAATCATGACGTTTCAGGCTTACCATAGCCGCCTCGCTAAAGGGTTTTCCCCTTAACCCCTGAAGCTTTGACTTCTCAATGATATGAGCAATCAAATCTGGGATATCTTCGGGCCTTTCCCGAAGCGGCGGTAAGGCAATAGGAACAACATTTAAACGGTAAAATAAATCCTGACGAAACAGACCATTATCAATTTGATGGTGCAAGTTCTTATGGGTTGCAGCAATGATGCGGGTATTGGCGCGAACGGTAGTTCTGCCACCGACTCTGGTGAACTCCCCATCTTGCAAAACCCGAAGTAGACGTGTTTGGGTATCAATAGGCATATCCCCAATTTCATCCAGAAATAGCGTGCCACCTGAGGCTTGCTCAAAACGGCCCGTCGTCGTTTTATCCGCGCCAGTAAAAGCCCCTTTTTCATAACCAAACAGTTCAGATTCAATAAGATCATGGGGGATTGCTGCCATATTCAAGGCAACAAAGGGTTGTTCCCGACGCGCCCCAAGATTATGAATGGCTCTGGCAACCACTTCTTTGCCAGACCCAGATTCGCCCGTAATCGTCACTGTTAGATCGGTTGCCATTAGCCGCGCAATTATACGGTAAATCTCTTGCATCGCTCGTGACTTGCCAATAATGGGGCTAGGGTCTTGCTTTACCAGATGAGGGCCTTTTCCATTGCGCACAGGCTTTCCCATCGTTGCAAACGCTGTCCCTCTAGCATCAGGTAAGGCTTGCCCAGCTATAGGGTCATTTGTTGAAACGTCGGCGGCGTGGTCATCTTGGGGTGTGACGGCTTGAGATTTCTTTTGGATCAAACCCTCTACTGTCTTGATTAAGTCCTCTAGCGGAAAGGGTTTAGGCAAATACGCGTCCACTTCATGTTCGCGGGTTTTAACCGCTGTTAAAAGCGTTGACTGTGCGCTCATGATGATAATTGCCAAATCTGGTCGTGCCATCTTGATCTGTTTCATCTGTTCAAGGGCATTGCCATCAGGAAACATGACATCGCAAACTAAAACCGCAATATCTTTGTCTGAGATTTGGGCTATCAACTCAGCAATAGTCACCGCTGTTTCAACGCGATACTCTTTACGCCGCAAGGCTTCTTTCAGAACTAAAGACAATGAGGGATCATCATCTGCCAAAAGAATTTTTACCTTATCCCAAATCATGAAATCGCCCTCGTAATCGGCAGATTAATTTGAAATGCTGTTTCTCCATCCTGGTCGCTCACATCAACAGACCCACCATGATCAGCAATAATACCAGCAACAAGAGATAATCCTAAGCCAGTGCCATCAGGTTTACTGGTCACAAAAGGATCAAAAAACCGCGATTTAATTGTCTCAGGGATACCACTTCCGCGATTGATAACAATCACCCCTAACATCGACATCTGACTATTTTCCTGATCAGATATCTTTAGTTTTGAGCCAAGATTATAAATAGTCTTAATTATGATTTTATCTTTAATATCTGATGCTTCACAGGCATTTTTAATTAAATTTATTAATGCTTGAATAAGCAAATCACGATCCCCATATGTGTCCGGCAAAGACGGATCAAAGATCTTTTCAAACTCATAACCATCACCAAAACTTTGGCTTGCGACATCAAGACAATGATCAACAATCTCATGGATATTAAGAGGCTGGCGACTAATGGCGTTCCCCACCGCCAGAGATTCCATGCGGTTAATGAGATGGGTCACACGATCCGCTTCGGCAATAATCAAATGCGTTAACCGCTCACGCCCTTTGGCATCTTCACTGCCTTCTAACAGCTCCGCCGCGCCTCTGATACCCGCTAACGGGGTTTTAATCTCATGCGCCAGTAATGATGCAAAAGAGGACATCCGCCGGGATGAACCGCGAAACTGTTCTTGCCCACGCAGACGTTCTGCAAGTGATCGTTCTTGGATCAATAAAACCACATGCCCAGACCGTTCAATCAGTGGTGATAAATGAAGATTTATCAACCGATTACCCAAAATAGGGCTGGCAATTTCTATCCCTTGATCACTAACGCTGGCTGAACTCAAACGGGTTTTAGCAATCATATCCAGCACTGGCGAAGACGAGGGAAACAGATTACCAATATTCTGCCGCATCAGTATCTTTCGTCCAGTCTGAAAAAACTCTTCTGCAGCGGTATTAATTTCCACCAAATGATTTTGGCTGTTCACCACCAGCACAGGAAAACTCATAGAATTGAGAACCATATCGGATATATCTGAAGCAGGCATCATGGTCATCAGGCTACCTCATCCAAATCCTGACATCGGGCAAACCAGTTATCCATCGCCGCAAACACCAGATTAGCATCTGTAGTGTTATTAGCCACTTGCCGCATCTCAGCAGCATGAGGCAAGCCGTTAGCATAAGCGCTGACATGTTTTCTCGCTAGCCGCAGGCCATGTGAGCCATAATGAGACAGCATCAAATCAAGATGCGACCGCATGATCGCGTGCCGCGTTGAAATATCAGGGTCTTTGGTCATAACCCCATAACGAAGCCAATGATTGATCTGGCCTATAAGCCAAGGCTTACCAATCGCTGCCCTGCCAATCATAACAGCCTGTGCCTCTGAGGCATCTAAAGCGGCACGTGCTGTTTCCGCTGTGGTGATGTCTCCATTTACCACCACTGGCAAATCAACTGCGTCAACTACCTCAGCTACGGCTTCCCAGTCAGCATTCCCTTTATAAAATTGGCAACGGGTACGGCCATGAACCGTTATCATAGACAACCCACAATCAGCGGCCATGCGTGCAATCATAGGGGCATTTTTCGTATGATCATCCCACCCAAGCCGCATTTTTACGGTCACAGGCCGATCTGATGCCGCCATAACAGCACGGAAAATCGCGCCGACTGTGGCCTCGTCACGCATTAGGGCAGAGCCAGACAATTTTCCCGTCACTTTACGCGCTGGACACCCCAGATTCAGGTCAATCATTGCCGCCCCAAGATCACAGGCAATTCGCGTTGCCTCCGCCATCATATGAGGGTCCCATCCCGCTAATTGAAGGGCAAAGGGAAATTCTTCAGCGGCATTGGTAGAAAGTTTACGGATTTCTTTTTTGACGCCGTTAATAATGGCTTCGCTTGCCACCATTTCTGAGACCACCAACCCACCATCTAACTGACGCACCATGCGCCGGAATGGCCAATCCGTTACCCCAGACATAGGGGCAAGAATAACCTTATGGTCAAGTGTTAGCGATCCAATTTGCATGAAAGATCCAAATATGCTTAAAAATTAGGCAATACTTACCATATATCAACTCATCGTCACAAGCCTGCATTTCCAATGAGATGCTAAAACGATAGAAAGAAAAGCCGCAGCTTATGGGTGTAAATCCTCAATTTTCCAGTTATAAGAGAGGTATGACAAACGCTTCTTTTTATGGGCTGGTTCTTGCGGCTGGTAAAGGTGCTCGGCTTGGCGGCACACCAAAACAATATCGCCAATTGCATGGCCGGGATATCTGGCTTTATCCGGTTTTAGCACTGGCAGAACACGCCAATTGTCAGGGCGGTGTAATTATTTGTCCAGATGGCGAGAATGAATATCATTCAGTAAAGTTAGCCGAATACCAACTGAACAACTGGATTATTGTCACTGGCGGCATTGAACGGCAAGATTCCGTTCGCGCTGGATTAGAGGCTTTGCATCAGGCCAAACAACATATCCCATCGTTTAATTGTGTTCTGATCCATGACGCGGCGCGCCCCTTTATTGACCTCTCTCTTATTGACCAGCTTATTTCTGCTTATCAAATGGGATATCAAGCCGTAATCCCTGCACTTCCACCGGCAGATAGCCTCAAAACGGTACATGAAAACTTAGTAAAGAGTCAGATTGACCGCGAACAGGTGATGCGAGTTCAGACCCCACAATTATTTGACTTTGATTTGATCCATGATCTGCATCAGCGCTATGCAGGGGGTCAATTTACCGATGATAGCGCCCTTGCCCAAGAGGCTGATATCCCGGTTTATGTTGTTGAGGGTGCCCCACAAACATTTAAGATCACAACCGAAGCAGATTGGATCATGGCCCAAAGACTTTCCCCCGGCCCGATGACGGAAAACCGAATTGGTTATGGCTATGATGTCCATCAGTTTAGCGTGGACCCTGTTCCTAACAGCACTATTATGTTGTGCGGTGTGGCTATTCCCCATGATCATCACATCATTGCCCATTCCGATGGTGATGTCGCCCTTCACGCCCTGACAGATGCTATTCTTGGAGCAATTAGCGATGGCGATATTGGTGTGCATTTCCCCCCTTCAGATGAAAAGTGGAAAAATGCATGTTCAGATCAGTTTCTTGCTGATGCCTGCCAAAGGTTGAGAGCACAACACGGCAGGGTTATTAATTGCGATATTACCATCATTGCAGAGTCTCCAAAAATAACCCCTCACCGTGAAAATATGCGTCAAAAACTGTCCAGCATAATGGGCATTTCCATCAACCGAATATCTATTAAAGCGACCACAAGCGAAACCATGGGATTTGTTGGCCGCCGTGAAGGCATTGCCGCTCATGCCATGGTAAGTATCTCCCTTCCTTCAGGATAATCATGACCTCTCAAAACACCACTCATCGCTTTTCTGGATTATTGTCCGCAATCGCAACCCTTGGGCCCATAGGCTATCTGCCTGCGCCTGGGACAGCAGGTTCACTGGTTGCCGCCATTCTCGGCGTTTTCATCACAATTTATTTTGGGTTCATGACACTGGTTGTTATGATTGTGATAGCCGCACTAGTCTCTTTCCCTGCAATTGACGCTCATCATGCCCTGACTGGCAAACATGATAACAAAGAAATCATTATTGATGAGGTTGTTGGCCAATGGTTAGTGTTTTTGGCTATTCCCCTTACGCCTTTGTGGGGATGGAATTATCTCTTGCTGGTGGGTTTGGCTTTTATTCTGTTTCGCGTGTTTGATATCTTAAAGCCGCCACCTGTTTCGACAGCCGAAGAATTGCCCGGGGCGGCAGGAGTTATTGCTGACGATGTGATGGCTGGTGTTCTGGCTGGGGTATTGATCATGGGTGGCATGCAACTTATGAACGCATATATCAGCTCATGATTGACGCCGCCACCATCATAACACTGGCGCGGCAATCAGGTCTGATGCTTTCTACGGCAGAAAGCTGTACTGGCGGATTGATTATCAGCCAACTCACAGATATCGCAAGATCATCAGATGTCGTAGATAGGGGGTTTATCACCTATTCTAATGCGGCAAAATCAGAATTATTGGGCGTCCCCCAAGATATGATCATAAAATACGGCGCCGTTAGCCAACCTGTTGCTGAAGCTATGGCCACAGGCGCTTGTTTAGCCTCTGCCAGAGGCGAGAATGGCAATCTTGCTTTGTCTGTGACTGGCATTGCTGGCCCAGGCGGCGGTAGTGCGGATAAGCCCGTTGGCACCGTTTGGTTTTGTTTAGCAATTCGAAACCGTGATGATGATATTCAGATCACAAGTTGGAAATCAGTTTTCCAAGGTAATCGCCAAGCTGTCCGCCTTGCCGCCGTTGAGGCGGCCTTATCCAGGATAGAAATAAAATTAAAACAACAGATCACAGACCTGTCTGGTTAGGACGGATCAGGCGGTTCAACCCGTGGGTAAAGCACATCGGCACGAGTCTCAAATGCCCGAACCATGCGTTTAACCGCCTCAGAAAATAAGGTTTCTATCACCGATTGAAAAAACCGAGACCGAAACTCAAAATCAACGTGAAAGTCAATGATACAGCCTGCAGGATCAGGTTTGAAATGCCATGAGTTTTCCAAATATTTAAATGGGCCTTCCGCATAGCGAACAAAAATCTTTAAATCGTCTTGGTGAAAATCAACATAAGAGGTGAATTTTTCACGATAAATCCGAAACCCAATGATCAAATCAGCAATCATCTGGCTTTGGTCATGTTGCCGTACTCTTGACGCCAGACACCATGGCAAAAACTCGGGGTAAGCCTTAACATCTGACACTAAATGATACAGATTCTCTGGTAGATGCGGAACCAGTCTTTCTTCTGAATGTTTAGTCATTATGTGACCTTGGCGGTCAATCGTCGTTGCCGTTCAGCTTGCAATGCAGCAAAATCAGCATCAGCATGATAAGACGATCGCGTTAATGGGGTTGCTGAAATCAACAGAAACCCTTTGGCTTTGCCATGACTTGATAGACTAGCAAACTCATCCGGTGTCCAGAAACGGTCAATCGGGTAATGCTTTGGTGTGGGCTGAAGATACTGACCAATTGTCATGAAATCCACTTCGGCACTGCGCATATCATCCATCACTTGAAACACCTCATCTTTGGTTTCTCCCAACCCAACCATGATGCCTGATTTGGTAAAGATTGAGGCGTCTAGCTGTTTTACCTGTGAGAGAAGATGAAGCGAGTGAAAATACCGTGCCCCAGAGCGAACATAAGGATAGAGTCGTGGGACGGTTTCTAAATTGTGATTAAACACATCAGGGCGAGCCGCCACAACCGTTTCAAGGGCACCATCTTTTCTGAGAAAATCTGGGGTTAACACCTCAATGGTCGTTGCAGGTGAGGTTGCTCTAATAGCAGTGATCACCCGGGCAAAGTGATCTGCCCCCCCATCATTGAGATCATCACGATCAACCGAGGTAATCACCACATGGGCAAGGTCAAGCTTTGCCACCGCATCAGCCACCCTTTCTGGTTCATGGGGATCAAGCTGATCTGGTTTACCTGTGGCCACATTACAAAACGCACACGCACGAGTGCAAACAGATCCAAGGATCATCATTGTTGCGTGTTTTTTCTCCCAACACTCTCCGATGTTTGGGCAGGCGGCTTCTTCGCATACGGTAACCAGATGATGCGCACGAACAATATCACGCGTGTCTTGAAACGCTTTCGATTGAGGAGCCTTTACCCTAAGCCAGTCAGGCCTTTTTGGCTGAGGTTGGTGAAGGTTTTTAGCTTTTTCTGGATGGCGTTCTGCCCCACGCAGAGCCTGACCGCGAAAAATCACCTTATCGTTGTTTTTATCATCCATCATTACGCCTGTCTAAATTGGGTCGGTCATAAAGAAAAGTTCTTTTTATTACCATACGGCTTTTCTAAAAATGAATAACCTGATCAAAAGCGTCGAGAACAGACTCGTGCATTGCCTCTGATAAAGTTGGATGTGGGAACACCGCTTGCATTAATTCTGCTTCTGTCGCTTCACATTGGCGCGCAATCACGTACCCTTGGATAAGTTCTGTGACTTCAGGACCAATCATATGCGCACCCAAAAGTTCGCCAGTTTTGGCATCAAAAATGGTTTTTATCATGCCGTCATCATCGCCAAGGGCAATAGCTTTACCATTTCCGCGAAACCGAAAACGCCCAACTTTCAGCTCATATCCAGCATCAAGGGCAGCTTGTTCGGTTAGGCCAACACTTGCAATCTGTGGCCGGCAATAGGTACACCCCGGAATATCGGTGGCTTTCATGGTATGTCCATCACTCTTGCCTGCGATGTGTTCGGCGGCGATCACCCCCTCATGGCTAGCTTTATGGGCAAGCCATGGTGCACCTGTCATATCACCAATGGCATAAATGCCATTAATATTGGTCTGACCAAATCCATCAGTTACCACATGACCATGGTCCAGCTTTACGCCAACCTCTTCCAGACCCAGATCTTCAACATTTGCCATAATCCCAACCGCAAGAATCAAACGCTCAGCCGTCATGTCTGTTTTCTTGCCCGCAATGGTGACACTGGCTTTAACCCCAGATGCGGCGGATTTACTGGTGCTAACATGTTCTAGCTTTGCTGCTTTGTGAATGGTGATGCCTCTGGCGATAAAGGCTTTTTCTGCCATGGCTGAAATCTCATGATCCTCTACTGGCAGGATGCGATCTGCAGCCTCAACCACAGTGACCATAACCCCCATATCCGCATAGAATGATGCAAACTCCATCCCTATTGCGCCTGACCCGATAATAATTAAGCTTTTAGGCATAGTTTTTGGGGTCATGGCATCACGATAAGTAACAATGTTTTCGCCATTAGGGGTAATTCCCGGCAAATGTCTTGCCCTTGCCCCAGTTGCCAGAATGACTTTACCTGCGCTAATCTGTTCGCTGTTATCAAGGGTGATTTGCCAGTCATCACCTTTCTTTTGGTTTAATTTCGCTGTTGCCGCATAAACAGTGATCTTATTCTTTTTCATCAGATGGTTAATGCCAGCAGATAGCGTTGCTGCAACATCACGCGACCGTTTGATCACTTTCTCATGATCAAAGCTCAACTGACCAATCGTAATTCCAAATTGATCTGCAGTGGCGGCCAGATGATACACTTCAGCCGCACGAAGCAAGGCTTTGGTTGGAATACAGCCCCAGTTTAGGCAAACTCCACCCATATTCTCACGCTCAACCACGGCAACTTTTAACCCTAACTGGCTTGCCCGAATGGCGGCAACATACCCCCCTGGCCCACCGCCAATAACCACAAGATCATATTTTGATTTATCTGACATTGGTGTCTCCTAGATCAGGGCTAACATGGGGTTTTCAACAATGGTCTTGAACTCAGCCATCCATTTCGCGCCAACCGCGCCATCTACTACCCGGTGGTCACATGATAACGTAGCTGTCATCATGGTTGCGGTGGTAATGGCTCCATCTTTTACCACAGGCATTTCACGCCCCGCGCCGATGGCAAGAATAGCCCCATGCGGCGGATTAATCACTGCGGTAAAAGAAGAAATCCCAAACATCCCTAAATTGGAAATGGTAAAACTGCCGCCGCTAAACTCTTCACGTTTAAGCCGGCCATCTTGGGCTTTTTGCACAAGTTCCTTTACCTCACCAGAAACGGCAGTTAGCGATTTCTGATCCGCTTGCCAGACAATCGGGGTTACTAATCCCCCATCAAGCGCCACCGCCACCGCGATATCAGCATGATGCCATTGTCTGATATGATCCCCTTCCCATGAGGAATTAACCTCAGGAACCTTAATCAGGCAGGCGGCCGCACATTTGATCAGCAAATCATTGATCGTGACCTTGGCTTCATCAGGTTGGGCACCATTGATAGACTTTCTTGCCGCTAGCAACGCATTAAGTTCAATATCCATATTCAGATAGAAATGTGGAGCATCCTGCATCGATTGCTGTAAGCGTGAGGCAATCACCTTGCGCGTGGAACTTACTGGGATCAGGGTGGATTGTTCTGATGGGTCAGCAAGAACAGCCCTCAACTTGCTAGTATCAGCCTTCGTCATCCCCGGGCTAGCGTTTTCGACATCATATTTGATAATACGGCCATGGGGGCCTGTGCCTGCCACACTCAAAAGATCTATCCCCTTTTGCTCAGCAATTCTTCTGGCTAATGGGCTGGCAAAGATACGATCCCCTTTATTTTCTTGTTTTTGGGGTGACGCTTGGGGGGCTTGTTGGGGGGCGGTTTCCATGTCTTGCTTGGGCAGAGGCTTTGTCGTTAACTGGGTTTCAGATGATTTTTCTTCTGATACTGGTGCTGAATCTGGTGGTGAAACTGGCTCTGTCTTTGCTTGTTTTGTGTCAACAGGCGGTGTTTTGCCTAACGCGCTTTCTTCACCTTCATCCAGAATTTCAGCGATAGCGGTTCCCACCGCAACCACTTCGGTGCCTTCGGCAACAAGCATGCTGCTCATAACCCCATCATCTAGCGCCTCAACCTCCATCAAGGCTTTATCCGTTTCAATTTCGGCAATCACATCACCTGAAGACACGGTATCGCCCTCTTTCACCAGCCATCGGGCTAGTTTTCCCTCGGTCATTGTTGGCGACAAGGCCGGCATATTTATAATCGCCATAGCTTATCCCCTTTCCTTCTGATAGGTCACTTCGAGCACTGCTTGCACAATTGTATCGACTTGCGGCAGGGCCAGTGCTTCAAGATTAGCGGCATATGGCATAGGCACATCAGCGCCGGCAACACGAAGGGGCGGAGCATCAAGCCAATCAAAAGCCTTTTCCGTGACTTGGGCTGATAATTCAGCCCCTATTCCAGCAAAAGGAAAGCCTTCTTCACAACTGATAAACCGGTTTGTCTTTTTCACTGAGGCCAAAATGGTATCGATATCAAGCGGTCTTAATGACCGCAGATCAATGACTTCTGCGCTAATTCCTTTGGCGGCTAACACTTCAGCAGCCTCAAGGGCTTTACCAACCATGATGGAAAAGGCCGTGATGGTAACATCTGTGCCTTCGCGAACGATATTCGCCTTGCCAATAGGAACAAGCCAATCATCATCATCAGGGACATCAAAACTTTGCCCATAAAGCACTTCGTTTTCGAGAAAAATAACAGGATTAGGGTCACGAATAGCAGCTTTAAGCAACCCTTTCGCATCTGCCGCTGACCATGGCGCCACAACCTTTAACCCTGGGCAATGGGCATACCAACTGGCAAAACATTGCGAATGCTGAGCGGCAACCCTTGCCGCCGCCCCATTCGGACCACG